>JACCDW010304492.1_pt1 | contig 23288 bp, 18 predicted proteins | sample 7449781 | NCBI WGS metagenome assembly JACCDW01 (sample SAMN15323449, study PRJNA562643) | freshwater metagenome | isolation source: river surface water | place: USA:Blue River Watershed | collected 2017-08-18
CCGTCGATGATCTGCTTGAGGTCAAACAGCAGGTAGGCGCTGAAGATCACGATGGCCAAGGTGGACAGCACCATCATGCCGACGGTGGAGCCCACGAAGACGTTGACGATGCCACCGATCATCAGGCCGATGGCGCCAATGAAGAGCCATTGGGCCATGCCCGAGAGGTCGCGCTTGATCGTGCCGGCCAGGCTGGCCATGACGAAAAACACGCCCGCCGTGCCCGCAAACGCGGTCATCACCAGCTCAGAGCCGTTTTTGAAGCCCAGCACCATGGCGATCAGGCGCGAGAGCATCAGGCCCATGAAGAAGGTGAAGCCCAGCAGCACCGGCACGCCGGCGGCGGAGTTCTTGGTTTTTTCGATGGCGAACATGAAGCCGAAAGCGCCGGCCAGGAACACGACCAGGCCCACGCCGCCGCTGAGGCTGGCGGTGATGCCGGTGGCCACGCCCAGCCAGGCGCCCAGCACGGTGGGCACCAGCGACAGGGCCAGCAGCCAGTAGGTGTTGCGCAGCACGCGGTTGCGCTCGGCCAGGGTGCTGCTCTGGCCCCAGGTGGCGGTGTCGAGTGTGCGAATGTCGCTCATGAGAGTCTCCATTGGGTGAACCCTGACATCAGGGCCAAGCCATTGTAGGGGGCATGGCCCGGCGCGCTGTTTTCCCCGATGCCCCGCAAGGGCATTGGCGAAAGCAGTTTTGCCCCGTGGTCAACAATCGCCCCCCCCGCTAGCAGGTATGCTCTGGTTTTTCCGATTGTTCAAACCCAGCACACCATGAAAACCCAGCACGTTCTCGAAGCCGCCGAAGTCAAGGCGATGGCCGCCGCGGCCGAAGCCGAAGCCCTGAAAAACAAATGGGCCGTGAGCATCGCCATCGTCGATGCCGGTGGCCACCTGCTGCACTTTGCACGCATGGACGGCGCGCCACCGATTTCGGCGCACATCGCCCCGGCCAAGGCCCACACCGCGGCGTTGGGCCAGCGCGAGAGCAAGGTCTACGAAGACGTGATCAACGGCGGCCGCTATTCCTTCCTGTCGGCCCCGGCCATTGAAGGCATGCTTGAAGGCGGGGTGCCGATCGTCAAGGACGGTGCCTTCCTGGGCGCGGTCGGCGTGAGCGGCGTCAAATCCAACGAAGACGCCCAGATTGCCAGGGCCGGCATCGCCGCCATCGGCCTGTGAGCTGAGGGCAGCCGCAGCTGCACTGAGCAAGCGTCCTCGAGCGCCGATCTGTCATTCTCGGTCTCTCGTGCTGCCCGAAGTGTCATGGATTGCCCGGTCAAGCCGGGCAATGACAGAAGACAACCGCGTCATCCTCGGTCTTGACCCGAGAGGCCATGGATTGCCCGGTCGAGCCGGGCAATGACAGAAGGCAAACGTGTCAAAGACAGAAGGCAAACGTGTCAATGACAGAAGGCAAATGTGTCATCCTCGGGCTTGACCCGAGGATCCATCCCCCCCCAAAAGCCAAAAACCCGCGTCAGCGGGTTTTTTCTTGGCCGAGCCTCAGATCACTTTTGGCTCAGGATCCAGGCCACGAGTTTCTTGGCCTCGGCGTCGTTGACCTGCGGGTTGGCGGGCATCGGGATCGCGCCCCAGACGCCCGAGCCGCCTTTCATGACCTTGGCGGCCAGTTTGTCGGCAGCGGCCTTGTCGCCAGCGTACTTTTTGGCGACTTCCTTGTAGGCGGGGCCGACCAGTTTTTTGTCGACGGCGTGGCAGGCCATGCAGTTCTTGGCGGTGGCCAGGGCCTGGTCGGCAAAGGCGGGCGCAGCAGCGACCACCAGCAGGGCGAGGACGAGAGCGGATTTTTTCATGAAGCTACCTCTGGACAGGAGTGGAAAAAACAGAACCAAACGCGAGGGCATGCAGTGCGGCAGGCGCCAACGCCCAGTACCAAGGCACCAGTGTAGCGTGAGTGCAGGCGGCTTGGCCGCAGGGGCTGATGTCCCGATGCGGCCAGGGGCTGCAAAGCCTCGGGGATAATTGAAAACTTTGACGCATTCCGACCGGAGACCCCCCATGCCCCAATACCGTTCCAAGACCTCGACCGCCGGCCGCAACATGGCGGGTGCCCGTGCGCTGTGGCGCGCCACGGGCATGAAGGACGGTGATTTTTCCAAGCCCATCATCGCGATCGCCAACTCCTTCACGCAGTTCGTGCCGGGCCATGTGCACCTCAAGGACCTGGGCCAGCTGGTGGCGCGCGAGATCGAGGCCGCGGGCGGTGTGGCCAAAGAGTTCAACACGATTGCGGTGGACGACGGCATTGCCATGGGCCACGACGGCATGCTGTATTCGCTGCCCAGCCGCGACATCATTGCCGACTCGGTGGAGTACATGGTCAATGCGCATTGCGCCGATGCGCTGGTGTGCATTTCCAACTGCGACAAGATCACCCCCGGCATGCTGATGGCCGCCATGCGCCTGAACATCCCGGTCATCTTCGTCTCTGGCGGCCCCATGGAAGCGGGCAAGGCGCGCCTGGCGGTGCCGGGCACGCAGACCATCCAGATCAAGAAGATCGACCTGATCGACGCCATGGTCATGGCCGCCGATGACAAAGTCGACGACGCCACCGTGGCCGAGGTCGAGCGCTCGGCCTGTCCGACCTGCGGTTCCTGCTCGGGCATGTTCACCGCCAACTCGATGAACTGCCTGGCCGAGGCCCTGGGCCTGGCGCTGCCAGGCAACGGCACGGTGCTGGCCACGCACGCCGACCGCGAGCAGCTGTTCAAGCGCGCCGGTCGCCGCATCGTCGAGATGTGCCGCGAGTACTACGAAGAGGGCAACGAGCGCCTGCTGCCGCGCGCCGTGGGCTTCAAGGGCTTCGAGAATGCGATCACCCTGGACATCGCCATGGGCGGCTCGGCCAACACCATCTTGCACCTGCTGGCGATCGCGCAGGAGGCCGAGATCGCCTTCACCATGGCCGACATCGACCGCATGTCCAAGGTTGTGCCGCAGTTGTGCAAGGTCGCACCCAACACCGACAAGTACCACATCGAGGACGTGCACCGCGCCGGCGGCATCATGGGCATCCTGGGCGAGCTCGACCGCGCGGGCAAGCTGCACACCGACGTGCCCACCGTGCACGCCCCGACCATGAAGGACGCGCTCGACCAGTGGGACATCGCGCGCCAGCCCAGCGACGCGGTCAAAACCTTCTACAAGGCCGGGCCGGCCGGCATCCCCACGCAGGTGGCGTTCAGCCAGGCCACGCGCTGGCCCAGCCTGGACACCGACCGGGAGGGCGGCTGCATCCGCAGCTATGCCCACGCCTTCAGCAAAGAGGGTGGTCTGGCCGTGCTGCGCGGCAACATCGCGCAGGACGGCTGCGTGGTCAAAACCGCCGGTGTCGATGACAGCCTGCTGGTCTTTGAGGGCCCGGCCCATGTGGTCGAAAGCCAGGACGAGGCGGTGGACAACATCCTGAGCGACAAGGTCAAGGCCGGTGATGTGGTGGTGGTGCGCTACGAAGGCCCCAAGGGCGGCCCTGGCATGCAGGAAATGCTCTACCCGACGAGCTACATCAAGTCCAAGGGCCTGGGCAAGGCCTGCGCGCTGCTCACCGACGGCCGCTTCTCGGGCGGCACCTCGGGCCTGTCGATCGGCCACTGCTCGCCCGAGGCGGCGGCTGGCGGCAACATCGGCCTGGTGCAGAGCGGCGACCGCATCCGCATCGACATTCCGAACCGCCGCATCGATGTGCTGCTCAGCGACGAGGAACTCGCCAAGCGCCGTGCCGCGCAGGACAAGCTGGGCTGGAAGCCGGCCAAAGCGCGTCCGCGCAAGGTCTCTGCCGCCCTCAAGGCCTATGCGCTGCTGGCCACCTCGGCCGACAAGGGTGCGGTGCGCGATCTGTCCAAGCTCGAAGACTGATGCGTGTTGTTGCGTGTGCAGGCGCGCCGGCCCCATGACCGGCACGCTCTGCGGGCACAATGCCGGCCATGCTGCAACAACCGATCATTGATCCCGTGGCCCTGCAACTGGGCCCGCTGGCCGTGCACTGGTACGGCCTGACCTACCTGGCGGCCTTTGGCCTGTTTTACCTGCTGGGTGTGCGGCGTTTGCAGCACCTGCCGTTTGCGCAGTTGCCGCAGTGGACGCGCCGCGATGTCGAGGACATCCTGTTTTTCGGCGTGCTCGGCGTGGTGCTCGGCGGACGCATCGGCTACTGCCTGTTTTACAAGCCGGCGTATTACGCGGCACACCCGCTGGAAATCTTCGCGGTCTGGCAAGGCGGCATGAGCTTTCATGGCGGCATGCTGGGCGTGATCGCAGCCATGGTCTGGTTCGCGCGTTCGCGCCAGCGGTCTTTCATGCAGGTCATGGACTTGGTGGCACCCTGCGTGCCCACGGGGCTGGCGGCCGGGCGCGTTGGCAACTTCATCAACGGTGAACTCTGGGGCCGCCTGGCCGACCCGAGCCTGCCCTGGGCCATGGTGTTTCGCGGCGCCGGCGATCTGCCGCGCCATCCCTCGCAGATCTACCAGTTCCTCATGGAGGGGCTGCTGCTCTTCGTGCTCTTGTGGCTGTACGCGCGCAAGCCGCGTGCGCAGGGGCAGGTGGCCAGCGCCTTCCTGTTTGGCTATGGCGTGTTCCGTTTCATCGCCGAATTTTTCCGCGAACCGGATGCGCACCTCGGGCTCCTGAGCCTGGGCATGAGCATGGGCCAGTGGCTGTGCGTGCCCATGATCGTGGGGGGCGCGCTCCTGTGGGTCTGGTTCGGTCGCAACGCCTCAGCCGGGGCGGCGCGCTAACCATTCGCTGCGCAGCGCCTCGTAGGCGGCGGCCACCTGCAGCAGGGCCAGATCGCCCTGCGGCTTGCCCATCAGCTGGATGCCCATGGGCCAGGGGTGGTCGGCATGAAAGCCCGCTGGCAGGCTGATGGCCGGCAGGCCGGCCAGTGTGGCGTAGATCGTGCACTCCATCCAGCGGTGGTAGGTGTCCATGGCGCGCTGCCCGATCTGCTGGGGCCAGCGTTCTGCCAGCGCAAACGGCCAGACCTGGGCCACCGGCAGGGCCAGCACATCGTGCTGCTCGAACAGCTTCAGGAGCTGGTGGTAAAAGCCCGTGCGCCGCTGGCTGGCCCGCTGGAAATCCATGTACGACAGCTTGAGCGAGTTCTCGTACTCCCACATCGCCTCGGGTTTGAGCTGCTCGGCCGCGCCGGGCAGGGGCAGGAGGGCCGCCACCTTGGGGCCGACCAGGGCGCGGCGCCAGACCAGCCAGCATTCCCACAGCGCCTGGGTGTCATAACCCAGCGCCGTGGGCTCGACGCGGGCGCCCGCGTTCTGCATGGCGCGCAGCGCGTCTTCGCCAACCGACAGGATGCCGTCTTCCATGGCCAGGTGCCCACCCAGATCGCCGAGCCAGCCGATGCGCAAACCCCGAATCGCCTCGGGCGTGTACTGCAGGCCCCCGACATCGAGGCTGCTGTTGATCGACAGCGGCTGGCGCGCATCGTGGCCCGACTGCGTGGCCAGCAGCCGCGCCAGGTCGCGCACGCTGCGCGCCATCGGCCCTTCGGTGCCCAGCTGGTCCACCCAGACATCGGCGCCCGGGCCATAGGGCACGCGGCCCTGTGAGGGGCGCATGCCAAAAATGTGGTTCCAGCCGGCCGGGTTGCGCAGGCTGCCCATGAAGTCCGAGCCGTCGGCCACGGGCAGCAGGCGCTGCGCCAGGGCGACGGCCGCGCCGCCGCTGGAGCCGCCGGCGCTCACGGCCGTGTCCCAGGCGTTGGGCGTGGCGCCAAACAGGGTGTTGAAGGTGTGCGAGCCCAGGCCCAGCTCGGGCATATTGGTCTTGCCGATCACGATGCAGCCAGCCGCCTTCATGCGCGCGGTCATGATGCTGTCGCTGCGCGGCATATTGCCCGCCAGCACGCGGCTGCCCAGGGTGCTGGGAAAGCCGATCGCGTGGCCCGTGTCCTTGATGGCCTGCGGGATGCCGTGCAGCCAACCGCGCGAGCGGCCCTGGGCGAGTTCTTCGTCGCATACCGCCGCCTGTGCCATCAGCGTCTCGCGCGGAGCCAGGTTGACGATGGCGTTGTAAGTGGGGTTCAGGCGCTCGATGCGGTCCAGGTAGGCCTGCATCACCTCGGTGCAGGCCACCTGGCGGTCGTGGATGGCGTTGGAGAGGGTGCTCGCATCCCAATCGGTGATGGCGGTGGTTGCGGTGTTCATGGGGGCTGTTCAGGCAAAAGCGGGTGGCGGGCTGAAGCCGCACCAGGCGTCCTCGAGCCACTGCGCCATTTGAAGGCACAAGGGGTCGGCGAAGCTGTCGCCAATGATCTGCGCACCCACCGGCAGGCCGCCTGGGCTCAGGCCCAGCGGGATGGCGGTGGCCGGCAGACCGACCACGCCGGGGTAGCCGGCCCAGAACAGGCCGTCGGTGCTGGGCTGGGCCTGGCCGTTGACGGGGATCATGCGCTCCCAGCGCTCGCCCGCATGGTTGTGGGCGAAGGCGGGCGAGGTGGCGGTGGGCGCGATCAGGAGATCGACCTCTTCGAAGTACTGGCGCCACAGCGCGCGCAGACCGGCGCGCTGCTGGTCAAACGCGACCCAGTCGCGGTGGCTCAGGGTGCTGCCGCGCCAGGTGCGCTCGGGCGTGCCGTCGCGGGCCGGGTCGCTGGCGGCCGCCAGGGTCTGCATGCGCGCGTAGGCGGCGTCGTCGAGCATGGCGCCGGTGGCTGCGCGCAGCAGGTGCATGTAGACGCGGTGGCTGTGCGCGCTGTCGACCGGGCGGCGGTCCTCGAACACCTGCACGCCCTCGCGGCGCAGGAAGTCGGCCAGCGCGTGCAGCTTCTCCTGGATGCTGTCGTCCACGCGGGCCTGGGCATCGTCGAACACGATGGCCACGCGGCATTCGCGCGGCGTGCGCCGCAAAGGCCGCCACTGCGCGGCTTGCCAGCCCAGCGGGCCAAAGTGCTGCAGTGGGCTGCACAGCACGTCCATGGCCAGCTGCAGGTCGCGCGCGCTGCGCGCGAGCGGCCCGGCCACGGCGATGTCCAGGCTGTCGATGCAGGCCACGCCGGGGAGCGCGTGGCCGGCCATGGGCACCACGCCCCAAGTGGGTTTGTGGCCGTAGACGCCGCAGTAGTGCGCCGGATTGCGGATCGAGGCGCCGATGTCGCTGCCGAGCTCCAGCGCCGTCAGGCCCGCGGCCAGCGCGGCGGCTGACCCGCCCGAGGAGCCACCCGGTGTGCGGCCCAGGTCCCAGGGGTTGTTCGTGGTGCCGTAGACCGGGTTGAAGGTCTGCCAGTCGGCCAGGGCCACCGGCACATTGGTCTTGCCCAGGACGATGGCGCCTGCCGCCTGCAGGCGGGCCACGGCGCTGGCGCTGTGCTGCGCTGTGTTATGCCGCAGGTGTTCAAAGCCCCAGGTGGTGGGGGTGCCGGGCAGGTCAAAAGCTTCCTTGACGGTGATCGGCAGGCCGTGCAAGGGGCCAAGCGACTGGCCGCGTGCGTGCGCTGCATCGGCCCGTTGGGCGTGCGCGCGTGCCCGTTCGAGGTCTTGCACCACCACCGCGTTGAGCGCGGGGTTGTGCCGGGCGATGCGTTCGGCATACAGGTCCAGCAGCTGTACGCTGCTGCATTCGCCACGCGCCAGCTGCTCGAGCAGGGCATGGGCGCTTTGGTGGTGCAGGGGACGGTTCATGCGGTCAAAAAGGGATCGGCCCCCGTGCGGGGGCCGATCGGGGCCTGGTGTTCACTGCGGCTGCAGGTTGATGCTGCGCGCGATGCTGCGGTAGCGCTCGATCTCGGTGGCGTAGATTTTGGCCAGATCCGCCGGGCTGCGCGCGGGCAGCACCACGTTGCCGCTGGCTTCAAAAGCCTTGCGTGTGTCCGGGTTGTCGAGTGCCGCGTAAAAGGCTTTGCCCAGGGTGGCCACCACATCGTCGGGGGTGGATTTGTGCACCTGCAAGCCAGCCCAGAGGTCAAATTCCATGCCCTCAAGGCCTGGCATGGCGGCCAGCGCGGGGAACTGCTTGTAGAGCGCGTGTGGGGTCTTGGCGGTCACCCCCAGGCCCTTGAGCTTGCCATCCAGGATGGTTTGCGGGATCGAACCGGCCATGGGCAGGAAGGCCATGTCGATCTGGCCGCCCATGAGGTCGGCCATGAGCGGGGCCACGCCTTTGTAGGGCACGTGCAGCATGGGGGCCTTGGTCAGCTGGGCGAATTTTTCGCCGATCAGGTGGTAGAGCGAGCCCGGGCCGACGCTGCCGTAGGACATGGGCTGGCTGGCGTTCTTTTTCGCCAGCGCCACCAGATCGGCCACCGATTGGACATTGAGGTTGGGGCGCACGGCTAGCACGGTGTTGGTGCTGACCACCTGGGCCACGAGCTTGAAGTCCTCGGGCTTGTACTTCACGCCCTGGATGGCCAGCGGCGCCAGCACCAGCTCCATGGGCGTGCCCAGGACCAGGGTGTGGCCGTCGGCCGGCGTGTTCATGAGCTTGCTCAGGCCGATCGAGCCGCCGGCGCCACCCAGGTTCTCGATGATCATGGTCTGGCCCAGCTTGGCGGCGGCCTCGGGCTGCAGTTTGCGCGCCACAAAGTCCGAGGGGCCACCGGCCGGGTAGGGCACGACCAGGCTCATGGTCTTGCTGGGAAAGCCTTGGGCCTGCAGGCCGCTCAGGGTCAGGGCAGCGCCAAGCGCCAGGCCGGCTTTCAGAAAACTGCGCAATTTCATCCGTGTCTCCTCGGTGTGGTGTTGACCCCGGCTGTGCCGTGGGTTCAGGGCGCATGTTCGGCATTTGTGCGCCGGACAGCTATCAAGTTTGCGCAAGATGCGCTTGCTGGTTTTCCCCTGTGCCTGGTCTTGTATTGGCCATTCCCCGCATGACCTCTTCACATCATTTCATGGCCCGGCGTGACCTCTACATGACATTGCCGGCTGTACCTGCCCATGTCGTTGGCAGCTGGACCTGCCCATGTCGTTGGCAGCTGGACCTGCCCATGTCGTTGGCAGCTGGACCTGCCCATGTCATTGGCAGCCGTACCTTCTCATGTCATTGGCAGTCGTACCTTCTCATGTCATTGGCAGTCGTACCTTCTCATGTCATTGGCAGTCGTACCTTCTCATGTCATTGGCAGCCGCACATTCGAATGTCATTGCCCGGCTTGACCGGGCAATCCATGGATTCTCGGGTCAAGCCCGAGAATGACAGGGGAGCTCACAGGCCAAGCATGACAGGGGAGGTCAAAGGCCAAGCATGACAGGGGAGGTCAAAGGCCAAGCATGAAGGGGGCAAAGGTCAAGCATGAAGGGGGCAAAGGCCAAGCATGACATGGGGCGTACGGCAAGGCCTCAGTGGCGCTGCAGGGTTTGCGAGGGCAGCTCGCCAAACAGGTGTTTGTAGTCCTGTGCGAATTGGCTCAGGTGCCAAAAGCCCCAGTGCGAGGCCACGTCCTGCACCGTCACGCCGGGCTTGGCCTGGCGCAGGCTGCGGCGCACGCCATTGAGGCGCAGCGAGCGAAGGTATTTGACCGGGCTGGTGCCCAGCACGTCCTGGAAGCAGTAGTTGAGCTTGCGCCGACTCGTGCCCAGGCGGCTGCAGACTTCGAGGATCGAGAGCGGTTCGTCGCTGTGCGTGAGCATCAGCTCGCAGGCCTTGTCGACCATGCGCTTGCGCCGCTGCAGGCTGGGCAGCTCCGAGGTGTCGACCTGGGCGGGCAGGGCCTCGATCCATTCCATCAGGATGTCGTCGCGCAGCTGGCGCAGGGCCTGGGCGTCGGGGCTGCGCAGGGCCAGGGCGCTGGCCTGGTCGAGCACCGTGAGTTGCAGATCGCGCAGTGCGTGCGCTTTGCTGGCGGTGGTGGCCAGCACCAGCTGCTTTTCCAGCCAGTGCGCCAGCGGCTTGTTGTACATGCGCTCCCACAAGGGGTTGAGCAGCTTGCGTTCGGCCACCAGCGCGATCAGGGTGAACTGGGCGGGGGTGGTCAGGTCCACCTCGTCGCCCTTGCCGCACATGATGGCGTGGTCGGGCACGCGCTGGCCATTGAAAAACAGCTCCTGCCGGTCTTGCAAGGCCATCGCAAAGCCATAGGCCGAGGGGTCGAGCCGGCCGCGCTGGCGCACCGCCACCGTGGTGTCCTCGCGCAGCAGGGTCACGCCGGGCAGCTCGACCTGGTGCAGGCGGCCCTGGAAATGGCCGGGCGAGAGCTGCTCGTAAGCCAGCGCCCAACTGCCCTGGGCCTGGGCGTGGGCGTCCATGTCCTGGGTGTCCAGGCAGCGGACGGAAGCAAGGGGCGGGCACTGCATGCGAAGAAACCTTGGCCGTGAGTGTGCCCGCGCACACAGGCCCGAGGCTTGCGTGAAAACCCGGGTCGGCGCATGCCGAAAGTTGATAGCCCTGCTGGCGTGCCACCGATAGCATCGCTGGCCATGGAGGGCGCTGTGCCGGAGGCCCCGCGAAACCTGTTTTCAAGCATGAACCAAGAAGAGATCGACGCCTGGCGTCAGCAGCCCCTGAGCGATGGCCGTTTGTGGGTCGGCGGGCAATGGCGTGCCGCCGAGGGCGGGCGTTGCCTGCCTGCAAGTTCACCGATCGATGGCAGCACCCTGTGCCAGATCGCTGCCGCGAGCGCAGCCGATGTCGATGCCGCCGTGCGTGCCGCGCGAGCGGCCTTCGAGCGCGGCAGCTGGTCGCGCATGGCACCCGCCGAGCGCAAGAAGGTGCTGCACCGCATCGCCGAGCGCATCGAGGCGCAGCAGTTGGAGCTGGCGGTGCTGGGCGTGCGCGACAACGGCACCGAGATCGCCATGGCCTTGCGGGCCGAGCCCGGCAGCGCGGCGGCCACCTTCCGCTACTACGCCGAATGCGTGGACAAGCTCATGGGCGAGATCGCGCCCACGCCCGAGGGCACGCTGGGCCTGGTGCACAAGGCGCCGGTGGGCGTGGTCGGTGCCATCGTGCCCTGGAACTTTCCGCTGATGATCGGCGCCTGGAAGATCGCGCCCGCCTTGGCTGCTGGCAACTCGGTGGTGCTCAAGCCCTCCGAAGACGCTTCACTGTCACTGCTGCGCCTGGCCCAGCTGTGCCAGGAGGCGGGTCTGCCCGAAGGTGTGCTCAATGTGGTGACCGGCACCGGCGCCGAAACGGGCGATGCACTGGCGCGCCACATGGACGTGGATGTGCTCACCTTCACCGGCTCGGGGCCGGTGGGGCGGCAACTGCTCAAAGCCAGTGCCGAGTCCAACCTCAAGCGCGTGTACCTGGAGCTGGGCGGCAAATCGCCCAACATCGTGTTCGACGACGCGCCCGACCTGGCGCTGGCCGCCAAGGTCTCGGCCATGGCCATCTTTCGCAACAGCGGCCAGGTCTGTGTGGCCGGCTCGCGCCTGTTGGTGCAGCGCGTGGTGCACGATGCGTTCGTCGAGCAGCTCTCGCAGATCGCGGCCAGCCTGCGGGTGGGCGACCCGCTCGATCTGCGCACCGAGATGGGTGCGGTCAGCAGCGCCCGCCAACTGGCGCGCAACCAGGCCATGCTGGCGTGCGCGCTCGAAGAGGGTGCGCATCTGCGCACGGGTGGCCAGGTGATCGCGCCGGTGCCCGGGGGGCACTACATGGCGCCGGCCGTGCTCGAGGGCGTGCGTCCCGAGATGGCGATCGCGCGCGAAGAGGTGTTTGGCCCGGTGCTGGCTGTCACGCCGTTTGACGACGAGGCCGAGGCGGTGCGCCTGGCCAATGGCACCGACTACGGTTTGGCCGCCGGCGTCTGGACGGGCAGCCTCTCGCGCGCCCACCGCATGGTGCGCGCCATCAAGGCGGGCGTGGTGCATGTGAACACCTATGGCGGGCCCGACATCACGGTGCCGCTGGGTGGGGTGCGCCAGTCGGGCAATGGCCACGACAAATCGATGCACGCCCTGGACAAATACCTGGACCTCAAAACCGCCTGGATCCAACTCTGAGAAAGCCCCGGCATGAACACGCAGCAATTGCAACAGTTGCACGACGACAACGCGCGCTACCTCTGGCACCCCATGGCGCACCCGCTGGCCATGCAGAAAAGCAAGCCCGACATCATCGCGCGCGGCGAAGGCTGCTGGGTCTGGGACATCCATGGCCACAAGATGCTCGACGGCGTGGGTGGCCTGTGGAGCTGCAACCTGGGCCACAGCAACCGCGCGGTGCGCGACGCCATCATGGCGCAGCTCGATGAGCTGCCGTTCTACAACGTGTTCCGCGGCACCACGCACCCGCGCGCGATCGAACTCTCGGCCGAGCTGGTCAAGCTGATGGCGCCCGAGCAGGTGGGCGCCGTGGCGTTTTCGAACGGCGGCTCCGATGCGGTGGAGACCGCGCTCAAGCTCGCACGCCAGTACCACAAGCTGCGCGGCCAGGGTGACCGCACCAAGTTCATCAGCCTGCGCCAGGGCTACCACGGCGTGCATTTCGGCGGCATGAGCGTCAACGGCAACAGCAATTTCCGCCGTGCCTACGAGCCGCTTTTGCCCGGCTGCTTCCACATCGACACGCCCTGGCTCTACCACAACCCCTACACCGAAGACCCGACGCGTCTGGGCGAGATCTGCGCCGAGCTGCTCGAGCGCGAGATCGTGTTCCAGGGCCCGGACACGGTGGCCGCCTTCATCGCCGAGCCGGTGCAGGGCGCGGGGGGCGTGATCGTGCCACCCGCCAACTACTGGCCGCGGGTGCGCCAGATCTGCGACAAGCACGGCGTGCTCTTGATCGCCGACGAGGTGGTCACGGGCTTTGGCCGCGCGGGCGAACTCTTTGGCACCCGCCTGTGGGGTGTGAACGCCGACCTCTGGTGCCTGGCCAAGGGCATCACGAGCGGCTACATCCCCATGGGCGCGACGGCTATCGCGGGCAAGGTGACCGAGGTGTTCGAGGCCGACACCACCGGCGCGGGCGCGGTCGCCCACGGCTACACCTACAGCGCGCACCCGGTGGCGGCGGCCGCCGCGCTGGCCACTTTGCAGCAGGTGCAGGCGCTGGACCTGGTGGGCAACGCCGCGCGCGTGGGCGCACACCTACAGCAGCGCCTGCAAGGTCTGGTCGACCGCTTCGAGATGGTGGGCGATGTGCGCGGCATCGGCCTCATGACCGGCATCGAGATGGTGACCGACAAAACGAAACGCACGCCCATGACGCGCGCCAGCACCGAGCCCGCGCGCGTGGCCAAGGCGGCCTACGAGGCGGGTTTGATGGTGCGCGTCTCGGGCCCCAACCTGATCCTCTCGCCGCCGCTGACCATCACGCGCGAAGAAGTCGACTTCATGTGCGATGCGCTTGAAGGCGCTTTCGACGCCGTGCAGGACGGCCGCGCATGAGCCTGCCACGCATCCTGATCGTTGGCACCGTGGACACCAAGAGCGATGAGATCGCTTTCATGGCCGACCAGGTGCGGCTGGCGGGCGGTGAGCCGGTGCTCATGGATGTGGGCGTGCTGGCGCAGGGGCGTTTGCAGCCCGAGCTGCCCAACACCCAGGTGGCGGCGGCGGCCGGCGTGACGCTGCAGCAGGTCAAGGACAGCGGCGACGAGAACAGCGCCATGGCCTTGATGGCCAATGGGGCCAGCCGCCTGGCCCTGCAGTGGCACACCGAAGGCCGCATCGACGGCCTCTTGTGCCTGGGTGGCACCATGGGCACCGACCTGGCGCTCGAAGTCGCCAGCAGCCTGCCGCTGGGCGTGCCCAAGCTGGTGCTGTCCACGGTCGCGTTTTCGCCTTTGCTGCCACCCGAGCGCCTGCCACCCGATCTGATGATGGTGCTCTGGGCCGGCGGCTTGTATGGCCTCAACAGCCTGTGCCGCTCGGCGCTGGCACAGGCGGCCGGGGCCGTGGTGGGGGCTTGCCGCGTGGCGCGCGCGCCGCGCTTTGACCGGCCGGTGGTCGGCATGACCTCGCTGGGTTCCAGTGCGCTCAAGTACATGGTTCACCTCAAGCCAGCGCTGGCGCAGCGCGGCTTCGAATTGGCCGTGTTCCACACCACGGGCATGGGTGGCCGGGCGTTTGAATCCTTGGCTGCGCAGGGCCGTTTCGCCTGCGTGATGGACTTCAGCCTGCAGGAACTGGTCAACCAGATGGCCGGCTCCATCGTGAGCGCCGGTGCAGACCGCCTGCTGGGCGCAGCCAGGGCCGGGGTGCCCCTGATCGTGGCGCCAGGCGCCACCGACATGGTCGACTACCCCGCCTGGGGCCAGCCGCCCGTGCGCTTTGCCACGCGCGCCGCCCACGAACACAACCGCCTGATCGCCTCGGTCGGCATCGACGAGGCCATGCGCCGCGAAGTGGCGCGCGAGGTCGCGGCGCGGCTGCGCCAGGCCACGGGGCCGGCCTGCCTGCTCTTGCCCCTGCAAGGCGTCGAGGAATGGGACCGGCCTGGTGCGCCGCTGCACGACGCCCAGGGCCTGCAGGCTTTCATGGTCGAAATGCAGCGCTGCGACTGCGCACCCGCCCAGGTGCAGGCGATCGATGCCCACATCAACGACGCGGCGTTTGCCGCCCAGGTGCTCACGGTCTTTGACGACTGGCTGGCGCGTGGCCTCATTTCACGGAGCGCCCATGGCTAAAGCCTCCCGAAAAGCCCTGGTGCTCGACTTTGGCGGTGTGATCAGCCGCACCCTGTTCGAAACCCATGCCCTGAGCGAAGCCGCGCTGGGCCTGCCCCCGGGCACTTTGACCTGGCGCGGTCCCTTCGACGTGGCCAGCGACCCGCTGTGGCAGGCCATGCAGGCCGACGAAATCAGCGAGCGCGATTACTGGCAGCGCCGCACGCAGGAAGTGGGGCGCTTGCTCGGCGAGGACTGGACCGAGATGCAGACCCTGGTGCAGCGCGCGCGCGGCGCCGATGTGGCGGCCGTGGTCCGCCCAGAGGCGATAGCCGCCATCGCGCGCGCCAAGGCCCAGGGCCATTTGCTGGCCGTCTTGTCCAATGAGCTGGACCTGTTTTACGGCGCCGATTTTCGCCAGCGCCTGCCGATGCTGGATCAATTTGATGTGATCGTGGACGCCACCTACACCGGCATCCTCAAGCCCGACCCCCGCGCCTACGAGGGCTGCCGCGCCTTGCTGGGTGTGGCGCCGCACGATGTGGTGTTTGTCGACGACCAGTGGCGCAATGTGGAAGGCGCGCAACGCTGTGGCTGGCAAACCGTGCATTTCGATGTGCGCGCGCCCGGCGTGTCCTACGATGAGGCCATGCAACTTTTGGAGCGGACGTGATGGGTGCGGCGTCTTGGTGGGAACAAAAAGTCTCGAGTTGGTTGCCCAAAGGCAAAGGGGCTGGCCAAGCGCAGGCGGTGCAGCAGCTTGAGCGCCTGGCTTCCAGCGGCGCGGCGGCAACAGTGCCATCCCCGGCTGCGCCCAAGCCGCGCCAGTTTGCCGCGCTCGATGCCGCTACGCAGCGCCTGGTGCTCAAACCCTTGCAGGCGGTGGCCGACAGCACCGTCAGCGAGGTCGAGGGCGGCCGCCGCGCGCGCGCCTTTGCCCAGTGGTATGCCCAGGCCAATGCCGAGCAGCGGCGCCAGGCCTGCGTGCTCATGAGCGAGCGCTTTGCGCCCGACCCGCAACGCATCCGCCAGGCGCGCGAGGCCTACGAGGCGGCGGTGGGCACCCCCGAAGAGGGCGCAGCCGAGATCCGCTTGCGCAAGGCCCTGTATTCGGACCGCACCCGGCTCCTGCAGCGCTTTGCGGTGTTTCCCGAAGGCATGCGTTTTCTGGTGGACCTGCGGGCCGAATTGCTGCCGCAGCTCAAGGGTGAAAAACGCTTGCTCGCACTCGAGGCCGAACTCGAAACCCTGTTTGGCACCTGGTTCGACGTGGCCTTTCTGGAGCTGCGCCGCATCAGCTGGGATTCACCGGCCTCGCTGGTCGAGAAATTGATCCAGTACGAGGCGGTGCACGACATCAAGAGCTGGGCCGATGTGAAAAACCGGCTGGACTCGGACCGGCGTTGCTATGGCTTTTTCCATGCGCGCCTGCCCGACGAGCCGCTGATTTTTGTCGAGGTGGCCTTCACGCGCGAGATTGCTTCGAACATCGTGCCCTTGCTCGACGAAACCGCCGAAGCGGTGGACCTGAAGAAGGCGACCACGGCGATTTTTTATTCCATCAGCAACACCCAGACGGGGCTCAAGGGCATCAGCTTCGGTGACTCGCTGATCAAGCGCGTGGTCGAGACGCTCAAGGCCGATTTCCCCCAGCTCAAGACCTTTGCCACGCTCTCGCCGATTCCCGGCTTCCGGCCCTGGTACCGCAAGAACGCCGCGCGTCTCTTGCAGGCGCTGCCCGACAAGCACCGCCGCACCCTGGGCCGTTTTGTGGGCTACGAGCCCGTGACGCCCGAGCATGTCCAAAGCTGGCTCGAGCAAAACCCGCAGGCCGACGCCCAAAGCCCGGTGGCGCGCTGGATGCTGCACTGCGCTGCCCACTACCTGGGCCAGGAACTTGACCAGGGGCGGCCGGTGGACCCTGTGGCGCGCTTTCACCTGGGCAATGGTGCGCGTGTCGAAAACATCCACTGGGCGGCCGATCCCTCGGTCAAGGGCCAGCAGCAGTCCCTGGGCATGATGGTCAATTACCTCTATGACATCAAGCGGCTGGACCGCCACCGGCGCATGCTGGGCGAGGGCAAAATCCCGGTCTCTGGCGGCATCGCCGATCTGTGCCTATGATCCGCGGCTGGCCATCAATACCCACAGGAGACAAGACCATGAGCCTCTCACCCAACGCCATCACGCGCCGCCATGCCCTGCAAACCCTGGCCCTGGGCGCCATGGCCTCACCCTGGTGGGCCCAGGCCCAAAGCGGCTGGCCCAGCAAACCGGTGACCCTGGTGGTGCCTTTTCCGGCGGGGGGCGGCACCGACGCCTTTGCGCGGCCGATGTCCGCGCAGTTCTCGCGCCTGACGGGCAAGCAGCTCGTGATTGACAACCGTGGCGGCGCTGGCGGCACGCTGGGCGCAGGCATCGCAGCCAAGGCGGCGCCTGATGGCTACACGCTGTTCATGGGCGCGGTGCACCACACCATCGCGCCCTTCATGTACCCCAAGCTCGACTACGACCTCGAGCGTGACCTGGTGCCGCTGATCCTGGTGGCCAATGTGCCGCAGGTGCTGGTGGTCAACCCGAAAAAAGTGGACGCGCCCGATTTCAAGACCTTTCTGGACCTGGTCAAAAAGAGCCCGGGCCGCCTCAATTACGGCTCGGCGGGTGGCGGCACCTCGCACCACCTGGCCGGTGAACTCTTCAAGCTGCAGACCAAGACCTTCATCACCCACATCCCCTACCGTGGCGCTGGGCCGGCCCTGCAAGACCTGATCGCCGGCAATGTGGACATGATGTTCGACGGCCTGGGCTCTTCGGCCCAGCACATCAAGGCCGGCCGCACCAAGGCGTTGATGGTCTCGGGTGCCAAGCGCAGCCCGGCTTTCCCCGATGTGCCGTGCTCGGCCGAACTGGGCCTGCCCGACTACACCGTGTCCACCTGGTACGGCGTGTGGGCCCCCCGGGGCACGCCCGCCGAAGCCCAGGCCCGGGCGATTGAGGAAATCCGCCGCGCCTGCCAGGTCGACGAGGCCAAGGCGGTCTGGGCCGGGCAGGGCGCCGAGTTTCCCAATCTGACGGGGGCGCAATTTGACGCCTTCATCAAGGCCGAGCTCAAGAAATGGGGCCAGGTGGTCAAAGCCTCTGGCGCCAAACTCGATTGACCCTGCCGCGGCCTGCGAGCCGCTTTTTTTGAGTGTGTGAGATGACTTCTGCCAACCTGTTTTCGGCGCTGCGCGCCGCTTTTCCCGGCAACCTCGACGCCATTGCGGTGGAGACCGACGAGGGGCTTAACTACAGCTGGCGTGATCTGGACCGCGCCACCGCCATGATGGCCAATCTGCTGGCCTCGCTCGATCTGCCCGAGGGCAGCCGCGTGGCGGTGCAGGTCGAGAAATCGGTCGAAGCCATGGTGCTGTACCTGGCCACGCTGCGCGCGGGCTATGTGTTCCTGCCGCTCAACACCGCCTACCAAAGCGCCGAGATCGAGTACTTCATCGGCAACGCCGAGCCGGCGGTGGTGGTCTGCAGCCCGGCCAATTTCGGCTGGGTCAGCAAGATCGCCTTCAAGGCCGGCACCCGGCATGTGTTCACGCTGGGCGACGACCGCACGGGCAGCCTGCTCGAGCGTGCGGCACACCACAGCGACCGCCACCAGGCCGTGGCCCGAAAGGCCGAGGACCTGGCGGCGATCCTCTACACCAGCGGCACCACCGGGCGCAGCAAGGGGGCCATGCTCACGCACGGCAACATGCTGTCCAACGCGGTCATGCTCAAGGACTACTGGGGCTGGAAGCCTGGTGATGTGCTGATCCATGCACTGCCCATCTTCCACGTGCACGGCCTCTTCGTGGCCATCCACGGCGCGCTGATCAACGGCTCCAAGATGCTCTGGATGGCCAAGTTCGACCCCAAGCGCGTGATCGCGCGCCTGCCCGAGGCCACCGTCTTCATGGGCGTGCCCACGCTGTATGTGCGCATGCTGGGCGAGCCGGGCCTCACGCGCGAGGCCTGCCGCAACATGCGCCTGTTCATCGCGGGCTCGGCGCCGCTCTTGATCGAGACCTTCAACGACTGGATCGCGCGCACCGGCCACACGATCCTCGAGCGTTACGGCATGAGCGAGACCGTGATGCTGACCTCCAACCCCTACAGCGCCGACCCGCGCTATGGCAAGCAGACCGAGCGATGCGGCGGCACCGTGGGCTTTCCGCTGCCGGGCGTGCAGTTGCGCGTGCGTGGCGACGATGGCCAGGACCTGCCGGTCGATGAGATCGGTGGCATCCAGGTCAAAGGCCCGAACGTGTTCAAGGGCTACTGGCGCATGCCCGAGAAGACGGCCGAGGAGTTCACCGCCGACGGCTTTTTCAAGACCGGCGATGTGGGCAAGGTCGATGCGCGCGGCTATGTGACGATCGTGGGCCGCAGCAAGGACCTGATCATCAGCGGCGGCTACAACGTCTACCCGGCCGAGATCGAGGGCTACATCAACGAGATGCCCGGCGTGGCCGAGAGCGCGGTGGTGGGCGTGCCGCACCCGGATTTTGGCGAAGTGGGCGTGGCGGTCGTGATCGCCAAGCCGGGCGCCCAGCCGCAGGCCGAGGCCATCGTCGCCGAGCTCAAGGCCAAGCTGGCGAATTTCAAGATCCCCAAGAAGTGTTTCGTGGTGGCCGAGCTGCCGCGCAACACCATGGGCAAGGTGCAGAAGAACCTGTTGCGGGATCAATACAAAGCCTTGTTCGCCTGATTTTTCTGTGGTGTGTTTCCGGGGGCGAAGCGGGCGGCAGCCGGGGCTCCTCACGCTGCGTACCCCCGCAGCATGAGGAACCCACTCCCAGCCCAAACGCAGCTCCCGCCAAGGCACCAACAAAAAACCGCCCGAAGGCGGTTTTTTGTTGGAGGCAAGGGCGCTCAGCGCAGCACCAGCACAGGCGTGTGCGAGTGCGTGAGCACCTGCTGGGTCTCGCTGCCCAGCAGCAGGCGCTTGATCCCTTTGCGGCCATGTGAGGCCATCACAATCAGGTCAACCTTTTGCTTCTTGGCGGTGCTGATGATGGCGTCCGACACCACATCGGCCTTGACGGTCACGGTTTTGCATTTGACGCCCTTGGCGCCAGCGGCTTTTTGCACGGCGGCCAGGTTCTCCAGGGCCGCATCCTGCCACTGCTTTTCGATGCGTCCGATTTCCTTGGCGTCGAGCGCGATGCTGCCTTCGAAATAGGTTTGCGGGTAGCGCGGCACCACCTTCATGGCCACCAGCTCGGCACCGCAGGTGGCGGCGAGCTCGATGGCGCTGCTCACGGCTTTTTTGGACAGGCTGGAGCCGTCGGTGGTGACAAGAATGCGTTGGTACATCTGTGTTCTCCTTTGCGGTGATGGACAAGCCATGCTAGGGCAGCCGGGCATCGATCATCTTGATGCATGTCAAGCTCAGCGTCAGCCCGATCGCTTATCGTCGAGACATGACGCATGTCAACTCCCTCACGCCCGCCAAGCCGCTGCCCGAGCCCGCGTCTCCAGCCGACGAGCGCTGGGCCTTGCTCGATGACCCGCAGGAGTGGCCGCAATTTAGCCGCCCCGAGCCGGGGCAGGAGGGGCTGTGGGCCTCCAGCGTGGTGTTCGAAGGCATGCACTGCACGGCGTGTGCCATCACCATTGAAGACGCCCTGCGCCAGGTGCCGGGGGTGTGTTCGGTGCAGGTCAGCCCCGCCAGCCACCGCGGCCGCGTGGTGTGGTCCAGCGAACAGACCTCGCCCTCGCAGTGGATGCGCGCCAGTGCCAAGGCGGGCTACACCCCCTTGCCCGCCAACGACGCGCATGCCCACGAGCGCCGCCGGCAAGAGGCGCGGCGCATGGTCTGGCGCGTGTCGGTGGCCGGCCTGTGCATGATGCAGGTGATGATGTACGCCACCCCGGTCTATATGGCCGAGCCTGGCGACATCGCGCCCGACATGCTGCAGCTCTTGCGCTGGGCCTCGTGGGTCTTGTCGCTGCCGGTGGTGCTGTTCTCTTGCACGCCTTTTTTCAGTGCCGCCTGGCGCGATCTGCGCCAGCGCCGCATCAGCATGGATTTGCCGGTGGCCATTGGCATGCTGGTCACCTTTGTCATCAGCAGCGTGGGCACCTTCGAGCCCGAGGGGCCGTTTGGTGCCGAGGTGTTTTTCGACTCGCTGACCATGTTCGTGTTCTTCCTGCTGCTGGGACGCTGGATGGAGCAGCGCATGCGCGACCGCACGGCCGGTGCGCTCGAAGCCGTGCTCAACCGCCTGCCCGACAGCGTGTGCCGGCGCCTGCCCGATGGCGCCTGGGCGCGGGTGTCGATCCGTCAGATGGCGGTGGGCGATGTGGTCGAGGTCTTGCCTGGCCAGGCCATGCCCGGTGACGGCACGGTGCTGCAGGGCCAGACCGAGGTCGATGAGGCCCTGCTGACTGGCGAGTCGCGGCCGCTGGCGCGTGGCCCTGGCCAGGCGGTGATCGCGGGCAGCCACAACCTCACCGGGCGCATCGAGGTGCGCATCGACCAGGTGGGCGCGGCCACCCGCTATGCCCAGATCGTGGCCCTGATGGAGAGTGCTTCGCTGCACAAACCGGCGATGGCCGAGCTGGCCGACCGCTGGGCCAAGCCGTTCCTGATCGGTGTCTTGCTGGCGGCCTTCGGTGCGGCGCTGCTGTGGTGGCCCCAGGGGCCGGCCCACGCCCTGATGATCGCTGTGGCGGTGCTGGTGGTCACCTGTCCTTGCGCCTTGTCGCTGGCCACGCCGGCCGCCATGCTGGCCTCAGCCGGGGCCATGGCGCGCAGCGGCGTGTTGGTGCGGCGCCTGCAGGCGCTGCAGAACCTGACCGAGATCGACACCGTGGTCTTCGACAAAACCGGCACGTTGACGCTCGACAGCTTCAGTGTGGTGGCCGTGCACACCCGCACCGGGGTCAGCCCCGAACAGGCCTGGGCCTGGGCGCCGCAACTGGCGTCCCTGTCCCTGCACCCTGTCTCGCGGGCCATCTTGGCGCAGGCGCGCCAGCGGGCCGCCTTGCCAGCGGCCCAGGCCTGGGCCTTGCAGATCCTGCAGACGACCGAACACCCGGGCCAGGGCCTGAGCGCGCGCTGCCAGGGGCCCGATGGCCTGGTGCATGAATGGCGCTGGGGCTCGGCCCGTTTTTGCAGCGCCCCGCCGCTGGCGCAGGCGCGGCTGCAGGTCAGTCTGGCCGACGGGCAAGGCTGGTTGGCCACCTTCGAATTGCACGAGACGCTGCGCCCGGAGGCGCCTGGCCTGGTGCAGGCTCTGCAGGCGCAGGGCCTGTCGGTGCGCATCCTCTCGGGCGATGCGGTGGCCGCCGTGGCCCCGGTGGCCCAGCAGCTGGGCATCGACCACTACCAGGGTAGCTGTTCGCCGCAGGACAAATTACAGGCCATCCTCATGCTGCAGGCCCAGGGCCACAAGGTGGCGATGGTCGGCGATGGGCTCAACGACGGCCCGGTGCTGGCCGGCGCCGATGTGTCGTTTGCGCTGGGACAGGCGCTGGCCCTGACCCAGTCGCGCGCCGACATGGTGCTGATGTCGGGCCGGCTGGACATGCTGCTGCCAGTGCTGCTGCGCAGCCGGCAAACCCTGCGCGTGGTGCGCCAGAACCTCGCCTGGTCGGTGGCCTACAACGCGGCCTGCGTGCCCCTGGCCCTGATGGGCTGGTTGCCTGCCTGGGCCGCGGGCCTGGGCATGGCCGGCAGCTCTTTGTGGGTGGTGCTCAACGCGCTGCGTTTGTCCGGTGCGATGGCACCTGCAAGAAACTGAGGCCTTTGGTGGACATTCTTTATTTTCTGATCCCGCTGTCGGTGGCTTTGGTGTTCTTCATCCTCGCTGGGCTGTGGTGGGCGATCGCTCGCGGCCAGTTTGAGGACATCGAAGCCGAAGGGGAGCGCATTCTGCGCAACGATTGATTTTCATCAAGTTGACCTGCCCGGGAAAACCCGAAACTCGGAAGGTCTTTTATTCACAAGAGGTAAACATGACATTTGCCAACACGCAAGCCTCTGTCTACAACGATCAAGTTGTCAGGCAATTCGCCATCATGACGGTGGTGTGGGGCGTGGTGGGTTTTCTGGTCGGCGTGATCATCGCCGCCCAGCTGGCCTTCCCGGAGCTGAACTTCGGTATCCCCTGGCTGACCTACGGTCGCCTGCGTCCGCTGCACACCAATGCGGTGATCTTTGCGTTTGGCGGCTCGGCGCTGTTTGCCACCTGCTACTACGTGGTGCAGCGCACCTGTCATGTGCGCCTCTTCAGCGACAAGCTGGCCGCCTTCACCTTCTGGGGCTGGCAGTTGGTGATCGTGCTGGCGGCCATCACGCTGCCCCTGGGCTACACCAGCGGCAAGGAATACGCCGAGCTGGAGTGGCCGATCGACATCCTGATCACGCTGATCTGGGTTTCGTTCGCGGTGGTCTTCTTTGGCACGGTGGGCACCCGCAAGGTGCGCCACATCTACGTGGCCAACTGGTTCTACGGCGCGTTCATCATCGCCGTGGCCCTGCTGCACCTGGTCAACAGCGCGGCGCTGCCGGTGGGCCTGATGAAGTCCTACTCGGCCTACGCCGGTGTGCAAGATGCCATGGTGCAGTGGTGGTACGGCCACAACGCCGTGGGCTTTTTCCTGACCGCCGCCTTCCTGGGCATGATGTACTACTTCATCCCCAAGCAGGCCGAACGCCCCGTCTACAGCTATCGCCTGTCCATCGTCCACTTCTGGGCGTTGATCTTCACCTACATGTGGGC
>JACCDW010043056.1_pt1 | contig 23266 bp, 26 predicted proteins | sample 7449781 | NCBI WGS metagenome assembly JACCDW01 (sample SAMN15323449, study PRJNA562643) | freshwater metagenome | isolation source: river surface water | place: USA:Blue River Watershed | collected 2017-08-18
CGGCATGGCGGCGGAAGTGGCGCACGGTAGCTGCACGGACTTGCCGCCTAGCAAGAAGTAAACGCTTCGCGCTTTAAATAAAGAAGCCGCCAACCTGAAAGGGTTGGCGGCTTCTTTAACAAGCTTATCTGTGTTCCAAGTCAATCTGAATTTTTTCGGTTTGGGGCGTTTCACTCACCATGCCGATGCCACGAACAGCAGTCCACCTATCCAACCTCGGACGGCAAGGCGATCAGCAAGCCAAATCAACTCGGGCGAATGACCCTGAACAAGGGCTCAGGCAGACACAATATGGAGGCTTGTGATGCCCAAAACTTAGTCCATAATTGCTGCCCTCAGTTGCTTGGATTTCCTATCCGCCAAGGCGGATTCAAACATGAAAAAAATACCCACCGCTATTATGGCGCTAATGGCCGCGATCAATTGCAACGCTCAAAATCTAATATTGGATGACTACTTGAGAATTTACTCTTTCTCACTAATGAATGAGGTAGGATCAACTCATTGCAACAAACTCTATCCAGATCAATCCACAGCTTCAGAGCAAGCGCAACAACAATACCTATCAAGCAAGAAAACACAACTTGAAGTAGCCGTTAAACTTATAGATCTGGCAAAAAGAAGAGGTGCAGACACCTCGAAATACAACACCAACGAAATTGCAAAAAAATTAACTTTGATTTTGGATGAATCAAAAAAAACAAACTCCAAAGAATTCTGCAATCAATTAATACAGTTAACATTATCTGAATCCAGTCTGTCACCAGCACAATATTCAATAAGAGAGTTTGAAAAAAATAAAACAGAGGTAGAGTTTAGATTTGGCCAATGCGATGATAAATTACAAGATAATGCGGCACTAGCCGCTTCGCGATTTTTAGCAATAGCAGAAACGCCAAATGGAAACGCACCCTTTCCAAGATATGAAGCCGATCCAATGCTGGTTATTGAGGTGAATAAAATTCACAAATCTGTGGCAGCGTGTTTGCAAATTAATCAAGAAGCTATACACAGAAGAATCCCTTTCGAGCCCAACTTTGCATCCACAAAGGCACTTGCAGACGCTCTATTCGAAGCTGCAGAATTTGACAAAGACAAAACCGTCCGAGCAATAGAAGCCGCTAGATTTTTTCTTAAATCCAGATGAAGAAAGGCTTATTCACTTGGACGGCGTCAGGAAGCGCCATTGCTAACGGTCGAAACGAAGGCGTGACCAAACTGCTGTTTGACATTCACCCGAGGTGCATGCGAATGGGCGCCACGGCAAGATCTTGGGCAGTGGCATGGTGGGCACGCACGCGGGCGACATGATTGGGGAGATCGCACTCGCCATCGAAATGGGCGCAGACGCCGTGGACATCGGCAAAACCATCCACCCACACCCCACGCTGGGCGAAAGCATCGGCATGGCGGCAGAAGTGGCGCACGGCAGCTGCACGGACTTGCCGCCTAGCAAGAAGTAAACGCTTCGCGCTGTAAATAAAGAAGCCGCCAACCTGTGGGTTGGCGGCTTCTTCTTTTCAAGCGACCCGACAAGCGGTGGAGTGCCAATACAGTTAAGAGCGTTCAACCTTGACCTACAAATCTTGAGCAGTGGGCGGCCAATCTTGATTTGAGAGCGCTCAGGCTTGTGCCTGCAAAAATTTTGACCTAACCCTCGTGCAGCTTATTTTGCGATCACCGATAACACGCAGGCTGTCCAAGGGGAACAATCGCTTATCGATCATGCAGCCGGCATCGTCTTGCGAGGTCAGTAGCAGTTGACCGAGTTTTTATAGTAGCGCGCAACAACCACGCTCGGAAGAGCTAATCGCTTCTTCCTTGTGAACATCCTGCATGCGAAGCATGTCGCCCCAACGGTTTGTAAACTGGCTCGAAAATCCTACTGCGCCATCAAACCGCGAAGGGTTTACGTAGGTGCCAAACGCGATGTCCCATACAGGCAGATCGCCATAATTGCGGGCGTGAATATTGCACTCGTGATGCAGCGCGTGCATTTCAGGCCGTGGCACTATCCAACCCAGCCAGCGAGGAGTATTGATGTTCCAGTGCTGAAAGATGCTAAGCACTGCCAGTAGAGTATTGGTCAGTGCCGCAGCTGAGGGCGATAGTCCAAGAACTACCGTTGTCATGAGCACTCCCAAGCAGGTTTTAACCACAACTTCAAAGGGGTGCACAACGAATGCACCTGGTACATCCACTCTCGGTGCAGCGTGGTGAAGCTGATGACCCATACGCCACAGCACGTCAAAACGATGCTCCGCGCGATGCCACGCGTATTGCACCAATGACACCAACATTAGTCCCACCGGGATACCCCACAGGCCCACCGACCCTAGGTCGAATACACGCAATGCGGTGATGTCGCTCACTTGTAGCAACCAAGGTGCAAGGGAGCCCATAACGGACGTGAGTAAAAAAAACGCCACACCAATTCGGTGCCAATTATTTACAGGCATGTAGCTGCGAGCGGGCGAGAGTGTCTCTACTGCCCACATCAAGACATATGCTGTCGGTACCAACAACGGGGCTAGCAAGGGGATGAGGTGAGAGTCGTTCATGCGGTTTTACCTTCTGGTTTTTACGTGTGCAAATGTATGCACGTATTGAGTTGAAAAAATGGGCACATTGCTGTGCCCTCAGTGGGGGGAGACTTTTGCTGGGGGACTAGGGTGTTTTCGGCAAGGACTAACGTGGGCAACAGAGAGGCTGTAATGTCTTCAATAGTGCAGTTAGTCCCTGCATTTGTTCAAGAACGCCTACTCCATCGATTTCGTAGAAAGTGTGGCGTCCTTCGGATTGGGATCGCAAGATGTGCGCACGCTCTAGCAACTGCAGATGGCGCGTGACCACTGACCGGTCTTGTGGTACCTGCTCGGCTATTGAGCCCACATCGGCCCGGCCCAGCATTACCAATACCTTCAAAATGTCCACACGGGCAGGCTCCGATAGGGCTTTAAAGAAAGCGCAGTCAAGGGCCTCAATGCATGCAGCAGCAGAATTTTCTCTAGAGGGCGTCATGGATCTGGATTATATGTGTATGGATATGCACACATTAATTTGTTGGCATAAACCGCTAGAAATCAGCGGACACACTCGGCGGTGGCTTGATGCGTACGCAGCTTCTCGCAGCTAAACAAAAAAGCCCAGACAGCAAACTGTCTGGGCTTTTCTATTCTGCGAAGTTTTTTTTAATCACCGCATTCGATGCGGTGATTAGGCTGCGTATTCACCGCACTCAATGCGCCCCAAGGTAACACCCCTCAGCCCGCTCCCCATCCGCTTCATCACCTTCTTCGCTGCACAGCGCAGCAATCAAGGCAAGGTCTGCCACTTGGCCGGGTAGCAGCAGCTCTTCATTGGTCCAGCGTTTGACCAAGTGGCCATTGGCCACACCGCCGGTGTGTGGTGCTTGGTAGGCGCGGCGGTGTTGCATGGTCACGCCACTGTTGGCGTTGGCAATAAAGCGGCTTTCACCCAAGGCCCAGGGCTCAAAGTAGGCGTTGGCCGCGGCGTCCACTTGGCGGAAGTAGCTGCGAGCGCCTTCGGCGTTGAGCTTTTTGCGCACGGTGCGCGTGATGAGGCCTTGCAAGTGGTCTAGCGCGGCGTAGTCCATGTGCTTCAAGGCTTCGGGGCTCATGTCTTGTGTGGCCAGTGCGGCAGTGGAGGCTAGTTCGGCGGGCAGCACTTGCACCATGGCTTTGACCACATCGTGATGGGGCGCTACAGCGGTGGCCACGCCGCGTGTTTGCGGTTGAATGGGGCAGCGAATTTCCACAAAACGCGGCTTGACGGGCCCAGTGCAGCCGTCGTGGTGGTAGTACTCGCCTTGGCTCAGCCGCCCTTTGCTAGAGCGCCCCCGCACATCGCGGTATGCGGGGTGTTGGGTGTGAACGTTCAGGCACACCACCAAGCCCGTGGCATCGACCAACTTGTAAAAGGCTTCGCGCCATTCGGGCAACAGCAGTTTGTCGTGCAGGTAGTCTCTGGGGGCTTCGGCTTCGTGGCCCTTAAAGTCTTTTTCCTCGCCTTCAATCACCAACACAAAGGGCTTGGGCCTGCGCACGCGCCACTGGCAGTTGGCAAATTCCAGCACCGAGCCGGTTTGTTCAGATGGTGTTGCGGCGCTGTGGCCCGAAGGGGTGGACATGGTGAAGTGGGGTAGAGGCTAGGCCCGAACAACGGGCGAATGATGTGCCAATTTTAGGGCTTAGCTTCAGGGCATCTCCACCACGTGTGCGCAACAAGGGCAGCTTGTTTAGACTCGATGCATGTCTATCAAACACGCTTTATTGGCCCTCTTGTTGGTTGCATCTGCTGCGCAGGCGCAAGTGCGAATGGATGAGGGGCGCGTGGTGTTGCCAAGCTTTGCGATCGACCGAACCGAAGTGACCATCGCGCATTTTGAGCGCTATGTGCAAGCCACGGGCACGGTGACGCGGGCCGAGAAAGAAGGCGGTGGTTTTGAGTACGGGGCAGGGTGGGAGCGCCGCCCCGGCTGGAGCTGGCGAAAGCCCGATGGGCAGACCACCCGAGCCGATATGCCAGCGGTGCATTTAGATTTTGCCGAGGCACAGGCTTATTGCCGCTGGGCGGGTGGCCGTTTGCCCACGGGGGACGAGTGGCAAAAGGTAGGCTTTACCGAGCTGCGCGATGCGCCGCCTGCACCATGGATCAAAGGCCGCACTTACCCGTGGACCACAGGCGAAAGCCCACAAGGCGCTAACACCAGCGACCCCGACCCATGGCCGCGTGCGGCCCCCGCAGGCGCGACGCGCCAAGGCGTGAATGGCTTGTATGACATGGGGGCGAATGTGTGGGAATGGACCACCGAAAGCACGGACGCCACAGGCCGCGACCGCAGAACAGTAGGTGGCTCTTGGTGGTACGGCGCGTTCAACATGAAGGCCGATGTGAAGGCTTTCAAGCCCGCAGATTTTTATGCTGTATACATCGGGTTTCGATGTGTGTATGACCGCTGAAGCCTGTTTGATTTAAAACTCAAAACCACCTTGTTGGCGCACCGTTGCTGATGCAGCACCCGTCAGCAAGTCGGCCAACAGTTCGGCATGCGCTGGGTTTTTGGCATGGGTACAAATGCCCAATGTGTAGTCGGTGCTCAGCTCAAACTCAGCAGGCAGCACATCGACCAAATCCACGCCTTCGGTGTAGTTGATTTCGGTCACTTGTGTGCAGCCAATCAAACCACTCTCAGTGCTCTTGGCCATTTCGCCCATGGCGGTTGCGCCGTTGGGGTACACGCGAAATTTGCTGCGCATGGTCTCGTCCAGTCCCAATGCTTTGAGCACGTTCATGAAGTGAATACCAGCCGTGGCTTTGTCGGGGTCTGGAAAGTAAATGCCTTGTGCTGCGCTCATAGCGGCGTGCAGTTCATCACGCGTTTTGACGCTAGGGTGTGTTGTGCATGTGCGCACAGCCACACCTGTTTTAACTTTTCCTAACGAGCGTGCGCTATCAGCCACCACATGGCCTGAGTTGATGAGTTGGTCAATCAACGGTTTGGTGAGGATGGCCACATCACACGGAGTGCCACCCACCAGCTGGTCACGCATTTGGCCCACAGCACTGAACGTGCCGTGGATGGATGTGCCTGTGCTTTTTTCAAACTCAGCCTGAACGGCTTTGACGACGGCTGCGGCTGCGCCGCCACTCAATACATGCATGGTGTTCTTTCGATGTGTTGTGGTCAGTCCGCTTTTGCGCCCGACACCTTGACGATGTTGGCCCACTTGGCAATGTCTGCACTGAGGTGTTGGTCAAACTCAGCCACGGTCATCGACATAGGCACAGCGCCTTGCTTGGCCCAAGCCGCTTTGACGTCTGGGTTGTTGACGATCTTGCGCATCTCCGCGTTGAGCTTGTTCACGATGTCAGCGGGTGTCCCTTTGGGGGTCATGATGCCTAGCCAAATGGTGGCTTCGTATTTGGGAACGGTTTCACCCACGGTGGGTAAGTCAGGCAGATTGGTGGAGCGGGTCAAGCCCGTTGCACCCAACATGCGCACTTGGCCGTTGCGTGCAAATTCAGCCATGGTGGTTTCTGCGTCAAACATCACATCGACTTGACCGCCCACGATGTCGGTGCGTGCGCCAGAGCTGCCCTTGTAGGGGATGTGCGTCATGTTGATGCCGGCCATGTGTTTGAACAGCTCACCCGCCATGTGGTACGGCGTGCCGTTGCCAGATGATGCGTAGTTGAGCTTGCCCGGTTTGGACTTGGCCAAGGCCACGAGTTCGGCCACGTTCTTGACGGGCACAGACGGGTGAACGACCAGCAGCAAGTTAGAAGAGTTGACGGGGGCGACGCCCACAAAGTCTTTCATCAAACCAAAAGGCTTGCTAGGAATGAGCGATTCGTTGACGGTGTGCGCATTCGACATCATCAACAAGGTGTAGCCGTCAGCGGGCGACTTGGCGGCAAAGTCAGTACCGATGATGGAGCCCGCGCCTGGCTTGTTGTCGATCACAAAAGGTTGCTTGAGTTCATCGCTCAAGCGCTGAGCCATGAAGCGGGCGTAGTTGTCGGCAGGACCGCCGGCAGCAAACGGCACGACGATTTTCACGGGACGGTTGGGATAGCTTTGCGCATGGGCAAGGCCAGAGCTAAGAGCCAAAGCAACAGCGATGAGTTTGAGCGAGCGTGGCAGCTGAATCATGTGAGGTCTCCGTGATGTGGGAAGGTTCAATCAACTTTGCCAATGCGAGCGACCAAGCCGCTCATCTCTTTGGCATCGGCTTGCACGAAGCGCTCAAAGTCTGCAGCGTCTTGGTACATGAATGAGGTGCCAGCGGCTGTGAGTGCACCAACCGCACGGGCATCTTGCGCCGCAAATTTGGCAGCTTGGCGCAAGCTGTCCACCACGGCCGCAGGTGTGTCGGCGGGCACAAACATGCCCGACCATTGCGAGTACTGAATAGGCACGCCCAACTCTTTGAAGCTAGGTACATCAGGCATGCTGGCCAAGCGGCCTTCACCCCAATGCGCTAGGGCGCGCAAGCGGCCAGATGCAATGTGCTGTTTGACACTGGCGGGGCCCGTCGAGAGGGATTCAATTTGTCCACTGAGCAAAGACAACACGGCTGGACCTGCGCCCGTGTAGGGCACGTGCAGCATGAAGGTGGAGGTGGCTGACTTGAGCTGCTCCATCGGCACATGCATGGTGCCGTAATTGCCAGACGAGCCAAATGAAATTTTTCCTGGGTTGGCCTTGGCGTAAGCGATGAACTCGGCGTAGGTTTTCCAAGGGCTGTCGGCGCGCACCACCAGCACGGTGGGGTCAGCGGTGAAGCGCGCAATGGGCTTGAGCTGGTTCACTTGAAACATGGGCTGACGCTGCAAAATTTTGTCTGCCTCTGGTAGCACCACGAGCGAGGACAGTGACATGAGCACGGTGTAGCCATCGCCCTTGGACTTGGCCACTTGCGCCATGCCAATGCCACCACCTGCACCGCCTTTGTTTTCCACCACGATGGGTTGCTTTAGGTAGCGCGACATGGCTTCGGCCACAGGACGGCCCACCGTGTCAGCCACACCGCCCGGCGGGAAGGGTACCACCATGGTGATGGGCTTCGTTGGATAGCTCTGTGCGAAGGCACTGAAGCTGAATGCAACTGCCATTGCAACACTTAGCCCAGCACGAATCAGTTGACGTCGTTCCATGTCTTGTCTCCTTCAGTTGTTGACTGGCAGGTCAAGCGAATGCTTGCCTGCTTTTATAGTTTTAAACGAAGCGGTTTTCGATGCTGCCCACGCCGTCAATTTCGACGCGGATCACATCGCCTTTGGCGATGTAGCGGGGCGGGGTGAGACCCATGCCCACGCCAGCAGGTGTGCCTGTGGCAATGACGTCACCAGGGTAGAGCGTGATGCCGCGTGAGATGGTTTCGATCAAGGTGGGGATGTCGAAGATCATGTTTTCTGTCGGGCCGTCTTGGCGCAACTCGCCGTTGACCCAGCAACGCACACGGGTGTTGCGGCCATCCATTTCGTCGGCGGTGACGATCCACGGACCCATGGGGCAGAAGGTGTCAAACGACTTGCCCATATCCCACTGCTGGTGGCGCATTTGCACATCGCGTGCGGTCACGTCGTTGACCACGGTGTAGCCAAACACATGGCTCATGGCGTCAGCTTGGCTGATGTTTTTGCCGCCTTTGCCAATCACCACAGCCAGCTCGGCTTCGTAGTCGATTTGGTCGGAGATGGCCGCACCTGGCAAATGCACATCGTCCGTTGGGCCGACCACGCATTCGGGTACTTTGGTGAAGACGATGGGCCATGCTTTGGTGTCGGTGTTGCTGTCTTTGAAGACCGAGGCTTGGAGCTCTTTGGCATGTGCGTGGTAATTGCGGCCCACGCACCACACGTTGCGGCGCGGAATGGGCAAGGGCGCTTCGAGGTGAACGTGTGTGATGTCGTGCGGTGTGCCAGCCAGTTCAGGCAGCGCATGGCCAGAAGCGAGTGCGTCAATGATGGGCTGAGCGCCGTGATGGGCTTGCTCTTCGGTGAGGGCAAAGGCGGCGACGTGTTTGCCGTCAGCAGAGACTTGGCCGACGTGGCGTTGACCGTTGAGCTTGAAAGTAGCGATGCGCAAAGTGTTCTCCTGAGATGAGTCATTGGTTTGTCTTGGACCAATTTAAGTCATCTTAGGAGGGGTGCATCATCGGTACAGACACACGCGAGACACAGGGTGAATACGTATTAAAGCTTCAAGGCTTCCCACACCCGATACGCCGCATACGCATCGTTGGCTGCGTAAACCAGCTGTGATTCGCTCAAACGCAGATTAGCCCAGTTGCTGGTGGCTGCTTTTTTAGATTTTTGAAAACGCTGGTTGAACAGTACAGCCACTGCTCCTTTGACGCCCATTTCTTTGCGATAGCCCTGCGCTTTGAAAATGATGTTGAGCTCCAAAATGCCCGCTGGCTCCACACCAAATTTTTGGATGATGCGTTTGCGGTCATCGCCCAAACCAAAGCCTGCTTTGGCAATGCCTGGTCGTGCCAACAAGTCGGCAGCCACAGCGCGGCACTCGGTGTCATGCAGCTGAAACACCCATGCGCGTTCGCCCGTGGAGAGCTGCAACACATGCGGACCGTCTGAGGCTTCGCCCACGCGGAAGGTGGGTTTGGATTCCGTGTCAAAGCCCCAAGCGGGTGAGGTGATCAAGGCATCGTGTGCGAGCTGCGCTTGTTTGGCCGTGTTGACCAAGGTGATGCGGTCTAGCCCCAAGCGTTGAAATTCTGGAAGCAGGGCGATGGCTTCTTTGTCGGGCGTGTCGCGGCGTTGTGTCATGTGTGCTGATCTCAACGCTTCTTAGATTTGAAAGCCGTTTTTTTGTTTTTCTCAATCGCCTCTTTTCGCACGGCGCGTTCGGCGTCTGCAATCTTTCCTTCGGCCAACCAAGCCGAAAATTCTTCTGGCGTTTCTAGCGTGATGCGGCCTAGCGCCGCTGTGCGGAAATCATGAATGACGATGTGCGCCGCTTTGGTTAGGTTGATGCGTCCACCGCTTTGCACTGCACCGCGTTGGCGGCCAATGGCTTCAAGCATTTCTTCGTCGGTGTGGCTGGCCACGTCGTCGATGTTGTAGCGCTTGTGCAGCTCGTTGGGGTAGCGGGGTATGAGGTAGTTGAGCAGCTCAAGCGCGACGGTTTCTTCGTCAAACGCGTTCACGCCAATCGCGCCGCTGGCGGCTAGGTTGAAGCCGCTTTGCTCGACGATGATGCGCGGCCACAGCACGCCGGGCGTGTCGTACAAATAAAAGTCATCGGCCAGCGCAATGCGTTGCTCGGTTTTGGTCACGCCAGCTTCATCGCCCGTTTTGGTGGCGCGTTTGCCTTTGAGTGTGTTGATGAGGGTGGACTTGCCCACGTTGGGAATGCCGCAAATCAGCACGCGCATGGGCTTGACCATGCCACCACGGTTGGGGGCGAGTTGTTGGCAGTTGTCGATCAGCGCTTTGGCGGGCGACGACATGCTGGTGTCGAGGCCAATGGCGCGCACGCCGGGCATGGCGTTGTAGTGGGCCAGCCAAATTGCAGTGCGAGCTGGGTCGGCCAAATCTTGTTTGCTCAGCACCTTGAGTGCGGGTTTTGTTTTGATGAGCTCGGCCAGCATCGGGTTAGCGCTAGAGCCGGGCAAGCGGGCGTCGAGCATTTCGATGACAACGTCAATTTCTTTGATGCGCTCCCCAATCGCTTTGCGCGTGAGGTGCATGTGTCCGGGGAACCATTGAATAGCCATAGTCTTGATTGTCGTTCACGTGGCGTGGGTGGCTGTCTGCAATCGCAGATGCACGTCGTCCGCCAAATTCACAGGGAGTTGTTGCTTGGCTTTGAGGTAGTGCTCGGTGAACACTTCAAAGTAGGCGTTGAGGGCTTCGGCAGCTTGCGTGTCCTCAGCCAGCGCCAAGCACATGGCGCCCACTTCGGCGGTGCAGAGGTGTGCTTCGCTTTGGGCGCGGCGTAGTTTGTAACGCGACAGTTGTTCGGGGTGCAGGCTGAGCACGGGGAAGTTTTGCAAGTAAGGGCTTTTGCGAAACATCTTGCGCGCTTCGTCCCACGTGCCGTCGAGCAGGATGAACAAGGGGCGCTTGTTGTCGTGGTGCGTCACCTCATGCACCACGCGTGCGTCATCTGCAAACTCGCGCGGGAACACCACATAAGGTTGCCATTGCGGGTCGCTAAGCAGAGCGAGCAAAGCAGGGGCAACTTCTGTGCGCGCCCAACCAAACGCAAAGGTGTCCGCCACCACATCGGCAATCAACCAGCCGGTATTGCTAGGCTTGAGTGGCTCAATGTCGGCCATGAGCAAACACATGCCTGCGCGTGTAGGCACCTCGGGGCGCAGCGTGCAGATGCAATGGGTGGGGACTAGACGGCAGCCGCTGCAACGTTCGCCTTTGGGGCCGCCACGGGCTAGAAAGGGTTTGACGCTGCGGGTGAGGCGGGCGGCGCGCAGGCGTGAAACGGCGTGGGGCAAGTAGACGGACACGACTGGGTACGTTGACGGCTGGCGCGGTGGCTATTGCTGGGCAGCGAAAGCTTATTCAGACACATTGCACTCACTGCGCAACAGTGACAGCGCATCGTGCAGTTTGTAGTCGTGGTCACTCGCTAGCGTGTCCAACGATTCATCAATGAAGGCTTCCCACATGTCGATGTAATCGTCTTGGTGTTCAGCCGGTGCATTGGCTTGGATGAACGCGGTGGCCAGTTCGGGCTGCACGCCTGATTTACGGATTTTGCGAATCAGCGTGGCTGCGGTTTTTTCGGTCAGCAACGTTTTGCCTGCGCTACCCGTAGCAATGCACAAGAAGAGCGTAAGCAACGAGCTGTCGTCGCTGTGGCCGCCCGTGGCTTTGGTCCATGCGGAAGAGGTTTGGCGGTCAAAGTGGTCGACCTCAGACAAACCGTCTTCCACCCAAAAGTAGCGGCCTACAAAAGCAGGTGTTTGGTTGAACAATTTTTGGCAGGTGATGGCACTGTCCAAAATTTTGAGCAAGTCAGCTTCCACGCTTTGTCGCACTTGCTCAACAGCTGCTTTGAATTCGGCAGGCAAGTTTTTCGGCGCAGCCAAGTTGATGGTTTTGGTGGCGCTGGGTTTGCGCAGAGTGGCGATGATTTTTTGGAAGGCCACCCAGTCTGGCATCTCTTTGTGCTTGGTGGCAGCTGCCAACAACGCTGTGCGAATGACGGCCTCGGCATCGCAGCCCGCTTCTTCTAAATCGTCAGCGTGCAGGCCCAGTTGATCGGCCATCCAAATGGCGGCATCGATGACGTGGGCCACTTGTTGGCGCTTGGCTAGCTCGGCTTGGTACTCGGCCAAATTGCACAGCGACCACTTGGCCAATTGCGGGATGTGTTTGTCGCTGAAGCCGCCATGCTCGTTCATGCCAAAGTGCGTGTTTTGTGGCATGACGATGAGGGCTTTGAGCATGTCTGATGCTGCTTTAGAGCGCGACATGAACGAGTGCTCGCGCAAGTGCTCGGCGGCTTTGCGCAAGTCGCCACCGCTTTGAATTTGCAGCGTGAGGCTGACCATGTTGACGATGCGGTCCTTGGCTGTTTCAAGCTCGGGGCGCAAGAACTCGCTGCCAAAGTAACGCGCAATTTGCACCATGCCTTTGGGCGCATCGGTTTGGATGGCGTCTAGTTTGGCTTGGTCCAACACGCCGTGTTGCACGCCGTAGGAAACTGCCTTTTCAAAGAATGGGCGGTCATCAAAAAGGGCAACAACAGCTTGCGTCATGGTCACTTGGCTTAGATGGCAGACTCTTCGTCAGAGTCACGCGCGGCAGGGGTGGCTTGACCGCGGTCGGTGGCGCTGGTTTCGACCTTCCCATCGTCCTCTTCCTCGTCGTCTTCAGACAGTCCCGCATCGTGTGCGCGTGCTTTGGCGCGCAGCACCAAGAGCATCTCAATAAAGAGGTCTGGGATTTTGTGGCGCAAGATCCATGCGAGTTGCATCCAGTCTTGGTCGGCCACTTCGTCTTCTTCCACGCGGGGCTTCACATAGGCTGAACCTAGCAGGGCGCTTTCAGACAACATGTCGCCGTCGTCTTCCATGGTGTCGAATGTGCCGGTGCGGGCAAAGGCTTCGATGCGGCTCCACTTTTCGCTGAAGTAGTCGGCCAGTGCTTCAGCGCCGCCTTCCAAATCGCCAATGGCGGTGAGGAACTCAATGGGATCGGCATCGTCGCGAAAAATGATGGGGTTCATCATGCCGCGCAAGTGGGTGCGGGTGAGGTCTTTGTATTGTTTTTCAATCACCACGGCGCGGGCAAATTGCTCGGGCGTGACCAGCAGGTTGATGACCGATTCTTTGGAGGTGTCGTACTCACGAATCACGGCCAAGATGTCTTTGGGCGGCAGCTGCTCCAGCACCACCATCAGCGCTTGATCGCCTTCGGCATCGGCTAGCTCAACCAAGGCTGCTTCAGCGCCTGTGATGTCGCCTGCGGCGATGAGGCTTTGTGTTTTGGTGATCAGCGCGATGGCATTGGTTTTATCGGTCATGACGTTTCCTTATTCTTTGCTGTCAAAGCCTTGTTCAACCATCCACGCGTTGCCTGCTTCTTCGCGCTCACGGGCTTCGCGTTCTTCGTCGTGTTCGGCTTGGTCACCACGCTCAACGTTTTGCAAATCTTCATCTGCATCGGCATCGTTTGACTGTGCGCTGGCTCGCATAGGCGTACCGTGCATGTATTCGAGTGCAGCGGCTACCGTCATGAACCAAGCGCCCACAGGTTCAGCCAAGATCTTGTCTACGATGGGTTGCGCCCAAGGTGCAATGCGCACGCCTTGCGACAACGCATCCCAGCTCAGCAAATCATCGGCGTCCAAAGTGATGAAGTGATCCATCAACTCGGGCTCATGGAACTCAAAGGCTTGGTGTAAGACCACGGCCACCATCTCGGGGCTGAGGTCCATCATCTGCAACAAGAAGTCCAGCTCTTGCCGCTTTTCAACCAAGCGCTTGTCGAGGATGTAGTGGCCTTCAGAGTCAGAGTTGAGGTCGTCCAACTCGGCTTGGTAGGCAGAGCGCAGCTCTTGGAAGAATGGGGAAATGCTCATGGTTGTTTATGTCCGGTTCAGCACTTGCTGAAAGTAGCCTTGCCAAATTTCACGTGCGGTTTGTGCGGGGTCGTCCAGCAGGTTGCGGCGACGGTTGTCGTCATAGGCTTTGCGTTTGTCGTCGTCTGACAGCACGTCGTAGGCCTCTTGCACTTCGCGAAAACGCGCAGGCGCATCGGGGTCGCTGTTGCGATCCGGATGAAACTGTGAGGCTTTTTGGCGGAACGCTTTTTTGATGTCCGCCAGCGTGGCATCGCTTTTCAGCCCTAGGGCGGCGTAGTGTTCAGACACATGAAACTCTTGTTGAATTACAGAGCTTGCTTGAGGCGAATCTCTTCCACCTTGACGGGCCCCATAGGCACGGTCTTGGCGCTGGACATTTCGCGTTTGAAGCCAGCCAGTTCATGAAAACGCATAGCGCGGTCATTGGCGATGGGCACCCAGATGGACACATGGGTGCAGCCTTCTTCTTGCAGGCCTTCGCGTGCGGCATCCCATAAAGCCAGGCCTACGCCTTGGCCCCAGTAGGCGGCATCCACGTAGATGTCCCAAATTTCACCCATGGTGTTGGGCGTGCCTTTGTCGCGTGAGCGGTCATAGCCCACAAAGCCTACGATTTTGCTGCCGTCCAAGGCGACTTGCACTTGAGGCTCGGCAAACTCAATGGCTTCGCGCCAGTAAGCGGTGTTTTTTTCTTCGGGCACTGGCAGCACTTTGGCACCGGTTTGCATGGTTTTGAAAGCTTCTTTGGCGGTGGCTGCATACAGCTCGGCGATTTTGGCGGCGTCGCGCATCGTGGCGGGACGGACTTCAACAGTTGTCAGGTCGGACATGGAAAGGGGAAATTCGGTAAACAGATAAGACCGCTATTGTCCCAGTAAATCCACCTTCGGCTGAGACTTAGGTAGAGTAGTGCCTTCGCTGCATGCAGCCTTCTTTTTCAAACTCCCAATCCCATGCTCATTCTTGCCCCGATGGAGGGCTTGCTCGACTTTGTGCTGCGCGACGTGCTGACCCGCATCGGCGGGGTGGACCGCTGCGTGTCGGAGTTCATCCGCGTCACCAACACCTTGTTGCCCGAGCGCACGTTTTTGCGCATCGTGCCCGAGCTGACCAATGGTGGCCGCACCTTTGCGGGCGTGCCGGTGCGCCCTCAGTTATTGGGGTCAGACCCCCAATGTTTGGCCGACAACGCCGCACGCGTGGCGGGCATGGGCTGTGATGGGGTGGACCTGAACTTTGGTTGTCCTGCCAAACAAGTCAACCGCCATGGCGGTGGCTCGGTGCTTCTGCAAGACCCCGAAGTGCTGTACCAAATTGTGCGAGCGGTGCGCGCCGCTGTGCCTGCCCAACAAGTGGTCTCGGCCAAGATGCGCTTGGGCTTCAACGACGACAGCACGGCCGAAGAATGTGCTTTGGCGCTAGAGGCTGGCGGGGCGAGCGAAATTGTGGTGCACGCGCGTACCAAGGCCGACGCCTACCGTCCACCCGCGTATTGGCACCGCATTGCCGACATCAAAGCCAAGGTGAAAACACCGCTGGTGGCCAATGGCGAAATTTGGAATGTGCAAGACGCCATCAACGCGCGCGCTGAGTCAGATTGCTTTGACTTGATGTTGGGCCGCGGCATCGTGACCAACCCAGGTTTGGGCTGGGCCATCAAGGCGCATGATGCTGCTGCGAGTGGTTTGCCAGCACCCTCTATGCAAGTGCGCTGGCAAGACCTGCCGCCGCATCTGCACACGTTTTGGCAAATCGTGTCGGGCCATGTGAGCGAGCGTCACCAAGCGGGGCGCTTGAAACAATGGCTGAATTTTTTGCGCAAGCATTACCCCGAGGCTGAGGCTGCCTACATGCACGTGCGCACCTTGACCAGCCCCAAAGACATCAACGCATGGTTTGACGCCATGCCTGCACAACAATGACCGACGACAACAACCAAGACGCTATCGATGACAACGCCTTCGCGCAAGAGCCACGCCTGTGGCAAAACGAAACTTGGACAGCCAAGGTCATCAAAAACGACGATGACGATGGCTGGGCCGTTGCCATGTTCAAAGACGGCGAATCCGAAGCCGCCCTGATTGGCCCGTGGACCATGGGCCGCGACAAAAAGAACCCTAAGCCCTTGGATGGCTCGGCGTTCATCACCTTGGTGAAAACAGCCTCAGAGTTTGTACGCCGCAGCGAGCAGCAGTTGCACGCGACGCTGCACCAGTCGGTCACGGTCAACGGTCGCGATGGTCGTGTGACCGTGTTGCTAGACATCGTGCCCGATGACGACAACCCCTACGCCATACTCAGCGCCCAAGACGAGGGCGGCGACACGCTGGCCGAGGTGCGCGTTGACGCGGGCTACAAGCTCAACCGCAACACGGCACAGGCTTGGGTGGACGCGGGCTTTGCCAAACCAAAGGGTGCAAGAGATTGACGCTTCGCGCACCCGCGTGACAGCAACTGGGCATTGAGGGGCCCGCACGCGGCATACTTCGCTCACTCATGTCGCACAAACACCTTCATCCATGGCAAGTTCTCACGGGCGGCATTTGCGGCTTGGTGTTGACCATTGGTTTGGCGCGTTTTGCCTACACGCCTTTGCTGCCCAGCCTTCAAATTCAAACTGGATTGACCGATGCGGCCGCAGGCGGTTTGGCCGCCATCAATTACGGTGGCTACATGAGCGGTGCTTTGGCTGCTACGTGGATTGACGATGTGCGCTGGCGGCATTGGCTCTACAGCGCTGGCTTGTGGATGGCCTTGCTCACAGTGGCCGCGATGGCGCTGACCACATGGATGCCTGCCTGGGCTTTGATTCGCTACATCGGTGGTTTGTGCGGTGCGACCGGCATGTTGCTGGGCTCCGGCTTGGTGTTGGGTTGGCTGATGCGTCAAGGGCGTCGGCCTGAGTTGGGTTTGTATTTCATTGGCTTGGGGCTGGGCATTGTGGTGTCGGCACTGGGGGCTTGGGGCTTGGCGCAGCTGTGGCCCACATGGTCGGACCAGTGGTTGGCCTTTGCAGCGTTGGGCCTAGTGTTTTTTGTGCCCGCTTGGAAGTGGCGTCCGCCTGTGCCACCGCAGGTGGTGGTATCGCATGACGCAGCGCCTGCTGCGGGCTTGGGCTCACGCCGTTGGGCGTGGACCATGTTGATCAGTTACTTTGCGGCGGGTTGGGGCTTTGTCATAAGCGCCACGTTCACGGTGGCGATTGTGGAGCGCGAGCCTGCTTTGGCAGGTCAAGGCCCCTTGGCCTGGGCGATGGTCGGCATGGCTGCGATGCCCGCGGTGTTCATTTGGGATTTGGTGGCGCGGCGTGTGGGCGACAAGCGGGCTTTGCTGTTGGCGTTTGGTTTGCAAACGCTCTCGGTCATGCTGCCCGCGATGTCGGGCGAGTTATGGGCTGCGCTGGCAGGGGCTGTGGGCTATGGCGCGACTTTCATTGGCATCGTCAGTATGACCTTAGCTTTGGTTGGCAGACGCGCGCCCAACAACCCAGGGCAAGCGATGGCCAAGCTCACGCTCAGCTATGGCGCAGCGCAAATGCTGGCCCCTGTGGTGGCGGGCTATATGGCGCAGACCACGGGCACGTTCAAAGGTGCGTTGTTGCTGACGGCTGGTGTGATGGCCGCAGGCATGGCCCTGTTGGCGACTTTGCCCAAAGATGACTGAAAGCACAGAATTGCGCAAAGGGTTTGAGCGAAAACCCCAGCCTGTGACGGGGTAGCTCAGGCCTCACAATAGGGCGTTAGCTCTAGGGCGCCCCTGCTGTTTTTTAAAGCGATTTACTGTGCCCACTCAAAGTTTTATTCTTGGCAAAGACGCGCCACTCGAATCCACCATCAACACCCTACAGGCCAAATTGCAGGCCATGGGGTTTCACATCCAAGAGAAAAGTTGGCTCAATCCTGTGGATGGCATTTGGTCGGTTCACATCTGCGACCGCGATTGCCCCGCCTTGTTTGCCAACGGCAAAGGCGCTACACGCATGGCGTGTTTGGCCAGTGCGCTGGGTGAGTTTTTTGAACGCTTGGCCACCAATTATTTTTGGACGCATTTCTACCTCGGGCCCTTCACGGCGGATGCGTCTTTTGTGCATTACCCACAAGAGCGTTGGTTTGATTTGACCGACGATGGTTCTTGGCCCAAGGGCTTGCTGAATGACGATCTAAAGAAGTTTTATAACCCCGAGAGCAATATCGATTGCGCCAATTTGGTGGACTTCAATTCGGGCAATGTGGAGCGCGGCATTTGCGCCATTCCGTATGAGCGCCAGCGTGATGGCGAGACGGCCTACATCCCCGTCAACATCATTGGCAATTTGTATGTGAGCAACGGCATGTCCGCGGGCAACACCGCGCTGGAGGCGCGCACACAAGCGTTGTCTGAGATTTTTGAACGCCATGTAAAAGCCAAAATCATCAGCGAAGGCATTTGCTTGCCCGATGTGCCAGAAGCGGTGATCAACCGCTACCCACGCATCGCCGCAGGCATTGCGGCTTTGCGTGCCGCAGGCTTTGGCATCTTGGTGAAAGACGCATCACTCGGCGGCAAATACCCTGTGATGAATGTGACCTTGCTGCACCCCGAAGACCAAGGTTGCTTTGCGAGTTTTGGTGCGCACCCACGTTTTGAGGTGGCGCTGGAGCGGGCTTTGACCGAGCTACTGCAAGGCCGCGCGTTGGATAACTTGAGCGGTTTCCCTGCACCCACATTTGATTTGGAAGAAGCGGCGAGTGCACCCAACATCGAAATTCACTTTGTCGATTCGAGTGGTGTGATTCACTGGGAGTTCTTGGGCCAGATTCCAGACTATGTGTTTGTGGATTGGAACTTTGCCAACACCACGCCTGAAGACTATGCGTATTGTGTGAAGCGCATGCATGACGATGGGTTTGACATTTACATCGCTGACTTCGAGCACTTGGGGGTGTATGCCTGTCGCGTGCTCGTGCCTGGTATGTCTGAGATTTACCCTGTGGACGATCTCGACTTTGAGAACAACAGCATCGCCAACGAAATGCGCGAGGCCATCCTCAATTTGACCGACCTTGATAACGAAGAGTGCTCAGACTTGTTGGCCTCGTTGAACGAATCCAACTTGGCCGATGAGCGTCCTGTGGCTGCGCTGATTGGCATGGCCGCTGACGCCGGCAGCTTTTGGGCAGACCTGCGCGTGGGCGAACTCAAAACGCTGTTGGCCTTGGCTTGCGGCGATGAAGCTGCCACGGTGGAAGGCTGTGAGTGGATTCGCCACTTTGACCAAATCCCACAACAACGCCGCGCGGTATACGCGTGCATCGAAACCTTGGTGTTGCTGACCGACCGTGGCGACACTGCTCCCTTTGTGGGCGCGATTCGCCAGTTGTTCGGCGCGGGGGTGTTTGAGCAAGCGCACGCGCTCATCATGCAAACCGACCGCTTCATGGGTATCTCAGCGCCTGGCTTGATGATGGAAGGCTGTGAGATGCAGCACAAGCTATGGGCCGCCTACGAAAAAGTGCAAGTGCATAAATAGGCGAACACCAACAAGAAAGCCGCTTTTCAAAGCGGCTTTTTCGTGAGTGCTTGAGGTGAAAGCGCTACGGGCTTAGAGCCCCAAACTTTCCAGCACCACCACACCTCTAGGCGTTTGTAGTGTCGCTTTCAAGTTGGCAGCGCCTTCGGTCACTGTCACGCGGTTGAGTTCAATCGCGTCATAGGCGGCTTGCAGTTTGGCGGCACTGGGGTGAATCACTTCAAGGCTTTGCAAGGTCACGCCCGAGCGGGTGAGGGTGTTGCGGGGGTGGAGCTTGAGCGGGTCTGTGGCTTCTGGCTTGCCCCATTGAATGAGGCTGGGCATGCAGCCGTCAAACAAGCGCTGACCATCGGCGCGCACTGAAATTTGCCAATTCAGCGTGCCGCGGTTGGTGCGGCGGCTGGCCGAGATGGCGGGGCCGCGGTCAATGCCTTGCATGCGGATGGCCATGCGTGCGGCACGGATGTCGGGCGTGTTCACCACAAAGTGCACCAAGCGCGGTTCTTTGGCGACGGCTTTTTGCAAGGCAGGGTCGTCCATGTCGAACCAGCGCGTGGGGCAAGCGCGTTTGGGACGCACGGCGTTGGGGTCGATGGCGATGATTTCGACATAGGCCATCGGGTTAGCGGGCGAGGCCACTTTGAACAAGCGGTTGTGTGTGCCGTACAGCGTGTGTTCGCCGCCGGGGCCAGGCGTGATGCCCAGTGTGTCTTCGCACCATTGCACGCCTTGTTCTAGGCTTTTGGCAACGATGACGAGATGGTCTATTTGTGTGTGCATGGGGCAGCACCATACCACTAGGACTGAGCGAGTCTCAGTCGCAGCTCAGTTTTCAGCACTTTGCCGTAGTTGTTCTTGGGCAAGCTGTCGACCAGTTCGTAACGCTTGGGGCGTTTGAAGCGGGCGATTTCTCTCAGGCAATACGCGTCGAGGTCTTGGGCGCTGACGGCGCTGCCGGGTTGTGTCACCACAAACGCAACAATGACTTCACCCCACTCGGGGTCCTGTGCGCCCACCACGGCAACCTCGCTCACGCCTGGGGCTTGCAACAACACTTCTTCTACCTCGCGTGGGTAGACGTTGGAGCCTCCACTGATGATGAGGTCTTTGCTGCGGTCTTTGAGGGTGAGAAAACCATGCGCGTCTAAGCAGCCCATGTCGCCCGTGAACAACCAACCGTCGCGTATGGCGGCTTGGGTGGCTTCAGGGTTGCGCCAGTAGCCGGCCATGACGCTGTCGCCTTTGATGAGTACCTCACCTACCTCGCCCTGGGCCAAGTCGTTTCCGTATTCGTCTGTGATGCGAATTTGCACTGGTGTTTGCGCCACGCCGATAGACGCCAAGCGTTGCGCATGTTCGGCGTGGGTGGTGTCGCTCAAATGGAAGCGCGACAGGGCCGTGCCCACCATGGGGCTTTCGCCTTGGCCGTAAATTTGCACAAAGCGCGGACCCATGATGCGTAGGGCGCGCTGGATGTCTGCGGCGTACATGGGCGCGCCGCCGTAGACGATGGTTTTGAAAGCGCGTTCGCAGTCTTGTGCCGTGAGTGAAGTTTGTTCGACATGGTCGACCAAGCGTTTGACGATGGTGGGGGCTGCAAACATGGAAAGTGGTCCAACCGACTGACCGAGTTCAAACAACTCCGCCGCATCAAAGCCACCTGATGCTGGCACTACATGACGTGCGCCAGCCATCAAGTGTGGGATGGCATAAAGACCAGCACCGTGTGACATGGGAGCGGCGTAGACGATGGCGTCTTGCGCTGACACGGCATCTACATCGGTGAAGTAGGCCAAGCCCATTGCCATCAAGTTGCGGTGGGTGATCATCACGCCCTTGGGGCGGCCTGTGGTGCCGCTGGTGTAGAACAACCAAGCGAGGTCGTCTGACTGGCGATCAATGATGGGCTTTGTCGGCAGGGCATCGCTGGCGTGAGGCATGGCCCACAAGTCATGTGCCTCTGGGCTGTCCACGTCGATGATGCGTTGCAAGCCCGTCAATTGTTCACCGGTGTCGGCTGTGACGTCTGCAGTGACAAAAGCCCAGCTCGCTTGCGAGTTGTCGACAATCCACTGTACTTCGCGCACATGCAGCTTGGCATTGATGGGCACCACGGCCAAGCCTGCCCACCATGCGCCAAACATCACCTCAAGGTAGCGCGGGTGGTTGTGCATGAACATGGCGATGCGCTCACCCGGCTGCAAGCCTGCATCTTGAAACTGTTGTGCCAAATGTGCGCAGCGTTGTGCCCATTGCGCGTAAGTAGCCACAGCCTGTGTGCCGTGAAAAATAGCAGGGCGGTTGGGAAACTGACGCGCCATGCGCAGGAGTAAATGAGCCAAGTTCAACGAAATCTCTCCACAAAGAGCTGAATGGATGAACGATACAACGATTAACTGTGGGAGGATTCAGCCCTTATGAATTCCAGCAAATCTGTGGGTGACCGCCCAGCCGAAGGCGAACGCCTTTCCAAACGCATCATGCAACTGCGCGACTGTTCGCGCCGCGAAGCCGAGCAATACATTGAGGCGGGTTTTGTGCGTGTCGATGGCGTGGTGGTGCAAGAGCCGTCACGTCGTGTGACCACACAAGCCGTGACAGTAGACGCACATGCCAGTTTGCTCAACCTGGTGTCGGTCACGCTGATCTTGAACAAGCCTGCGGGTTGGACCGATGGCCTAGAGCCATTGCCGATGAAAAAGCCTGCGCCAGTTGGACGTGCTGGTGCGCCTGCACGGGCCCCCAAAGGCCCGCAAAACGTGCGCAGTTTGCTCACGTCAGAGCAACACAGCAAGCATGACCACAGCGGCGTACGCTTTTTGAAAAGCCATTTGGCCAAGCTCGACGCCAGCGTGCCGCTGGAATATGAGGCCAGTGGGTTGGTGGCATTCACCCAAGATTTCCGTGTGCAGCGCAAGCTGATGGAAGACATGGCGTTCATTGAACAAGAGCTCATTGTGGATGTGCGAGGCGAGGTGTTGCCCGATGCGCTGCGCCCGATTGAGCGCGCCATGCGCGATGAGCGCTTGCGTTTGCCCGAATTCAAAATCAGCGTGGGCAGTGCCAACCCAGAACGCAGCAAATTGCGTTTGGCGGTGAAAGGCTCGCACCTAGGCCTAGCGGTTTACCTGTGCGAATTGGCGAATTTGGAAATCTTGGCGCTGCGCCGCATCCGCTTGGGACGTGTGAACTTGGGCGATTTGGAAGAGGGCGCTTGGCGCTACCTAGGCGAGGGCGAGCGTTTCTAACGCTCAACCGTGCTCAATTGTCGTTGTTGCCTGCGGCGGGCACACGACGGGCGCCGGTGAAGCGGCGATCCCAATAGGCATCACGCATGTCTTCGACGCGCACTTGCTTGCCAGGGCGAGGTGAGTGGATGAACTTGTTGTCACCCACGTAGATGCCCACATGGCTGAAGGTTTGACGCATGGTGTTGAAGAACACCAAGTCGCCTGGCTTCAAATCTTGCTTGTCAATTTTCTCGGTGGCGGCCGCTTGTTCGCTCGCACGGCGTGGCAGCACTTTGCCCACGGTTTGCTCGAACATCGAACGCACAAAACCACTGCAGTCAAAGCCAGTACTTGCGCTGGTGCCACCACGGCGGTAGGGCACGCCCAAGAAGGTCATGGCGTTGCCCACCAAGTCGGAAGCTGTATCGCCCACCGATTGGCGCACTTGGTCCATTTGCGCGACGATGCCGCGCTCTGCCAAATAGCGCTCAATGTCATCTGCGGCGTTGTTCGACGGTGCAGCATGTGCACTGGCGACGCAGCAGAGAATGAGGAGGGTACGTTTCAACATAGCCCACTATTCTAGCTGCTTTATCTGCGAAAACTTATCAAATACAGCGCCTAAGTTGTTGATTTCACTAGGGTTAGTCCTAAAGTAAACGATATTGACAGGCTGCAAATTTCATATCGTCGATACTTGCGCTTTTCTACAAACCTATTCGACCCTCGCATGTTGCTCGACGACCAAGAATCCCAACTCGTGCTGGTGGACTACCAAGCCCGCCTGATGCCCGCCATTTTTGAAGCTGATTTGGTGTTGGCCAATGCCATGCGTTTGGCCCAAGCTGCGCATTGGATGGAAGTGCCGACCTACGGCACCGAGCAAAACCCAGACAAGCTGGGTCAAAACCCTGCTGAGTTGCGCGC
>JACCDW010668906.1_pt1 | contig 23253 bp, 20 predicted proteins | sample 7449781 | NCBI WGS metagenome assembly JACCDW01 (sample SAMN15323449, study PRJNA562643) | freshwater metagenome | isolation source: river surface water | place: USA:Blue River Watershed | collected 2017-08-18
CAGACCATCGCGCAGACCATCGCGCAGACCATCGCGCAGACCATCGCGCAGACCATCGCGCAGACCATCGCGCAGACCATCGCGGGGATCATCGTGGGGACAATCGCCAGACAACTTCAGGATGGAATGTCCGTAGCGGCGGGGGGTCAAGCACCAGTGCCTTTAAGGATTCGCATCGTCGTGGTGGTGGCGGTAGCGGACATCAAACCGCAGATTCGGACGGCTGGACATCAGTCAGTGGTGGAGGAGGTCGTCGCGGTGGCGATAATCCATTCTCGAGTGCAACGTCTCAAACCTCGAACTCTACCCAAGGTCGCGGGCAAAAAACAGGCGGTACTGCAGCAGGTCAGCAAGCATCGCGCTCATCTGTCCCAAGTGCGTTCCACAGCAGTCGTCCAACTGCCCCTGTCTCTTCCACAATGACACCCCTAACAGTCCCTACTGGTGGAGCAGGCGCCCCTGATGCGACCGTTCCACCTCCTGTGGCTGCCACCACTACTCGTACTCGCTATACAAGTATCTTCACTACAGCAAGTGCCCCGGTTGAGAGCAAAATCATCTCTATTATCCAAAATAAGCTCAATAAGTTCAGCATTGCCAATTACGACGAGGTCACCGACTTTATTAAGCAAATTCTTGGTTCTGGTGAAACCGACTTCATCACAGAGTTTATGAAGCTGGTCTTCTCAAAGGCCGCGATGGAAGAGACATTCTGTCCCATCTACGCCCGTCTTCTCAAGGATCTGTCGGCAGACTACCCATCCCTAACAGTCGAAATGCAGGCCCTCTATGAGAAGTTCCCTAGCATCTTCGAGGAAGTTGATGAGTCCTCGACGACGAATATGGAGGAGTTCATTGAGCGTAATAAGCAGCGCCGTTATCGCCAGGGCTATTCACAGTTTCTCACGGAGCTTCTCAAGCAGGGAATTGTGCATTCGGACGCATTCACTACTACAGTCCGTATGATTATCACACAGATGTGCTCAGTTAGCAAGCAGGAGAACAAGGCCAATGTAATGGAAGAGTATATGAACTGTCTGTCGCGCATTCTCAAGGCGTTGGCCGAAAAGTCCCCCGAGGCTGATGCAATGCGCACAGCACTTCTTCCTGTCCTTACGGAGGAGCTCACCCCTCTCACCGCAATGTCTGCTGACCGCCCCAGTTTGACGAATCGTATTCGTATTGGAATTATGAATGCAATGGACAATCTCAAGAAGATTGCAGGTTCGGGACGGCGCTAATTAAAACACCCCGCCTATAATAGTAAAACACCAGTATGTATGTAGATGATAAAATTGCGGATATACTTGTGAATCGCACACATATATTTGCAAATATACACCCAAACCTAATAACACTCGTTTCTCTTGTATGCAATGTCGCACTATACTTTATTTTAATGCCTCGCCTATCAGGCATAGGTCATTTTAATGTCGGTGCTTTTACGGGTGTTGTTATACTACGATGTTTGACCGACATATTGGACGGCGCTGTTGCACGCAAATACAACAAAGCTTCTAAGCTCGGTGGGCTATTAGACACGCTAGGAGATGTAATGTTGATTATGTTATTTGCATATTATGTGTGTCGTAGATTTAATATGACATATGCACTATGTTGGCTCTTATTTGGTGCAATGGCCCTTGGTATTTACAGCCTCGACATCTATCATGACCACGCCGCCGCAAAAAGCTACGAAGGACACATTGGCCGACGTATATTGGCGTTTGGGACAAATAATACTGCCATCATATTTTTGGTAGTATATATTCTTGTTTTGCGTGGCGTATTGTAATATTTGTCTCTGTGTCGAAAATGAGACGACCTAAAATTGAGCTGAGACGATACGCACACCTAAGAGTACCCACCTTACACTACGTAATAGCACCATGCCACGATTCCAGCGCTCACCTGCTGCAAAAAAATCGTCCGAAGAGAAAAAGGGCGAGAAGAAAGCCAAAGCCCCTGCTAAGAAACGCGGTGGTTTTGGAGACCGCGATGATGACAGTGTAGATAGCCGCGGAAACATCCGTGGGCTTATTGATTACGACTATGACGATGATAGCTCTGAGGCCTACACTACATCAAGTGATGAGAGTTCGTATGTTCCTCCTGCGCGCACACGGAAGGGCGCACGAAAGATCGACGGACCAGCAGCGGCTGCAGGAAAACGTACTGCGGCAAAACGCAAGGTTGTTGTTGAGTCTGACACCGAAACGGAGGAGGAGGAAGAGGAGGCCGTTGAGCCACCTCGCAAGCGCCGAAAGGTGTCGGCGCCAAAACCGACACCTGTGCGAACTCGCCGACCTGCTGTAATTGTCGAATCTGAAACGGAGGATGAGGAAGAAGAGGACGATGAGGAGGAGTACGATTCAGACGAGGACTATGACGAGGACGAGGAAGAGGAAGAGTATGATTCGGATGATGACTCGGACTATGAGGATGACGAGCCAGCTGCGAATGAATTCATTATTCGTGTTGATAACGGTATGGGCGGCGACGGGGCGGAGCGTATGATTCCTCAGCGACACAATATGAAAAAGGAGTCGGCGGAGGTGAAGAAGTTCGTCGAGCTCATCACGAAGCCCATTGAGGAGAACGACATTGATTCACAGATTGACCAGTTCAAGGCCCTTGAGGAGGGTAAGCGCAAGGCACTCTTAGAGGCTCTTGAGCACCGGCCCACTGCCACCGAAAACAGTATGAGCCTGATGTTCAAGATTCTCACTATGAAGTTGCCGAAGGAGACCCAGGCGATGGTGTTGGCGAAGTATCAATCGCTGCAAACGATGGACCCCAGTACGGGCGAGTACTTCAAGCTTCGTAATTGGCTCGATAAGCTCTGCTCAGTTCCATTCGGGTACTATAAGGAGATGCCGGTGCGCATTGACGATGGGCCAGAGAGCTGTGGGACATTTATGGCGCGTGCGAAGAAATACCTTGATGACGCGGTGTATGGCCAGGAGGAGAGCAAGCTCCAGATTCTCCAATTCATCGCCAGTAAGGTCGCAAATCCCACTGCGAAGGGTCTGTCGCTCCTCCTAATTGGCCCCCCAGGTATTGGTAAGACGTCGCTCATTAAGAATGGCATTGCAAAGGCACTCGACTGGCCCTTCCAGTTCATCTCGCTCGGTGGTGATTCTGACGCGAGCACTTATACGGGTCATCAGCTTGTCTATGAGTCATCACATTCAGGGAAGATTGTGAATTGTCTGTGTGCGTCTAAGTCAATGAGTACGGTGCTACTCTTTGATGAGCTCGACAAGATTTCCACGACGGCAAAGGGCGAGGAGGTCCAGAATCTACTTGTGCATCTGACGGACCCAGTCCAGAATGGCGAGTTCGAGGACAAGTACCTTGCCGGCATCCCAATTGACTTGAGCAAAGTGATGTTCGTGTTTTCGGCCAATGACATTAACAAGCTCGACCGAATCCTGCTCGACCGTATGGTGGTCGTCAAACTCGAGGGCTACAGCGCAAAGGAGAAGATGGTCATTGCAGAAAAGTACTTGCTGCCCGCGGCCCTACGTGAGGTCAATCTGGACGAGAAGGTTGGTATTGGCAAGGACCTAATTGCCCACATCATTGAGACTTATGCGAATGAAGAGAAGGGTGTGCGTGAATTGAAGCGGTGTCTGGAGGCAATTGCACAGAAAGTCAATATGCTCCGGATGTACAACGATAAGAGTCTGCCATTCTACATTAAGGACTTCACGCTCCCATATGTACTCAAAAAGGAGCATGTAGATTTATTCTTGAAGAAAAAGGAACCACCCAATGACAGTTATAAGATGATGTATATATAATTAAATAATAGGCGTTTATTGGTCTTTCCAACTGTGTGTCCAATATGTTGCTGCATAAGATTCAGGATATAAACTTCGCATTTTATCCGATGAAGCGGCACGATCCTTACTATGTAACATTTCATCATTTAATGCGCGTAGGTCGGCTCGTCCCCATGGTATAGGATATAAAACAACAGATTTTAATATTTTAACTGGTCCGCTATTACATGGTTTCAGATTTTCAGGAAGGTCTGACACGATTTTTTTATACCAGTCCTCCGTTTCGTATTTCCCACCTATAAATGTTAAATATGCATCACGTAGGGCATTCGGGCCAGTTTCTTCATCCGCGCTCCCACCATAACGATTCATTAACACTTGAGCCATACAAAGCCAAAATGGATGACGTGGTTTTGAAATCATAATTGCATTAGGGACGTTGTTTGCAGGCGAATCTGCTTCATTTTCATAATCTGCCATACACCCTAATAGTACGCCTTCTGATTTATTTGCATCAAGTAATGCGTCAAATGGTTTGAGACATTCGAAATCCATGTCGGCGTAAATTCCACCATATGCGTAAAGGTATAAATAACGTACAACATCCGCTTTTTTAATTGGTTTGTCATAGTCATCAAATCGTTTCATAAACCACGGATACGTAGTTGAAACAAAATCACGTATGTCTTTGTCATCAAATATCACGTATGTGTAATCTTTGTTATAATTTTTCCAAGTACTACTCCAATAAGTATAGTTTTCAGGAAATTCTGTTCGAGATTTCCACGTTTGAAAAATACGGCGAGGAAATACAGATTCACAGTTGTTAGAAAAATATTCACGCACACGCCTGTGTTGAGATATAACCCCAACAATTATAAGTATTAGCATACATATACTTATAATTGTTATACTAGCAAATTTTGTCATCTATATATTACAGTGATATTTTTGCACGGATTTCTCGTGCAATAGTATCAATTGACGGCTGTGATTTATCAGGTGCCTCCCATGGCTGGCTTACTACAGACTGCCAGGCTGCCTCATCTGCTGCCAAGCGTTTCATTTCGGCAATCACGCGGGTAAATTCTTCTGGCGAGCCATTTCTTACTTCTAAAAACCGGGCTGGGTTAATATAATCTTTGATAAGTGGAGCACCCCAATATACTGGCACATTGTGAGCAAAAAAACCGTGGAAGATTTTTTCAGTTATGTAAGCATCTTGCGCGGAATTCTCCATTGTGATAACATACTTAAATTTGCTGATGAAATGGAAGAACTCGGGTGTTCCATACGCGGGTTTTAATTTGCCACCGATGTTATTTTTATAACTGCCGGCATAACACACCTTAAAGTGCCGGTCGAGCTCATCCAAAAATTCCGTGCGAACACCTGCCCTCGGATTGCTAATAATAGCTATAACGTCGGCCTTTGGCATAGGCTTTGCCGTTTGTACGGGTACGGGGTCGTCAGACATTCCATACAAATAAAGTAAATATAATGGAACATGCACGACCGTTGGACTATCTGTCAGGGCCTGGCCTGACATAACCACGGTGTAATTGCGCCAATTTGCACGTGTCCAGGATTCGCCCATAAATAAAAAGGATGCACGCCATTTTTTGAGCGATAAGACGCTTGGGCCAAATCCACTTTCCACTAATAGTTCGCAGTCAGCCATCTTCTCGCCACGAACAACTGGCACGGAAAATACTGCTGATAAAATCTTTGTGAAAAATTCGAGGGACCTAGGGTTGCTGTCAAATCCGTCCCAAAATGCGTTGAAAAATACCTTCATATACTTTTACACTGCTGCAAAATACTTAGACCGACGTACTTAGTAAAATGCAAGTGTTGCAACAAATGTTCCAGAACCTGGATTTCCAACTGTGACTAACTGTGCGTGATATGAGTCACCAGCATTCAAATCGGTTGAATTCGCGGTATTCACTTTTGTATTTTCGCCGGCATTAAGTGTGATTGAATATGATGGGCTAACATCATTATTTTTGTAAATATTAAGAGTCATTGATACCCCTGTCCCAATAGTACCAGAGAAGCGTACAACACCTGTGAATAATATCATATTTTGCACAACAGGAATAGCAAAGGCTGTACCTGGTAAATCTGCAATTGATACAGTTCCTGGTACAAGGTTGTATGTAGTATCAGCTGCAGGATTTCCAAGCATCCCAAATGTGACCGTATTTGATTCTACGACGGTACTGAAACTGTTTCCGTTTGCTTTATTATTTCGGAGGTCGGTAAATCCAAGTAATATATCGCCAGCTGTTCGATTTATGTCATACAATACACCACTAATAGTCGATGTTTTCAGTTCAGCGTAGGCACTCGCGTGTGTCGTTTCGACACCGACAATATTTGTTCCCGTACCACGTGCATACACTACCATATCACGCACTGCAAACCTGTTTGCACCACTTACAAGTATTCCGCGAGTAATACCTGTGCTGCTCGAAATGACATTTACAGTTGTGCGTTGGATTGCATTGGCGGCTGAATATGTGGTCGCTGACGTGCCGGCTGAGCGCACACCAAGAATCGTCGGTGAACCTGAAGCAGTCGATGTAACGGTCAAAATGAAATTTCTGATTTTTGCTGTTATGGATGTTCCGCTGGGGAAATCGACACCAATTAAGTCATAATTGCCGGCGGATGAAATATTTGCAGTAAGATTTTCTAGACGACAATTTAGGCCGACTGTTATAAGTGTAGTATTTGCAGTTACACCGGTTTTTTGTACTATAACGGATTGAGCGCCGGTTCCTGACACCGACACATTATCAGGTATTGTAAGTGTTTCATTATATGTGCCGGCATTTACAAGCACAATTTCACCCGCCGACGCTGCCAACAATGCCGCACTAATTGTCTTAAATGGAACCCTGTACTTGTAGGAGGCGGCTAATGTATCATCACCATACACTGCATCAACCGTTAAAGTGTTTCCTACAGGATTACAATGAACGGGACAAGAATCACAATACATAAAATCGTCACCAGAGTTGTACCAAATTGTTCCAGTTGTTCCAGCAACGGGGTTGGATGATGTCGGTGATAAAATGAGCGCAATCGGATCAATGACACCAGCGACAGTCAGCTTCCCGTCGATGATGACCTCGCCTGAAACGCCATTTGTAGGGTCAAAGCGGAAATAGTCGGACCCAGTCACGCCAACGCCATCATAAAAGACAATTGCTCCATATGTTGCACCTGATAAATCGACACTTACACCAGTTTCACCAGTTGCTCCTGTTGGCCCGCCGGCGGGACCAGCTGGTCCAGTTGCACCAGTTGGTCCAGTTGAGCCAGTAGTCCCTGACACACCTGTAGTACCCGTAGTGCCATCGTATCCTATTAAATCGAAGACCCAACTATTTACTGATATATTTCCAACGACCTTATCTGGAACTACTGTAAATACAGTTGGACTAGTTACATTTAGGGTGCCGCGAATATAATATGATAAATACCCCGTACCAATTTGCGTGCTTGTAGCAATAACATAGGAACCTGTTGTGTAGGCACCGGTTGCATTTACAGTAAATACATATGGCGTGGATGTGCCATTAATTGTTATAGGTGTAGACGATGTAACGTTATAACCTTCGCCAGTTGCTCCAGTAGGACCTGTTTCACCAGTAGGGCCTGTTTCACCGGTAGTACCTGTAGCTCCTGTGGCTCCTGTTGGACCGATTTGTGTATATGTCACTTGGGTTACTGTTAGGATAGTTGCGGGGACAGCTGGGCGTGTCGGTAATGTTGATGCTGGTAAAGCCGTTATAGAAATTTTATCATCATCAGTGAACCAATATAATTCGATATAATCAGTAGCATCAACAGTTAGTACAAAATTCCAGGCTTCTACCGTTGTTGCTTGATTTGCAATTGTAAAACGTGTATTTGATTCAATTATATTTGAACTATTTTTACTAAACCATAAATCAACATCTATTGAATTTGATGATGTACTTGTAAAAACGGTTGAAAATTGTATGTTATATGTGCCCGCCGCACTAAATGTAATTCGCGAACCATTTACAATCGATACTCCATTTGCCTCATATGTGTTATTAAATGTAATAGGTATGGCGGTGGTTCCACCTGTAGCTGCTGTAGCACCACTTGTATCATAGAAGGCGCCATATAAGGCTAGAACACCCCCCGTTCCAGTTGCACCGGTTTGACCTGTAGAACCTGTGGTGCCTGTCTGACCCGTAGGGCCCGTTTCACCGGTTGTACCTGTATTTCCTGTAGGGCCCGTCACGCCAGTTGTACCAGTACTACCAGAACCAGTAGAACCTGTGGTACCTGTCTGACCCGTAGGGCCCGTTTCACCAGTTGTACCTGTTTCTCCTGTTGTTCCAGTCTCACCGGTGTAGCCCGTTATACCAGTAGTTCCTGTAGTACCAGTTGTACCAGTACTACCAGACCCAGTAGAGCCAGTAGTACCTGTTTGACCCGTAGAGCCCGTGAGACCAGTTGTTCCCGTTTGACCAGTTGTTCCTGTATTCCCCGTAGAGCCCCCTGCAGGTCCTGCTGCACCAGTCTCACCAGTCGCTCCTGTGGTCCCTGTAAAGCCTGTTGTTCCTGTGGTCCCTGTAAAACCAGTAGTCCCCGTAGTTCCAGTTGCTCCAGTAGCCCCTGTAGGACCAGTTACTCCAGCCGTTCCAGCTGCACCGGTCGCCCCAGTAGCGCCTGTTCCACCACCACTACCACTCCCTCCGCTATAACAGCTTGTATTTGACCGACATAATGCCTGCAACTGTTTTGCCGCCAAGTATGCACTAGAATCCATCTACAAACAGATTCTAGAAAACACTATTTACACTTACGCATACTACTATTAGACACGCCCAGGGACTACAGCTGCGCCCTCGGCTGGTGTGTAATCACATCGGAGCCATAAAAATCCGTCCTTATCGACCTCTTCGCTGACCACGGCATAATGGCAATTTGTGATACCATTCTCCTTCGCATCCGCCTCCCCTGAGTACAACCGGCGTGCATTCTCTGGCTGGAATCTCATATCACGTGGCTGGTCCTGCTTCTCATTGACCTTGTCCGTCTGCCCACGATAGACCTTCTTGTTCAAATACACATCGACCTTGTTCTTGAGTAAGCGGTTGCCTAGTACATTATCCTCGCCGCCCCACCCCCAGAAATCATTCGGATACCCGTTCGTCTTCAGCAACGCCAGGCGTGAAATACTCCCACAACCACCGCCCCAACTAATCAGCCCCTGACGGTCGGGCACGCCAAAAATGTGCGTAAATCCACCCGATTTTGGTGTCTTGTAGTGGAATGATGTCGGTGCAACGGGCCATGTATCGACGTCGTGAAAATAGAACGAACGTGCGCGAGGGTATCGCTTCATCACCTCACACCAACCGACATTAATGCTCTTACCACGGTTAAATGGTAGCGTATCGACCTGCTCGCTGACAATAAACAGCGCATTTACACCCTGGGCCTTAAAAGCAGCCGGGACACAACGCTTGAAAACCTCCAGGTCTTCTGCACGATTTCTATAAGGAATAACTACAAATGCGTCATATTCACAAGTCGCGGCCATCTCTACTAGTAGATAGTGAGTCTGCACGGTTTATATCCTCAATTTGTTATCCCTAGGCGTGCACTATTTTTATATAGAGACTCCATTAGTCCATCCACAGTCGCCATATCATTACGACGCTCTACATATAACCCTAATTGTTCAGACATCACCGCCGCAAATTCGGCATCCCCTTTTGCCACAAAGAGCGCATTTATAATTTTCTTTGCATCAGCCTCATTTGTTATACGGTCCATACCAAAATAACTATTTAGCAATAAACCACTCGTCGGCCCCTTTATGTAAATTCCCATAGAATTTGGAAATATTGGTCGCAAGATTTCGTAGCGGGGGTCATTTAAATCCATATAGGTCAAGCCAATTGCAGAGGTCGTATTTATCTTAAAGAGTGATACACCAGACACATCCGATGCCCGGGTATTTTCCTCAATAATACGTGCGACCCAGTTATTTGTTCGCGTATACCCTTTGCGTGAATCATACACATATACCATCAAACCGTCCCTAATAGATAACCCTGGGCCTCCTGAACTCGACGAAGAGGCGACTCCATTAGTTGTAGCGTAAAAACCCTCGCGCCCCATAAATGATGCAAATAAGACTATTAGCAGCGCCAGTAGTGCTAGGGCTACTGTATTCATAACTATTAGGGTGTGTGTTTTTAATTTGTGTGTAATACACTAGAAAATACAATGGATACGGAAAATTATGTATTTGACAAGAAATACACTCACCTACTTGTCCAAAAGGTCGCCTATGGATTTCTGATTTTTGGAGCCATTGTCTGTCTGATTTTTGGAGCAGCAAATGCAAATCTTGTGACAGGTCTCTTTGGAGAAGGAGTCTTGAGTAGCGTCATATTTGTCCTCATTGGATTTGCGGGCCTGTATTTCCTCCTCCAACGCGATTACTACTTGCCCTTCCTCGGTGAGACTGTTATGCCTTGTTCAGTCCTAGAAGACCGTACGCCTTCCGGTGCAGACCGTGAAGTGACAATTCAAGTCGCGCCTGGGGCGAAAATCCTTTATTGGGCCGCTGAGCCGTCCAACGAGGACCTCAAGAACATCAATGACTGGAAGGATGCATATTCGAAGTTTGAGAATGTCGGTGTTACGACGGCCGACGATGCTGGCAGCGCGACCCTAAAAGTCCGCACTCCACAGCCTTATACGGTCCCTTTCAAGGGACGTATTGAGCCTCACATACATTACCGTGTGTGTGAGCCTCGGGGGATGATTGGGCGCGTCAATACAGTGTTTGTCAGTACGGCCCCTACAAAGGGTGGGCCTATGATGGAGGGATTTTATCCTAGCGCAACTCTTCGAGTTTCTGAGGGATTTTATCCCAGCGCAACTCTTCGAGTTTCTGAAGGGTTCCAGGGCCAGGGTCAGAAGGCCACAGAAAAGGCAGTTCGTGATATGGCTAATATGGTCCCCCAGATTAATCAGATTATGCAAACTCTCCAGACACAGTTCTCAATGGACGCTTCACAACCTGCCGTGATGGCTCAGGCCGACGAATCAGAAATCAGCGGGCAGACCATTCAGGAGGCTTTTAGAGTGTATTAAACTTCTTTGCGTCTAAACACGACAATATACGTCGGCCGACCAAACATCGGCTTGTCCGTCTTAGTTGCATTCCCATCATCGTAATGCCACCAAGACTTTTCCACGAAATTGTACGCCTGGGCCGTGTAGTGACCGCCATAGTGGCTGCCGTGATGGTCGAGCACACCAATCGGCACATACGACCACGACCTGCTCTCGTCCGTCGTATCGTCGGCAAACGTGTCGGCGAAACTGATCGCCGCGCCGTCGTATTTCAGCACCGACCCGATTTTACGTCGGTGCTCGTCAAACCGATGAAACATCAAAATTAGGTTGCGAGGCATACGCCAAATCTGCTGTGTAATAGTCGCCGAAGGCCGCTTGGCTTCCGCATCGCGCCCTTTACAAACATCGCACGCATATTCATCAACTGTCTGTGGCCCACGCTCCGCCAACAGTGCCTCCGCAATCGTCTGACCGTCCGCCGGCACGGGCGCGCGAAGTGTATTAAACGTCTCCCAGCGCACCGACTTTGTTCCACACCCACCACACGTAATAGTCACACGGTCGAGACCAAAAATCATATTCACAAGGGGTGAATAGTCCTTCTTCCAATGTTCGCACCACGCTTTTACGGCGGGAATTGCGTCGGCAGCGGCGACGGGCCCTGGCTCTCGCAACGCCTCGTGAAATTGGTCCAGTGCGTACATCATAAACTCGTGTCCGTCATTCTGCATCGGCATCCCTAACTGCTCGTGAATGGTCCCTTTCGTCGCTTGATGGATGGCTAGTAGGAATGCACGCGGGCGACACATTGCGGGCTGTCGCTGTGCCCACATTCCACGTGTCAGCTCCATATATGCCTCCAGGACTTTCACTTGCGAACCACTTGAGTCTGCATAGTCCCAACCTTGGCCCTGGTCGGCACAAAATCCGGCCCACTCAGGAATACAACGCATCACTTGAATGGCTGAGTTGAGAAAACACGTGTTTCCCATATTGAGAAGACCGCACACGCCCACAATATCCGGCTTTTTGTCCTCGGCCGCTTTCTCTGAGCTATCCGGGTTCATTGTGTATGTACTTCTAAGTACTATGGCGCCAAGACCCCTTATGTGCGTTTGGGGTCATCATAATATATGATACTGACACAGTAAAGTACTATTATGGTATATTACAATTCGTACTTACTGGATGAATTACATAGACTTTTCCCCGCGATTCTTTATGACCAAACGCAATTCCAGAACAATGAACTCGTTCAATATATTCGTAGTCGTGTTCGCGACGTATATAACTTGTATGATGCTGCGTCAAATGAGTATGTGCGACGCACTGGCCCACCCGAGCGCCCCGCCTCCGCCAACACATTTTCACCATCGTCTTCCACGGGTTCATTACAAGAGCCTGTTCGCATCCAAGTTCGTCGGCCAGGACCATATCGCCGTCGCAATAGACGTAATGCGATTTACTCTGACTGGAATTCACACGACGATGAACGTCCGCCCTTGAGACGCAACACTCCGAATCTTTCGCCGCGTACAACACCGACATCATCGACACAATCATCACCGAATGAGCCCCGCGCGCCCCAATTCACCGTCCGCTCATTCTTAGATTCTGCCACCTCTACTATCCCTGCCAATGACCAAGACCTTTCCACAGATACTCTAACTGCGATTCTCGGACTTCTCAGTCTTCCTACCACAGGAATAACACCAACTACTCAGCGTATTGCAACGAATCCAATGGGGAATGCAAGTATTTATGCCACACCAATCTTACAGTATCCTGCTGCAGCGACCCATTATAGTTATTTTGGAACTCCAACTGCAAACGCCGCACAACAACATCGCCAGGACCAGTCGTGGGCCGAAATTCTGGCGTCTTTTATGAACCCTGTTCCAGTTCGCCCTACACAAGAGCAGATTGACCGTGCAACACGTCTATTTTTGACTGATGTATCTACTGCACGCGAGTCGTGTGTCATCTGTTTTGATACAATTAGTGATGGTCAGGCGCAGCGTGAAATTCGTGCGTGCGGACATTCATTCCATCGTGATTGTATCGATCGTCATTTTCAAACAAGTCCGCGCTGCCCGCTGTGCCGACATGATATTCGCGCAGCGGCAGCGGCAGCACCAGCACCAACCGAATAAACATAAAAAAGTATTAAGGTTTAAGTTGAGGAATATTAAACATCCATAATAGTCATATTATATTATTGCTATTAGGGGTGTGTTGTATTTTTGTTTATGAATGTTTATTTATTTGTGAATTATAAGACGCAGGCAGGCTTACTGCTCGATAGACAGGTGTGCGTTCATATCAGCAGGATTCTCGGGAATGGGAATAACATTCGTGTCGTAGTAGCGGACAATCTCCTCCATCATCGCCGACTCCGTGTCGCAGATGAGGTTAATTGCAACACCCTTGCGGCCAAAGCGACCCGAGCGACCAATACGGTGGATGTAGTTCTCGTGCTGGGTGGGGAGCTCGTAGTTAATCACTGTACTGACCTGCTGGACATCAATCCCGCGTGCAAGAAGGTCCGTGGAGATGAGCACACGACAGGCACCACGACGGAAGTCCTGCATACGCTTCTTGCGCTCAGCAACATCCATCTCACCGTGAATGGACTCGAGTGTGAAACCCTTCTCGCGCATCTTCATTGAAAGCCAGTCGGCGCGCTTCTTCGTATTGACGAAGATAATGAGCTGCGAGATGGTGAGGTGCTGGTAGATATCGAGGAGCGTGTCAAACTTGTACTTGTCATCCTCACCGACATTCACATAGAACTGCTTGATACCTTCAAGTGTCACACTCTCAGGAGGAATGAGGATTCGTACAGGGTTCTGGAGGAACTTCTCGGCGACCTCCATCACCTCGGGAGGCATAGTAGCAGAGAAGAGGCCAATACGACAAGTGGCAGGGAACTGGAACTCGAGGATGCACTTGACCTGCTCACGGAAACGGTCCTCAAGCATCTGGTCTGCCTCGTCGAGAACGAGGTAGCGCATCTTGTTGAGCTTCAGGACGCCACGGCGAATAAGGTCATAGACACGCCCTGGCGTACCAACAATGACCTGGACACCGCGCTGGATTGCACGAATGTCGCCATCAATCGGAGGCCCGCCAGTGGCAAGGTGAGTCTTAATGCCCATATACGTAGCAATACCATTGCACGTCGTCGAACTCTGGTCTGCGAGCTCACGGGTGGGCGAGAGGATAAGGAGCTGGGGCTCAGGAATCGTAGGGTCCAACACGGACAGGGCACCAATACAGAATGTACCAGTCTTACCAGTACCAGACTGGGCCTGGGCAATAATATCGTTGCGATCCATCATAGGGCGGATGGCAAGAGTCTGAATAGGGGATGGATTCTCAAAACCGAATCCATAGACGCCTCGAAGGACGGCATCAGGGAGGCCCATATCGTCGAAAGACTTGTAGGGTTGGACAACATATTCAGCGTGGGCCTCGGGGGCGGCGTCGGTGGCGTGGGGCATGGGGGCGGCGGTTGCGGACATAGTGGCGTGTGTAGGCTTGGTGTCTGACATCTCTTGGAACCACCGCGCTCAATTTTTAGACGCCCTCTGTCGCAAGAAACACCGACATCATTTTTAATAGTGAGTTCCTACTTGATACATATCATAACGGGTAAGAGGCTATATACCACCCCAGCAGTTTTAACAGAGGGTGTAATGCGAAGCCTAATGTGCTATTAAGTGGAGAAGGGGTATATGGGGGACGTTGTGCTCCCCTAAAATTGATTTAAGACGAACATACTTACAGTTAGTAACCAGCAAATGTCAAACAGCGCAGAGCCATATGTACCAGTAGATGACGAGGGGGACTACGACGAGCAATATGAAGAGGATGCCGTTGAAGAGGTTGATAAGACGGACTTCACACTAAAGGACCAGGACCTCACCTTCAAGCGTCTCAATGCAGCACACCCCGAGCTCGTCCAGGATTATGTAGAAGCCGTCATTCCTAAACTCGCCCTAAAAGTGTTTCCGGCTGGACCCTTTACGGATGGCGGGGGTGGCGACGAACATCATCGCACATACCCTTTCCTGACCCGCTACGAGCGGACTCGTATTATCGGTCAGCGCGCAAATGAGCTCTCGCTTGGCGCACGGGCATACATTCAAGTCCCTGAGCACGTCACCGATGTGCGCGAGATTGCACGCCTTGAGCTCGAGCAGAAGCGCCTTCCCTACATTGTTAAGCGCCCACTTCCCAATGGCCAGTATGAGTACTGGCGTTTGTCCGACCTAATGATTCTCCCCAACTAATCAGAATCTATCTAATAGTCCTATTATGCAAGACTTCAAGAAATTATTGGATCATTACTTTCGTGAAGACACGCGCGAACCTGCAAGCACAGTGGAAGAATATAAGAAACGGCTCGAAGAACCCATTCGGTGTTTGACTGAGCTCGAGTTTGGTAAATTATACAATACAAATGTACGAGGCGTGTTGGCTCGTGGTGGAATGCTATTAGAGGATATTAAGATATACGCCGCGGATGGGGAAATCATTTTTTATTTTTCGAAGTTGCAGCATCATTTTAATATGAAAACTGGAAAGCCTACACGTATTCCTTATAAAGTGAGCGCAGAAGATGTATGGATTTACAGAACGCCCGAAATGGTCGATGAAATGGTCGGCGAGTTCAAGCGTAAATTGGCCGGCGAAGTACCCACCCCTAAAAGTACGGGGGCCACTGCAGGTACTATTACGCCGAAATCGGCCGTTGCCAGTACTGCTGTTGCGACACCAAACACTCAGTCCGCTGTCGTAACACCTAAGACACAATCTGCAGCTGGAACACCCAAGACCCAGTCCGCCGCTGCGACACCCAAAACAGGCTCACTCGCTCCTACGCCAACCACACAATCCGCCGCCACCACACCTCGTCTTGGACCTGCTGCGCCACCACCATCTCCTTCGAGTATGAAATTATAGTTCTAAAATATGGAAATACGCTCGTCTGGCGCCAAGTATAACCCATCATCCTCGCGCACATCAAACACATCATACCATTCCTGAAAATGTCGTACGATGTTATTGACGCGATACTTGGCCGGCGAATGCACATCGACCACCAAATTCAATTGCTGCTTTTCCACCCTAGCCTTCTCACGCCACGACGTCGCATAGGCCATAAAGAAATCACGGAGCTCACGATGTCTTGCCTCATCACTCACCTTTGCTCTATCCAACTCGAACTTTAGCGCGTCCAGGGATATCGCCATACCCTCCAAATCCGCAATATTTTCACTGAGCGTCTGCTCACCGTCAATATGCCGTCCTAATAGCCGCTCCTTATTGTATAATTTCTCAAGCGCCGCCGTGCGCTTATTATAAGCCCTATTATCGGCCGCTGACCACCAATTGCGTCGATTTCCACGCGCGTCATAGTCTTTCCCATTTGTATCAAATGAATGTGTAATTTCGTGCCCAATCACACATCCTAGTGCGCCATATTTTGCCCCTAATGAGCCTTTACGGTCATAAAATGGCGGACTGACAATAGCCGCTGGCAATATAATTCGATTACCAGCAGGCCTATAATAGGCATTTACGACAAATACAGGATTGTCCCATATTTGTCCTGTGGTTTTCTTTGCCACATCACGCATCATTTTCTTTATTTCTGCACGCCCAAGTATCATAATATTTTCGAGTAGATTTGGTCCTAGTCGTGGCGGCGTATAATCAATGGATTTAGTGGGATACAAAATACCGAGACTCGCCTTATCTAGTTTATCGATCGCCGTCGCCTTGGTCGCTGGCCGCATCCATGTTGAAGCTCTCAAGCGCCGCTGCGCGGCGTCTAAAATAGAAATCACAAAATCACGCACCTCGGCCCTAAATGTCGCTGACCGAATTGTTTCCTTGTAAGCACGTGATAGTTCCAAATTCATAAATTTCTTGATAACTATCAACAGTTCCTCTTTCACTGGCATTTTCTTTATTTGTAGACCCACTAAATCAAAAAATACAGAGTCCATACCATTTCTGTAATCGTCTGATAAATACTTGCCAAATGTTAATATGTATTTTGCACGCATCCACGTTCGCCACATATCAACAGTGTAAGTTCTAAACATATGATTTACGTGCTTCATCCACGACGGCGCATCGACAACAAATATCATTTTGCTCCACGTAGAACGGTCATAACCAAATTGGCTCCATATTATATCCCACTGAATTGCAGGATATGCACGGGCTAACTCTGCACCTGTGTATATTTTACTATCTTCATCATAGCCCTTATTAATGTAATTTGCATAACCAGCCTCCATATCAGCAAATTCACCTAGGCCTGCATAGCCCAACTTTTTCCCAAGTTCCTCGAGCTCATGTTTGTAGGCCTCATAGAATTTCTTGCCACCCTCTACATCCCCCTTATAGTAGGCTGCATCTGGTAATAAAAGTTGTCCATTGGATAAATGGAATCTCCAATGGCTAGAATTTGTATCTTCTGGTCCGTCGTATAATCCAAATATACTTGGAACATTATTATTATATAATTGGACTCCTACATATTTACATACATCCTCATATGTTTTCATACATCCGAAATCATTTAGTTGTGATTTTAACGTTTCTAACACATGATTTTTGCGTTCAGGCGACATAAATGATTTTGCAAATTCACCAATTGCACGTTCATCAGCATTTTGAGGACGTACCATTGCGCGACGAATAAGCGCCTGTAGGTCAATATTTATTTCGCGCTGCATTTCATCCACAATTGCCACTGCTGGTCTGTCTGCGGGAATTTTCATATGTTTTAGCCAGCGCCCATTAATGTGTCCATAAAAGTCTGTACCAGGTTTAATATACGAGACCGGTTGGTATACTTTTAGGGGGTGATGTTTGTGTGTGCGACGTTTGTGATGATGGTGCCGACGGCGTGTGCTCGGCATGTCTATTTATGAACCCGTGTTTTTCTCTCGAAGATGGCGAAAGTTCCGATTTGGAGCGCTTACGGGGCTTGTCATAGGAAACACGAGACCAGTTTGGACTGGTCTCCTTTGGCATATGAATCGTCTGGCGTGGTGGCTGATACGGTAGAGGCGTATGAGTTCCCAGTGAGGCTGCCATAGAAAAAAGCGAACGTTGCTCGTATAGCCGTGATATTGCTATCGGGGCATAATACTTGAGACCGTGCAATTGTGATACGAAGCTCATATGTGGAGAACTCTTTTCTTATATATGTGGTTTGTTTCTCTCATCGCGCCCAAACGCCAACTGGCGCCAGGGTCCGCACCATCTTAATCCCGCTTACTGGCGCCAGGGTCCGCGCCATCTTAATCCCGCTTACTGGCGCCAGCGTTTGCCGCAATTCAAGCACGTGATGAAGATTGTCATCGGCTCATCCGCCGACCGGGTCTGCATTTCGTAATAGGTGCATTCGCGCTTCTTGCACTGCCCACACTTGAACCGGTCCGTAGCCATCTCTTTGTTCCCCTCCAGTTGCTTCTGCTCCCGCAACAGCATTCGGTCGGCCAGCTGCTTCCAGTTCTCAGGGAACATCTCCTGTGCCGTCATTCCACCAATCTGCTCGAACGTCAGCTCGCCTGAACGAATCCGCTCCAAGATTCGGGGATTCTTGACCGGCGACTGAGGATGCAGGTTGCTCACCACTGTTCGGAGTTGCATTCCATAAATGTTGCGAAACAACGGATTGTCCCAATGCATCAGTACGTTGTGCTTCCGAGCATCTGCAAAGGAATACGTGTAGATTCCGCGCTCAAGCTCGGCTGCAGCCCCTGCAGGGAATCCGAGACCTACCAGGAATGAAAGGACTTGTAGGGATGCTTGACGGATTGGATTTGTAGATGCCGTCTCATCCCCTACTAGCTCCTTGAATCCTGCCGTACCGAGGAGTGCCGCCTGGCGCTGATATCCAGATGCCGCGGCAGCAGGCTTCTTGCGCCGCGACTCGGCCTTCGGGGCAGGACGCTCTTCTTCTTCCTCTGAATCCAAACCACCTGCAATACTCCCAGCATCCTCATCATCAACAACTCCCTCATCATCATCCACATCTACGTCCTCCTCCTCTTCTAGTTCCTCTTCATCTTCATCAATCTCCTCTCCATCGGCCTCTTCCTTACCACCACCAATTTCTTCAAAGCCACCCATTGCAGCCTCCTTAAACGTATTCCAGAGTGCTTCCGTATAAGGCGTAGGGTTCCGCCAAGACGCACCCGTGGTGGCAATTAGGAGCATATCGCCGTAGCTGACAAGGGAATCATAGGGTGGTGGCAGCTCCGTCTTGTTTTCTGTGCCCGACTTCCCCTCCTTATAGCCAAAGAGGTACATTTTTGTGCCTTCGTACGTGTAATGGCCCAGTTCGGTTGGTTCGGCCTTCTTCTTCAGATAAGCCTGAATAGTTTCCTTCTTCAATGTGCCGTCGACCTCGAGGGCGAGCTTGGCATTCTTAATGTCACCTTTCGCTGAAAACACAAGGGCTTGTACCTTGCTGTCAGCTGTGGGCGTGGCAGTTGGCTTGGTCGTTGCGGCTTTCTTAGGAGGCATACTGGGGGTACTTAGGAGTTCAAGCTTAAATCGGAATCAAATTTATGATGTAGAGCCGACTTCTCTAGAACCAATGACCGAAACACATAGACTAGTCCTACATACTGGAACAACTCCAGCTGCGCCTATTCGCACCATCCTTTGGTCCGCGGGTCCAGAAGGATGGTGTGAAGTTGATACTATTACGGGTGCAGGTGAGGCCTACCGAATTCTTGGCGGCGGTGCTACTGCCGACATTATGACTGTTCAACAGATGCCTGATGGGTGGCTTCCGTCGGAGCTGTATTGTCAGCTGGAGGTGCCTGTGTATTCTCTTCCTGGGGGTCAGGAGTTGGTTGGACGCTGGGCTCGGGAGAAGCTTGAGGGGCCTTCTCATCCACGACAAGCCGAGTGTCGCGAGAGAGAGTCTCGGCATCGGGCTCCTCGCCAACAACACCATCAACGGTCTTCTGAGCAACGACTACAGATACAGCTGCCGCCGTCCGACAGCCGTGAAGAATCGGGCGGACACAAGCCCACGCGCGTCGAAGCCAAGCAACCAGCCCACCAGGAACGGCCGCAGGAATCTGCTTCTTCGCGTCCGCGCCTAAGTATTCATCAACCGCGGCAGTATGCTGCAGTACCGCCTCCATCTTCTCAACACCACCCTTATAGTCCTTCAACATATCGTGAGCAAGCTCCGCAATCTCACCCCTCGAAAAAGACTCACCAGCCACCGTCTTCACGGTCTGGGAAATCACTGCATTCACTTGCTGCGCCACGTCATCAATCTGAAGGCCTTCGGATAGTGCTATAACAGGGCTAGTGCTCATTCTTCCTACATACCTGACACATTGTTTAAACGATTGCCAGGCGGTCTATAAGTATTCGGACAGGGTTTTCTGAGGTCTTAATTTTCCTTGTTTGAAGTCAGAACTGGCTATAATGCTTGCGAATATCCTGAAAATCCTTCTGACAATCGTTTTGCTTTTCCTCGCTTATCAGCTCCTCCTAAAAGCAGTCGCGCAATCTCCTGTTGTTTCGTCCATTTACAATCGTCCGCCGGTTGTTGAGGAGCTCTTTAAGGCCACGCCCGCTCCCGTGCCAGTATTTGAGGAGACACCCAAGCCGGTTCCAGAGGAGCGCCCTATTGTCCCGGCGGGTCCCAATTCTCCCTCACAACAGGCCCCCTCTAATGAGCGTCATATTATGGCACCTGAGCAGCCTATGGACCCTTACGCTGAGCATCAGGAGGACGCATATGCTGGAGAAAACCTCAGACATCCTGAGCGTATGTTCCGTCCACCCCCTGACAATAATAATACGGAACTCGCTGTTCAGGCGGGACTGGCATCTCGTGCAAGCGCTGCCCCTCCACAAACCGCACAGTTTGCGCCTGAAATGGCCCAGAATGGCGGGTTCTTTATGGACGGTGTGATGGCCAACGATACCTTTGAGGACAACTCGATTGCTATGTATTAATTAGACTGCGGGTTCGTCTATTGAAATGCCACAAAAAACATATCATTTAATTTGTGACATAGATGAAACACTCGTACAATACAAATGGGGCCGGCGGTCGCGGTCCTACGTGAATACTATTAAGGATGTGTTATCGGCCCCCACAACGGGTGTGCTGCCGGCTGCGACCACAGCAGCTTCCCCTCCTACTGCGTGGTATGGCTTGCCGGCCGCGGAGATGGCAAAATACGACACACTCGGCCCCTTTGTGCTCCGTCCTGGACTGCGTGAGCTGCTGGGACTCGCATTTGCTGAATTTACGACTGTATCTATTCTCACACGTGCCACCTTCGAGTACGCCAAGGAACTCGAGCGGCGCCTGTTGGCCGCCGGCATTATACCACGACGCTTCGATAATATTTGGGCCCGCGTGGCGTCCGAGAAATCCACTACGTATAAACGGAAAAATCACAGTAAAAATCTGGAATACGTGTGGTCCGTCTTAGATAAATCTGGTCAGATGAATCGTCGAAATACCGTGTTCATTGACGACCTGCACGAAAATACACATAATCCAAGTAACGCAGGAAATAGTATCCTCCTACCTCCATTTGCACCCTTCGGCTACGAATATGAGCCGCACGCATATCGGCCTATGTACGCCGACTCCACACTACATACCCTAATAGCAAAACTGCGTCGTATTTTGCGTGGGTCTGTCTCATTGCCATTTAGGGGACCACAGCGTATTACACGGCGCCGCCGTCGCCAGCCTAAATCTGGCCCACGATGATTAAGAAAATGGCCGCCACCGCCCAGCCACGCCAGACACGCGTCATCAACTCATCGCATCACGCAGAGCAAAAGCCTCTTTCGCTACGCCCTCTACTGCCACAGGCACGGGAGGCCGTTGCGCAGCTTATTGAGCTCCACATTGGAGCTGACTGGCGTATTAGCCACAAGTTCGACGCACGCAAGGACGGGCGCCTTCTTGGGTCTGACACGTGCTACGCCTGGCTCCGCGAAGGCCGCGAACGCCCTGGCCTACTTGTACTATCAGGGGCGGATGAGCCGGCTGTTTTCTGGGATATGGACCGCGATGAGCCAAACGCTCTCCGCATTCAGATTCCATTCGGTTTCACGCGCCGAGGTCCCAGTATTTTCGTGGCGACACTGCTTCGCGGTGAGCGGCGGCTTATTCTCGAGGACCTGTGGTGTAATGCAGGGGCGTCGCTGATGTCGGCGACGTTTTCGGCGCGGTGGCGTGCCCTTAATGGCGCCTTCGACGCCCTGTCGGCCCAGCAGCTGTACCTTGGAATGGACCTCGTCCTGACGAAGCCGCTCAGCCTCGAGCAGTTCGCCGCAACCGCCGAGCCTGGGACAATCTGGGATTTCCAGCCTGAGGCCGCGGGACGTAAGCGCCTCTATTATGTGATTCCTGGTGTCCGCGTGGGGCCGTCGGCCGGCGCCCAGAGTCGCGAGGCCGCCGCGAAGGCCCATTTGTCCGCGACGACGCCCCAGGTCAATAAGAACGTCCTCAAGCGCACCACACAATTCCTAACTGTCCGTATTGCGAAGGTTAAAATCGACCCCACCACGCCCCTTCCTGATTCCTATGTGCTCGAGTCAGGGGACGGTGAGACCGTCGGTCGTGTTTGTGTGAGTCGTCTAGAGCAGAGTAAGGAACTCCGCCAGAAATTCAAGGAGACCCCTGATGGGTTCCCGGTGGAGGTCGCGTGGCATACGAATTTCAAGAAATACGAAATCACGAAATACTTGCCGGCCGACTCGCCGCTGTCCGCCGCTGACGCCTTCCACGAAATCCAGGATGGCGCCGTGTAAGAAATTATGACAGGAAATATCCTGGATGCAGGTCAGTTGCGGCGGATGAATTATATAATGGTGATTGTGTATTATAAGTATCTGCCATAATAGCTAATAATAGGAAATTCGAAATACGTTCATACAGGCTCATTGAATCCCAGGGATTGCTGCTTGGTGGAACTAGCGGGCCCCTACAAGTAGGACACGTAGGGGAATAGACGACCCAGCGTGTAAGGCAGGCACGATGATATGAGTGATTACAGGGGGTATTAATAATTGGTGTGGTGGATGACTCATCGTCCATACAAATTATACATTGTATTTCAGTGTCTTCGGACATATACTATTAGGGGATATAGAAGGCGGGGTGGTGAAAAAATACACACACCTAATAGTATAATGGCTAAGCGGAATTCACGTAAGATGCGCAAGACGCGTCGTCGTTCTGGTGCGCGGAAAATGCGAGGTGGTGCGTGGGGACAGGGATGGCGCAATG
>JACCDW011209834.1_pt1 | contig 23214 bp, 20 predicted proteins | sample 7449781 | NCBI WGS metagenome assembly JACCDW01 (sample SAMN15323449, study PRJNA562643) | freshwater metagenome | isolation source: river surface water | place: USA:Blue River Watershed | collected 2017-08-18
AAGGCCATGAATGGGAGCACAGAGAAATTATCCAGTCGGTTTCGTTGAAAAACGCGTATTTTAAATTGGTAATTTCCAAGTCGAAGGACGATTTTTACGCAAAAGTTTCGGGGGTAAAGATTTTCGAAAAAAAAACGGACAGGTTGCTGCAGCAATTCGAGGTTGAATGTCAACTTTGGGGCTTGAACAACATTAACCTAGGTGATTTTAATTTTGATGGGATTAGTGACTTTTCCGTATTCGAACAAAGTTATACAGGGCCAAACACATCGAGTTTATATTTCCTGTTCAACCCATTGAATGGCAAGTATTTTAAAAGTTCTTTCGAAGGCACTTCGTTGGAGTTCGATCAAGAGAAAAAGCGGATCTACGAACACAATCAATGTTGTGCGGGACGAAGCCACACGATCTCGGAATACGATGTCGTGGATAACGCTATGATTTTGGTAAAGAGAACTTGTTTTGAATGGGACGAGAAAATTGAAGATGTAATAGAAGTGACATGCGATTGAAGATGCTGAATAAAACAGATTTCAGTAGTAGCTGGATTACAGTAAAATTCAGAGTCGTTGTATTTCTAATGTCGATGGCGCAAAGTTTCAACATCGTATCGGCACAAAGCAAACTACCCCAAGACCCAATTCCGTTGTATGGAAATTCAACAACCATTGCGGTAGGCACTGTGCTGTCTAATAATAGATTTGCAACCGTGGACATCGGAAGAACCTACGGTCGTATTTATTCCAGTGGTGGGGCGGGATTAATGACTTCACATACCCTAGGGGTGGGGGTGATTAGCCTTTTCGATTTTCAATCCATAGAAAAGATTAATCTTTATTATCAATTTGACTTTTCTACCATTCCTCAATTCTTGCCAATTTCTGTACGTCTCGATTGTATGTCGAGTCCCAACCAAACGAATCTTTACCTGAAACCCAGTATCGGACTGAGCTTTCATCCATGGTTACGAAAAGATAGATTGCGTGATTTTAAACTGGACCTAATGTACGGATATCAATTCAACACAATAACGGATAGAAACTCATTCACCTTAAGACTTCGGTACATCCCAAAATTCATGGATAAATGGCCAGATACAGACCTTGATTAATTACTAGCGAAATAGGGCTGTCCAGTGCGCTTAACGCACATTCTAAGTCAATGTAGTGATTTTTGATAACTTGTTTTTTATTATCACTGTGATTTAACAGACAATAGTTGCAGATTATCATTAGGTGAATTATTGTAAAATTAATAGAATTTTGACTAAAATCGTAAAAGAATTAGTTTGGAAATTAAATATTACTACACTATTTAATGTTTAGTAGGTGAAGTGATAGGCTACCTAAAAAGAATAATATAAATGTCTCTAAAAAGGGAATTGATATATATCGACGACAAAGACGAAACCGACAGAATTGCTAAATATTATTTCAAAGGCGACAAAATAGCTGTTGTATTTAAAAATGGGAATAAGGAATTTTTTTATGGCAGAACAAGAGCCAAAATTGTAAAAACAGCCGTTTCTAGTGATAAGGCATTAAACGTTTTTAATTATTTAAAAGAACTTGCGGATACCGTTGGATTAAAGACCGAAGAAGGGGAAAATTTTCTTTCGAGAAGTTATCAAAGTATTGAGCAGATTTCTCAGGATTGCGTATTATCGACGTATTTAAATGGTACTTTAGTTAATCTCAAGAATAATTCAATAAATCCAGATTTCTTCCCATTTGGCTTTAATCTAAGTCAAAGAGAAGCAGTGAATAAAGCATTTTTACATAATCTGACTGTAATAGAGGGGCCTCCCGGTACAGGGAAAACGCAAACTATTCTTAATATTATTGCAAATGCTGTATTGAACGGACGAACTGTTGCGGTTGTATCAAGTAATAATGCTGCAACACGTAATGTTTATGAAAAACTTGAAAAGCATGGCATTGAATTTATTGCCGCACTGTTAGGGAACTCTCAGAATAAGAAAGAGTTCGTTGATTCACAAAAAGAAATTCCCGATTTGTCGAAATTCAATTTGTCCGACAGCATAAAGCAAAATCATAAAGAAAAATTACAATCACTCTTTGCTCAAATTTCTGAAAATCTGGAGAAGAAAAATGAATTGGCATTGTTAAGACTTCAGTACGAAAATATTGAAACCGAATACCAACATTTCAAAGAAATACATAAAGATAAAATCGAGCAGAGTTTCAATTTTAAAAGCAATATATCGGCGGATAAAATACTTAGATTTTGGGTTGAATTAGAAGCTCTTGTGCATCAGCAACAGAGAATCAGCTGGATTAAGAGATTCTTTTTTAGATTGAAATACGGAATTAAGGACAAATCATTGTTTACCAATGCTCTTGATCAAATAATTTACAACATACAATTAAAATATTATCCTGTAAAAATTAGAGAACTATCAGCGCGAATTGAATTTTTGGGAAACTCATTAAAAGAGTTTTCATTTAACACCAAAATGAAAGACTACACTCAATTGTCTATGAAACTTCTCCAAGCAGAATTATACAAAAAGTATAATAATCAAAAACGACAATCCTACACTATTTCAGAATTGCGTAATAAATCAAATGACTTCATTAAGGATTATCCCGTTGTCCTAAGTACAACCTACTCGTTAAGACAGAGTTTGTCTGAAAAAATCTCGTACGATTATGTGATTGTTGACGAATCATCTCAGGTTGATTTAGCAACAGGTGCACTTGCTTTATCGTGTGCGAAACGAGCTGTAATTGTTGGCGATTTGAAGCAGTTACCCAATGTAATTGATCGTCATTTTCGAGAAAAATCTGATTTAGTTTTTAACTCTTATAATTTGCTAAAACCCTATCGTTATTCAAATCATAGTTTGTTGTCTTCTATTCTTGAATTATTTCCAACAATTCCCAGAACATTATTAAGAGAACACTATCGATGCCACCCCAAAATCATTGAGTTTTGCAATAAGAAATTTTATAATGATCAACTAATTATTCATTCGGAATACACCGATAAGCGTCAGCCTCTTATTGTTTATAAAACAACAATGGGGAATCACGCAAGGGATCTAATGAATCAACGTCAAATAGATATAATCAAACATGAAATCATCCCTAAAGAAAAACTTGAACATGTAGATTTAGGTATAGTAACACCTTACAGAAATCAAACTAACGCATTACAGCGGACATTTCAGGGAACATCAATAAAAGCAGATACAGTAGATAAATTTCAAGGAAGGGAAAATCAAGTAATTATACTTTCTACTGTTGATAACGAAATTTCAGATTTTACAGATAATCCCAATCGGTTAAATGTTGCTGTTTCAAGGGCAATAGAACAACTGATTGTAGTTGTTAATGGAAATAACAATGAAAAGGATAATAACATTGCAGACTTGATTAAGTACATTGAATATAATAATTTCTCACTGGTTGAAAGTGAATTAAGATCAATTTTTGATTTGCTTTATAAAGGATATGAAAATGAAAGAGTGAAATTTATTAGAAAATCAGGCAAGGTATCCTTGTTTGATAGTGAAAATTTAATGTTTGGTTTAATTAAACGAATTTTGTCGGATGATAAATTATTAAAATTTGATGTTCTAATGCATTTCCCTCTTAGACAGCTCATTAAAGATTTCTCTAAATTGGATAATAATGAAATAAAGTATGCATCAAATCCGTTCACTCATATTGATTTTTTAATATACAACAAACTTGGAAAATCTCCTGTACTTGGGATTGAAGTCGATGGATTTGAATTTCACAAAGCGGGAACGAAGCAATCGGATAGAGACAAAATGAAAGAAGGAATATTGGCTAAGTATAATTTTCCACTCCTCCGTTTTAGAACGAATGAAAGCAACGAAGAGGATAGATTAACGAGTAAATTGCATGAAATTTTGAACGCAGACAAAAATGGGAATAAAAATTAAAGTCACAACAAACTATCTATGTTCATTAGAACGAGCTTTCAAAACACCCATGCTTTGTGATGTATCAAAGGTGCATACTGGTTATAGTCTTATGCCCAAGGTGACTCATTGCACGGAGGATGAACATTGGGGTAAAGTAGGTTCTAGTAAAAAAGTACATGTAGCGAAGTCATTGACCCAAAAAGGAGGATTCGCTTCTGTAGACCATGTCCTTGAGCGAATTGAAAATAAATATTGGAAAATCCAGGTTGACGATTTCCAATCATGGATGCTGGGGTTTTATAAATTTGTGGGGGAATGGAAAACCACGGAAATTGAACCAAATAATATCTTGGTTGAATATACATACTCATTGCATTCCCGAAGCCCGCTCTTTTATCCTCTAAATTGGTTGTTTGCAAATGCGTTTTGGAAATCGTACATGAAACGCGTTGTAGAAAATGTGAGACATTTGGCTTATATCGATGAGCCTTTCAAGTACGAATAAATAATTATATATATATTATCGTCAGAACCTATACCAAACTATAGGTAGTTAGGTTTATGCAGGAGTGAAATTATTTACCGATAGTAGGGGGTGTTTTTTGCGAAAGTTTTGGTTTTAAATTGTTGTAATTCAGTTATTTAGAATTATTTTTTGATTTTGTTTTTTAGTGCGTATTCCGATTGTTCATTAATTTAAAATTTCGGCATTGTGGCAAAATATTTGTATGTTTGGTTACAACTAAAAATTAAACCATGAAAAAATTATTATTATTTGCTTCTGTTGTAGCACTTGCTACCGTAGCAAAGGCTCAAGCGCCTACTTCTCCCGCTAAACAGGCTCCAACATCTCCTGCTAAACAAGCCCCAACTTCGGATGCAAGCTTAGCTCCTAAGACAAATTCAGTAAATGGATCAACTGCAACATCGCCTGCGAAACAAGCACCAACTTCATCGTTGAATGATGCACAATCCATCGGCGGTCGTACTGCACCTACTTCTAAAGCTGCTCCAGCTCCTACGTCAACGGCAGGTCAAGCCCCAGCTATTACTGGTAAAGCAACACCAACTTCTCCGTTAAAGACTGCACCAGCTCCTGAGAAAGCGGGTGCGCCAAAAACGCCTACCGCAGTTCCTGCACCTAGCAAAACCTCAACCAATAAATTGTAATTGGGAGTAAGTTTATTGCAACAATTTGCAGTAATTATCTTTACGATAAATAATGTAAAAGGCTGTCCTCGGATGGCCTTTTTTCGTTAAGAATCCTGAGGGTTTCGGTATGAATGGTTTTTCCAAGACGGAATTATCGTAGAATAAAATTTCACGAAATGCTAAACATTGGAATACTATTGAAAAAATTTATTATCCAATTGCGATAAACTCTGAAGATCGGTATTGGGTATCGTAGATTGCAAAACTGGGCGATGAAAAATTGCCTGCAATTTCACCGGGATTAATCAATAATGCGTTGCCAAACTTTTGCTTGTGTTGCTGGTGGGAATGGCCAAAACAAACTACATCGTACCAGTTGGTTTTAATCATCGTCTTTGCATAAAAATGGTAATGTGTACATCCAAATCGTACCGAATCCAAAACCAAAACATTGTTTTCATCGCCAAAATATTCGCCATACAAATGAATATTCGAGAAATTTTGTGCGTTTTTCTGAATATTAAATCGGTCACCATCGTTATTTCCAAACACAGCGTGCAGTGCAATCCCTGATTTCCCCAATGCGTTAATAACAAATGGAGAGCAAAAATCTCCGCAAAATATGGCGTGCTGAATATTTCTTTCTTTCAAATAGTTCAGTGTCCAGTTTAGGTTTTTGAGGTTGTCGTGTATATCGCTGAGTATCGCTATTTCCATGGTGAATTATTCAAATACGGCTTCGAAAATACAACTTTGATGTCGTAAATTTGTGGCAAATTATGGCAATCATCATCACCGAAGAATGCATTAACTGTGGAGCTTGCGAGCCCGAATGTCCCAATAATGCGATTTATGAGGCAGGCGTGGAATGGGCAATCGCCGATGGAACGGAAGTGGAAGGAGAATTTCTGATGGCTGATGGCACAACCGTGGATGTGAAACAAAAGTTTTCGCCGGTGTCTAATGAGGTATATTTTATTGTGCCAGATAAATGCACGGAGTGCAAAGGATTTCACGAGGAGCCCCAATGTGCTGCCGTTTGTCCCGTAGATTGCTGTGTTCCCGATCCCGATCACGTTGAAAGCGATGAAGTCTTGTTAGACCGGAAAGCGCGATTACATTTGTAATATGATATCGGCCAATCCCGTTTTGTTTGTTTGCTTGCAAAGCTGGGTTCCTTTGCGTGTTTCGGCAAGTTCTGCTTCCGAAATGGTAACGGCCCTGTTGTTTGGAGAACGCTGCGAATCCTTGCAACAAGAGGGAGAATGGTTGAAGGTTCGATGCTTACACGATGGTTACATTGGGTGGATACCGCTAAATTATTTGTACCCTTTACCTGCCGGTTGGTTGCATTGGAATTGGTCTATCGTAGTGGATGCGGATTCGGCTTGGGTTAGCGATAATAGTCAACAGTTGGGATTCTCCCAGCCCGGAAACTCGGTAATATTATTAACTCCTGGATCTTGGGTTCCTGCCGTGGAACAACTTCGAATTGGCGATACTTCGTTTCGATATGCTCGAAAATCAGGCGCTGATTCTTGGCGACAGTTATCCAAGGCGCCGTTACAACCTAATCAGCCCATTGGACTTCGTATTCAAGAAATCGCGCGGCAATTTCTAAATACACCCTATCTCTGGGGTGGCCGAAGTATTTGGGGTGTGGACTGTAGTGGGTTGGTTCAAGTAGTCGCCGCTATGGTAGGAGTAAAAATGCCTCGCGATGCGAATCAACAAGTAAAAATGGGAAGCAAAAAACTATGGGCAGCTGCAGAACCCGGGGATTTAGCGTATTTCTCAAACAAGGACGGTAAAGTAACCCATGTTGGAATTCTCCTCGAAAATTCGTATATTATACATGCCCACGGTAGGGTAAGAATCGATAAAATTACTCCCGCAGGAATTGAATCCATTGAAACCGGAAAAATCACTCATGCCTTGTGCGACATCCGCACATTTATATGATAATTATGAAGTTACAGGAATATATTAACGAATTCAAAGGGCAATACCATGCAACGCACGGTGTATTGATTGGATTAACGCAGTCCCAATCGGAGGTGTATGTAGACCTCACTGTACAATCGGCCATGCAATACTTGCAAAAGTTAATGATGAGTGGCAAGCTAAAAGAAGTGCAATCCCTCGTTACCAATAGCCCTGAGTCATTATTAACAAGTAGTTTTTATCAGGAATTGATTGATACCTGTGTGAACTCATATTATGGTTTGGAGTGGGATGCCGAACGAAAAAAAGCCCTTGCTGTGAATATCTTAGGCTTTGTAATTGCAGGATTAAAACAAAAATTTGAAGAAGGCGGACACGCACCCAACGCACAGGGCGTGATGCAATTTTTGGGATTAGACCAAGGTTTGCTGGGTAAAATGGGTTCGCTCTTCGGTAAATGGTTTTAAAATCAACAGTTGTTCGCTGCTTGTTGCCGTTGTTGCTGGCAACACTAAGTTCCTGCGCGCTTTTCCCTAAAAAATCCTACGCGCAAATTCAGTTTTCAAGACCCAAAAATGCGGTAGCCGGCTACACCCTTAGCGTGGAAATCCGCAACCAGCAGGATTTGGATTATTTGGAAACCAATTTGCCTCAATTTACCCAGGTTCAACGGGTAAAAGTGAATGCACCGGTGGATATAGCCGCCGTTTCTCACCTTATTTCCAAAATGGATAACCTGGAGGAATTGCTGCTTCAAAGTTATACGGGTGTACTATCGGATGACGATTTAACCCATTTGGAATGGCTCAATTCCTTAGTGTTGTACATTGCTGAAGGTACAGAAAACAACCAATTGCTCAATGCCAATTGGAGCCTGATGCAAGGAGTTACCCTAGTTTTTAGTTCGATTCCGGATGATTATTCGTTTTTAGCCAGTTGGAAGCAGTGTAAACGACTCAATTTGGTAGGTCCCTTCGATATAAATAGTTGCAAACCCGCCATTGCTGCGTGTCAGCAAACTATGCCGCAATTGGTAGAATTTGGGATTTCCTTGGATCGAGTGTATCATCTTAGTGCGGACGTGAAGCTCATGCCTTCGTTGAAGCGCCTTAATATCATAGATAATCTGAGTTGGGCAACAGAAAAAGACTTGTGGAATTATGGCGATGTGGCGATGAAATTGGGATTTACGGATAAAATCAACCAAGGTAAAATCACTAAAAATCTTTTTAGAAGCTTAGATTTTCATTATCTATCGGTAAATCCTGAATTGATCGAATCGGAAAAGCAGTTTTTAACCAAACTTTTCCCTGATGTAGCAGCACCCAAAGAGGAAGCCTCTTGGATGGATGTTACCGAAGGAAAGAAATTTGATTTCGCTGAACGACTAACACTGGAGGGGATTTTCTCCCGAGGAGCTTTCCCAAAGCCATTAACCAAACCCTTATTTCCCCAGTTTCAAGACGGGTGGTACGAGTTTTTGGGTAGTACGGCTACCGATCAATTATTCAGTGTTGAAGGTAAGGCCATGATCTTGGTACCCAAGGAAGCCATGATTACATCCACCGGGAAACCGTTTTCCGGATCCTACACGTTTCGAGTAAAATGGATGGATAATGCGGTAAGACAATTGGCATATGGAGTAACTCAAAATAGAGACAGTATTGGTCAGAAATTTCCATTGAGCAGTGTGTTGGTGGTGGATATGCAGGCGTATTCTGGAACTCAAAATTTGCAACTCAATCCCAATGCGAAAATAGAGTTGCGGTTTGTTTGCGATCCAAATCCTTGGAGCCGGATGTATGCTTTCGATACGGCTAAAGGCGGGAAATGGGAGAATTTTTATGAGTACGATTACAAGTTCGATGACGGTGCGATGGTTCGAATCGATTTTACCGAGTTTTATTCGGGTGTTAAAACGGCTTCAACCGGACAAACAACAGATTTTGTTCCTACCGCCGATCGTATCAGTAAACAAGGGTTTAATTACCTTTTGGGACCCGACGAAACCCGTGCGGTGATTGAAAAATACATAGAATATGCAGTGAAAAAATCAGGCACAAAGGCGCAAAATGAAAAGCAATTTGTTTTAAAAAGAGGGGCTTCAACCGTAGGAATTCGTAGGCACCCATCAAAAACGAACCCCGAAAACGGGGTGTTTGAATTTAACATTTACGACAAAACCGAATGGTTGTTTCCGGATTTAAAATCCATCTCCAATTATCCTTTAGCTTTTTCAACCGCTATGGAAAGGAAATTGGTAATGCAAGATTTTTTTCGAGTTCAGAAATTTTGGGATTATTTTTTCTTCAAAAGCGGAGATCGTTGGTTTTTGCAATTGAGAGGAACCGACGGGTTGTGGCAAATTGAATTATTGCAGCCAAAGAATCGATATAAATCCAACCCGCGATTGGCAAAATTGGAACAGATGAAATTTGATAAATTGATGAGTAAAGTGGTGATGATTCAAACGCAACGACATCGAACCAGCGATTTATATATGCAAAACGAGTGGAAAGCCAGTGTAAATCAAAGTTCGAGTGCTGCTTTGGATGTAGCGGCACCCCCTAAAGGCATGGTACGAAACGCATTTAGAGTAAGAAGTTTGGGTAGATTTGCATTTGCTCAACCAGTGACATTAGATTCGGGTTTGCAATTAACAATGGTAATGGCCAATGCCGGTAAGGCTCCATTGGATGTTCAGCGTTGTGCAATTGTATTTAAAGATCCTCAACGTATTGTTTGGTTTCAGGCCAGTAATCAATACAATTTATCCGTAAATCCTGCTAAGGTTTCGGCCATTATTGTAGAAGACAAAGAAGGTCAAATCTATGGTATAAATGGAGATGAATTTCGGAAGTTGGAAGAATTGAAAAATAATTTGTTGTTTTATTTACCGTTGAATCCGTTGGGTGAGAAACAACTCAACAAAGAGAGTTTGGAGTTGCTATTGTATGGTAAAAAATTTAAGTTGCCTACGAACTTGCCTTTGAATAATGCATCTGGAAAGAAATAGTTTTAAATCCAACCCGAGTAGAAACCACCCCAATATAGAACAAAATCCAATATCCAACAACCTCATTAGTTAGCTAACCATGTCACCCTTGTTTATCGGTATCGCCTTATTAAGTTATTTCGGCCTATTATTGGGAATCGGTTATGTCACCGGGAAAAAAGCGACTTCGGATGGCTACTTTGTGGGGAATCGACAGAGTCTGTGGTGGTTGGTAGCTTTAGGGATGCTGTCCGATTCCATGAGCGGAGTTTCCTTTATTTCTGTACCAGGCAGTGTGAAGACAGCCCATTGGAGTTATATGCAGGTAGTTATGGGCTATGTTTTGGGCTATGTGGTGATAGCCTATGTGTTGCTTCCGTTGTATTACAGAGCGCAATTAACCAGTATTTACACGTATTTAGGCGATCGTTTTTCACCGTTGCATCAGCAAACCGGTTCCGGGTTTTTTGTGCTTTCCCGATTGATGGGCAGTGCAGCGCGTCTGTATTTAACCGCCGCCATTTTACAGCGATATTTATTTGATGCGATGGGAATTCCCTTTGCGTTGTCGGTGGTAATTATCATTCTCCTGATTTTGGCGTATACCTACAAAGGTGGGATAGGAACCTTGGTATACACCGATGCCTTACAAAGTGTCTTTTTAATTGGCGGCGTAACAATTTGTCTGTTGGGATTGCTGTTTGCAACGGGCGATTGGATGCTGTTATGGCAAAAAGGGTTATGCGCTTCGCCTTGGGTACGCATTTGGGAAAATCCAATATCATCCATGTTTGAATGGAATCCCATGGCCAAAAATTATTTTTGGAAGCATTTTTTAGGCGGAGCAGCGATGTGTGTAGTCATGACGGGTTTGGACCAAAACATGATGCAAAAGAACTTAAGTTGCAAATCGCTGGGGGAGGCACAAAAGAACATGATAACCACCGCAGGTGTGATATTTTTAGTGAATATTATTTTCTTAAGCTTGGGAGTAATGATGTATGAATACGTTGAGAAATTCGGTGCAAGTTTTTCATTTCCAACCCAAGATGGCAAACCGTATCCAGATGGGTTATTGCCCATGCTCGCATTGAAAGCAAACCTTAATCTTTTTGGGGAACCTTGGTTGGTTCCGTTGGCATTTGTTTTGGGATTGAGCGCAGCTACATTTTCCAGTGCCGATAGCGTTTTAACAACCCTAACAACGTCTATTTATTTCGATTTTCTTCAAGCCGATAAACGCGCACAATGGAGTGAGCAGAAGAAAACTGCTATTCGCAAACAGTTGCATTTGATTTTTGCTGCGTTGCTATTTTTTGCCATCTTGTTTTTCCGATGGTTAAACTCATCGTCCTTGATAGATACGGTTCTTATGGTTGCAAGCTATACCTATGGACCATTGCTTGGTATGTTTTTGGTTGGCATGTTTACGACATGGAAACCCACAGGAAAGGCTGTGGTGGTATGGTCGATCGTTTCACCAATACTGGTATATTTCTTAAAATGCACGGATGCAACAGGCGTTTGGGTTGCGCAACGAGATATTAGTAATTTTAATGTCCTTGAATCCTTGGTATATTCAATAAATCCCAATGGAAGTCCGTGGTTTGGGAATTACGTTTTTGGCTTTGAAATATTGATTATAAATGGGTTGCTCGCCGCTGCAGGGTATGGGCTGTTGCATTGGATGGATTCCAATCGATCAACAATTAAATAAATCCATACTTCAAAAAGCTTATACCTAAATAAGCTTATCCATAATTAGCCTATCCCTAATTACGCTTATCCCGATATACTCCTAAAACGAAATAAACCTAACACGGATTTCCCCTCTAAACAAAATTACATATATCCCAAAGTTTTAAGCATGCTTTTATAGCTCTGCTCCTTGGAGAACAATCGGAAATGTGGGTCACCGTTTTCGTCACGATCAATAATTACGTGTTTGGGTGCTGGGGTTAAACAGTGTTGAATTCCCCCATATCCGCCAATGCTTTCTTGATATGCCCCCGTGTGAAAGAAACCAATATATAGTGGATCCTCTTTGTCAAACTTTGGCAAGTAAATGGCATTTACGTGTTGTTCGGAGTTGTAGTAATCATCACTGTCACAAGTAATACCGCCCAAAAGCACGCGCTCATATTCTTCATGCCAACGATTAATGGGTAGCATTACAAACTTTTTATTAATCGCCCAAGAATCGGGGAGGGTAGTCATGAAACTGGAATCAATCATGTTCCATTTTTCTCTGTCGTTCTGCGACTTTTGATCCAATACAGAAAAGATAGTACCGCCGGCTTCGCCTACAGTAAACGACCCAAATTCAGTAAAAATATCGGGTTCAGGAATGTTGTTTTCGCTACAAACTTGCTTGATTTGAGATACAATTTCGGTAGCCATGTACTCATAATCGTAATCAAAGCTCATGGAGTTTTTAATTGGGAAACCACCGCCAATGTTTAGAGTATCTAAATCAGGGCACTCACGCTTCAATTCGCAATACACACGGAGACACTTATGTAATTCATTCCAGTAATATGCAGTATCGTAAATACCTGTATTGATGAAGAAGTGCAACATCTTCAACTTTACATTTTTATTGCGTTTTACTTTGGTTCGGTAGAAGTTCACTAGGTCCTTGTAGCCAACTCCAAGTCTTGAGGTATAGAATTCAAATTTGGGTTCTTCTTCTGCTGCAATACGAATACCTACAGTAACTGGTTTGTCGGTATATTGAGTAAGTAAATCAATTTCATTGTGATTGTCCATTACAGGGATAACATTAGTCCAACCATTATTTATAAGGTTAGCAATGTTCTCGATGTAGTTTTCTTTTTTGAATCCGTTGCAGACAACATACTTGTCTTTTGCAATTTTACCTTGTTCATGCAAGGTTTCTAAAATATTTATATCGAAGGCCGATGAGGTTTCAATATGCACATTGTTCTTAAGTACTTCGTCTATAACATGACTGAAGTGATTGCTTTTGGTACAATAACAATAATAGTATTTACCTTGATAATCTGCCTTAGCTATGGCTACATTAAACCAGGTTCTTGCTTTTTGAATGTTTTCCGAAATTTTAGGTAAATAGGTGAATTTTAGCGGTGTTCCGTACTGTTCAATAAGATCCATTAATGGAATACCGTGGAATTCCAAGTCGTTATCATCATCTAATTGAAATTCCTCAGTGGGGAAATAGAAAGTCTGATTGATTAGATCTACGTACTTATTTTTCATCCTTGTTTAAGTTGTTTTGCAAAAGGATTGCAAAAGTAACTTACTTGGATCTATAAAAAAAGAATAAAGTAATTAAGTTGGATTAATTGCGGATTATAAAAATTTTATTGCTAAAAATGCAACAATAAACAAGGTAGTGATAAATCCAACCGTTCTCATTCTGCTCCAATTATTAATAGTAAGCGATGTTCTACCCGTTTCAATCTCCCGTTTTGTTTTGCTTACGTCTTCAAGCCATTCTCCATTTCTATCGTTAGGGTAGGTGTTTAGAATTCGTTTGGCATGTCTTAATGTAGCACCCTTGCTTACATAGGGAATACGAGCATGCATAATTATTGCATCTGCTTTCAACTTTAAATCATAGGGTAACTTGAATAAAGCGTTTTTGTATAGTTTATTGGCTTTCCATATAGAAAACGTGCCCATCAAATAACAAATGTAACCAATAGCGAATAAGACAGCAGGAACTAAAATTAAAGCACTTGTAATCGTTTTCCGAGTACTAGCGGCAACGCCAGCCAAAGAAATATTACCTAAGCCAATGATGATAATCATGGCCATGAACCCGAACAGCCAGTACAAGGCAATTTTAGCTGAGATATGGCCGCGATCAAACCAATTCCAAGCAGAAACATCTTTGAGATTAGCAAATGCTGTAGCGGTGTTGAACTCTTCTTCATTCTTGATTTGAGGAAGGTACAAAGTTCCATGTTTCCGATGATGGTATTTCTCAGGGAAGAAAACCGTATCCTGAGGTTTGGTTAACCAATTTATTGTGTAGGGATTTCTGAAGTCGATGAATTTTTCTTTATCGAATTTCTGTGCTAATGAAGTGGGGCTTATTTCTTTGAAGAAGGAATTTGTCTCTTGGTGTTGTGTATTGTTGTTATTGAAGGGAGCTACAAATGTTTCAACGGCGTTGCTGTTGATTTTGGTATTAGCGTTATTACTCCTTTCAGTTGTTTTGTTCGTTAAAGAACTTTCAAGAGATCGAGTTTTCCCGGAAATTGAACTGGATGTACTGATTTTCCAGCCCCAAGAGTGGTATTGTTTTTCAATGGTGCAGCTCGATAATCCGAGAATTCCACCAATAATTATAATATACGATTTACAAGATGAAATGAGCGGTTGACGTCCGAAAAATAACATTCGCTAATTACTGATTTAGATATGTATAAAACAAATAGGGTTGCCTATGGTTTGAAATTAATAGTCTGAAAATCAATGGTTGAACTCCATTGATTTACAGTGCAAATTATAGATTAAAATCTACATTCGATTCAGTGTGCAAAATTTGTTATTCTTTGATTGCCCAACGACGAAATACTTCATGGATAATTTGTTTTTCGATTTCAGAATATTCTCTCTTTCTGCGTGGCATCACCAACGCGGCGGTTTTGTCAACGGCGGGTAATTGATGCGTTACTACACCTTGTGCTCCGCCCCAACTGAAATCGGAAATATAATTCCTTGGAAAACCGGACCCAAATACATTGCAAGCCACGCCTACAACTGTGCCAGTGTTGAACATCGTGTTTATTCCACATTTACTGTGATCACCCATGATTAAACCGCAAAATTGAACTCCGCTTTTATCAAATCTATTGGTTCTATAATTCCACACTTTTACATCGTCATAGGTGTTTTTTAAATTGGATGCATTGGTGTCGGCTCCCAGATTACACCACTCGCCAATTACTGCATTCCCTAAGAATCCATCATGACCTTTATTACTATAGCCCCAAAATACTACGTTTGAAATTTCACCGCCTGCAACAGAATAGGGGCCTAATGTAGAATTACTATAAGCTTTGGTTGCCATTTTAAGAACGGCGCCTTCGCAAAGAGCAAAAGGACCTCGCACCAAACTTCCCTCCATGATTTCGGCATGTTTTCCTATATAAATTGGGCCTTCATTGGTATTGAAAGTAGCACAGTTTACTTTCGCCCCTTCTTCAATAAAAATGGGATGTGCCCCAAACTGTCTATTACTATCGTTTAGTGCTTGTGAAGTTCTTCCCGATGTTAATCGGATAAAGTCGGCGTTGATTTCATGACCATTAAATCCAAAAATATGGTAGGGTCTATCGATGATTTTTAATTCTCCATCCCATTCTATTTTATGGGAGAAATTTTGCGACCAGGCTTCCGATCCGCAAGCAATTAAAATATCGTTTTGCCACAACGAATCGGTTGCCGATAATTGTTGAGTGGCACTCACTAAAGCAGGGTAGGGAAGAACATGGCCATTGATAAAATGAGTTGTATTGCCCTGTGGCGCGGGGAACTTCTCCGATAAATATTGTCGATTTTCGGCACTCAATATTATATCGCTCAATTTTTCATCGCCAACATTTTCACTATTTAGTTTCTCGCCTTCATTATTTACAACGCCCGGACTTAATTCAAATCCATATTCTGTGGCCGACAAATCCATGGACCATTTTTCAGCAATCGTTAAAATTCCGCAACGCAAGTCTGCCGCCGGTCTGGTAAGTGTTAGTGGATATAGATTGGCGATGTGTTTGGATTCGAAAAACCGGATGATCATAGCACAAATTTAGTCAATCCACATGGGTAAAAATCCACCAGCAATGAACAAAAGTCTAGTGTTAATAAATATAGGGTTGGAAGAAATTTAAAATGGTGGGTGCACATTAAATAAAAAAGGAGGCCGTAGAACGACCTCCCTATTATGAAAAAATTTACTCTTTTGCTTCTTATTTCTTAGCGTAACGCTTCATGAACTTATCGATACGTCCTGCAGTATCTACTAAGTTTTGCTTACCTGTATAGAAAGGGTGAGATTGTGAAGAAATCTCCAACTTGTACAAAGGATATTCGTTACCATCTTCCCACTTGATGGTTTCTTTTGTATCTACACAACTGTGGGTAAGGAAAGTATAGTCGCAGCTCATGTCTTTGAACACAACTTTACGGTAGGTCTTAGGATGAATATCAGGTTTCATACAAAAAATGCGTTTTTAAGGGGTGCAAAGATAGGAATAAAAATTAGTTTTTCAAATCAAAAGTGGAAAAATTGAAGTGTGTATTGAAATTGTATTGAACCATACGGTTTACAAGCAAATCATCGTACCTATTCATTAAGAAGGAACGAAATTAACGAATCAATTAATTTCCCAAATCATCCGTTCGTTTATCATCGGCGGGACTGTTTTTGGTTTTTTTCGTACACATTAATATACTCTCATCAAAACCCTCAGGAGGACTTAAGGCTTCGGAACTAACCCCGGTGCTTTTGTCTTTCAGTGCTTCTTTCATGAAATATCCATAGATGGGAAGTGCCATTACAGAGCCTTGACCTAATAAACCGCCACGGATTCGCACGCTTGGATCATCTGCACCTACCCAGGTAGCACAAACTAAATTCTTTGTTAAACCCATAAACCATCCGTCTGCGGAACCTTGGGTTGTACCTGTTTTACCTGCAACATGTCCTTCCAGCGCAAAATCAGCACCGCGGAGCCTGGATCCCGTTCCCCCATTCACTACGTTTTCCAACATGCGGAACATCATGTATGCTTTTTGTGCACTCAATACTTGATCCGTTGCTGGAGTATTAAATTCTTGCAGTACGTTGCCATTTTTATCTTCGATGCGGAGTAGGAAAGTAGGTTCAATCCATAACCCATTGTTTGCAAATGCGCTGTACGCCGATGCCATTTCGAACGGACTCAATTCCATGGTTCCTAAACAAATAGAAGGTACCTTTGGAATGCGATTTTCTTCGATTCCAACACGTTCAGCGAATTTTACTACAATTTCTGGTGCGTCCTCACCCAAACTCTTCATTATCTGAGCCGTAATCAAGTTATCCGATAATGCTAAACCTTTGCTCATCGTCCATCGACCGCCGGATTTTCCATCGGCGTTTCTTGGCGACCATTCTTCTCCTCCAGAATAAAAAACCGTACGTTCACGATCGAATTCTGTACAAGGGGTAAATTGGTTAATATCGATAGCTGTTGCATACACGATGGGTTTAAAGGTTGATCCCACCTGTCGGCGCGCATTTCTATTTACGTGGTCGTACTTGAAATATTTATGGTTTACACCGCCTACCCATGCTTTAACGTGTCCAGATTCTGGTTCCACCGCTATGAATCCGGCTTGAAGAATCTTTTTGATGTACGCCATACTATCGTATACCGACATCACCGTATCCAAATCGCCTTTCCACGAAAAAACCGTCATCCGTATAGGCTTTTTTAACTCGGCAAAAATTTTAGCACTATCATCGCCTAATTGCTCCTGTAAACCCTTATATCGCTCTGTTCTTTTTAATGCATTTTCAATAAATCCTGGGATTACAGCATAGTTGGTGATGTAGCGCCATGGTTTCTCTTTACCCCAGGAAGTGTAAAATTGCTTTTGTAATTTTGGCATGTGCGTTCTAACCGCAGTTTCAGCATACTGTTGGAGTTTAGGATTTAGCGTGGTGTATATCTTCAAACCGCTTCGATATAAATCCACCCCGTGTTCTTTGCACCACGGTTTTAAATATTCACCCAAATAATACTTGAAATACGGTGCCATTCCGTCCATTTCAGCGGAACGATAATTCAATACGATTTTTTTATTTTTCAATAGTTCGGTGCTATCATCGGTTAAAAATCCGTATTTGTTCATCTGCTCCAATACCGTGTTTCTTCTTTGTAACGATTTGTCTGGATTGAATTTAGGATTGTAACGATGGTTGGCCTTCAGCATTCCAATTAAGACTGCCGCCTCTTCAATTTCCAAGTTCAAAGGTTTTTTATTGAAAAACTCTTTGGATGCCGCCTCAATCCCAAAGGAAATCCCAGAAAATGGAACTGTATTGAGGTACATGGTAATAATTTCATCCTTGGTGTATCGGCGCTCTAATTCCACGGCGATTACCCATTCTTTGATTTTCTGTAACACCATTAGGAATTTATTCTTGGGTTTGTTAAACCGATAAAATAAATTTTCACTTAACTGTTGCGTGAGGGTACTCGCTCCGCCGTCTTGTCCCAAGGCCATAACGGCACGAATAGTTCCTCGAACATCAATTCCTGAATGTTTACGAAATCGCACATCCTCGGTTGCTTCTAGCGCTTGAAATACACAAGGCGCAATGTCTTTGTGCGAAGTATTGATCCGATTTTCTAAATAAAATGAACCCATTAACGAGCCATCGTCTCCAATGATTTCTGAACTCAGTGCGTTTTTGGGATTTTCCAAATCTTCAACATCGGGCATTTCGCCCAATGCCCCCAAGGTAGCTAATAAGAAAATTAAAAAAACTGCAGCCGTGCCGCCGAACATAATTTTCCAGAACAATGGAATGAATGAAAATTCGAAGTTTTTGCCCTTGGTCATAGGAATAATATGCGAATATAAGCCTTAATTGCTAGGCCAAATCACTCAGGCTAACGCCAAATTTCCACACGTTTACTAGTTGCCCTGTAAAAACTCCCAATACGATTTTAAGTCCAATGTTTTGGTGAGCTGAGCATAATTTTCCAAGGTAATGGATCCAGATTTATATTCCATGATTCCTTTGGATAGAAATAGGTCGGCGGAACGACTCAAATAGTCATTAAATTTATCTGCTTCTGTGGGTTTTGAGAAATTTCGAATACTGATGACCATCATGGATCCAATGGGAATTGCCGTAGAAATTTCCAAGGTTTCGAATGAGAAATTCTTTTTTGCAAAATCGCTTAAACTGGATCGAGTTAGATTGACATTGGTACCTTTAGGAATTGCGAAAATCACGAGTTTCTCGGATTTACCATCCCATTTTTTGTAAATAGAAGCGCCATTAGATACCACGGTTACCGGATTATTCACGGTTGAGTTATCGGAAACCGAATTTGTTCCACTCGGATTGCCTGCCGAAGTGTTGGCTGTGGATTCTTTTTGCGCTTTTTCTGCTTCTAACTTACGGTACGCTTCACAAATGTCTTTGGCCCTAAATCCAACCGAATTGGTAGGATAATCCGCAGAAACTTGCTCCATTAAATCAATGCCTTTCTTCGTATTTCCAGAACGTATAAAGGCACTTGCGTAGATAAAATCAAATTGAGCTTGATATTCGTTTCCAGCAAACTGCTTGTCTACAAACTTTTTAGCATTAATAACATCTTCGTATTTTTCTTCAATGAAATATCCCGAAATCACCGATAACATACTATCAATGGATTTTGAACCCTTACCGGTGTTGCCAATTTCTGCAGTAGAATTGCTTTCCAGCATGCGTACATAAATACTTTTAGGGTATTTCTCTATCAAATTAGACTTGGTAGCATCAGCCATGGCATAGTCGCCCGTGGAACGACAGAGTTTCACTATTTCATAATGGGCTTGCGGAGCGTATTCTGATTTCGGAAACCGTGTGATGAGTTGAATATATAATTCGATGGCGGTGGCCGGCTCCGCTAAGCGCGTTTGATAAATTTGAGCTGCATTAAAGGTGGATTTTTCAATTTTGGCCAGGGCCTCTTTTTGGGCCGATGAGGAAAAGGGGAGGGAAGTGTAGAAGCGTTTTTCTTCAGCAGGAATATTTTTTGGCATCAAACTACTGTCTGCCGCAGCAGATTTTTCAGCAGTACCGGAGCCTTTGTTACTGCCATCATTTTTATTTCCAGCCAAAGATGGATTTCCATTGGTTGTTTCGGATTTATCTTCTGAATTTTTGTTTTCGGTTGAATTATTTTCTACTTCCGTTTTACGGTTTGAATATCGCCAATAATCCGCATTACTGCGTTTACCCCACAATCGTTCAAAGTCTTGAATCCCCTTGGTACGTTGTGCGGCAGTATAGAAAGGAAAAGAAGCGCTGCCACCCATGGTGGGCATTCCACCTCCGCCGGCGTTCATGGGTGCAAAATCTGGATTACCAGGAAATCCACCCGGAGCATTGCCACCACCATTCTTAGCCTGTTGTTTTAGTTTTTCAGCGTCTGCTGCGCGCTGGGCTTCTAATTTTTCTCTAGCAATTGCCTCCGATATCTTTTTGGATCTCCAATCTGCATCCTTGGCCATTTTTAACAAACTGTCTTGTTCGGTGAATACCAAAACCTCCTTTAATAAATCGCCTAAAACATCATTTTTCGTTGTAATCGCTTGAAAATTGGGGTGTTTTTCATCAATAATTTTAAATGCAGAATCGTAATAACGGGCGCTGCCAGCGTACAATTTTTTACCAAAATAATAATCGCCTAAAGCGAGGTAGGCGTTGGTCTTTTGAACTTTGTCTTCTGCAATATACACGGCTTGCTGATATCGCTTGATGGCAATCGCATCTCGTTTTGCCTTGATTTCGTTATGACCCATGGTTAGGTAAATACTACTTCGGAAATCCAAGTTTTTATCATCTTTTAGCATCTTGGCCAAAATAGAATTGGCTTTGGTGTAATTTTCTTGTTGTTCACTAAGTATGGTTACTTGTGCCATTTTTGCGCGAAATGCAATCTCGTATGGAGGGTTGAATTTGGCGATTTTTGAAAAATATTGTTCGGCTTTTGCGTATTCTTTAATTTTTAAATGGCATTCCCCCAACGCGAAAATCAAACGATACCGATCCATGCGTTGGTGGGTCTTCGGTAGTGCCTTGGTTAAGGGGGCAATGGCCTGTTGAAAATTACCTTGTTCGATGGCAATGGCACCAGTGATAAAATTTGCCTGAGCTGTTAATTCTATTGGGAAATCTGGTTTTTTTACCAAATTGCTCACCAATACAGCCGCATCGCCCAAGCGATTTTTCATCACTAAACAACGAACGATCCAAAGTTGTGCTTGGTAAATAGAAATAGGGTCTTTGAAATGCTCAATTACATAAGTAAACAGATTTTCAGCCGCCGTAATTTCGCCTTTCATGAAATAGGCCTTGCCATTGAGTAAATAGGCATCATCTACCCATTTAGAACGGGGATGTCGATCAATCATGGTTGAAGCGCGCTTAATCACTTCGTCCATTGCCGCTTGATTTCCCTTTAACGTTGCTGCGTCGCCATAATTGAATAAGGTAATCGGTTTACGAGGATCGTCTTTAAACGCTTCTCGCGTTAAATCAACCGTTTCTAACCACTTTTGCTCTGCATTGAAAAACTTGTTGTAATGTGCTAGCGTATTATGCCATTGTTTGTACGACCAGCTTTCCTCATTGCCACATCCGGATATCATCCAAGCAAGGAAACCAACGAAAAATAATCGACCGGCAGGCATCGATAAAAACGTGGTGTAGCTTCTGATGATTCGCATTGTGTTATTAAAAACGCTAAATTTGGTGTTTTATTGACTGCTTCAATCAATTCGTTATGAAAAAATCTAACAGACGGCGCAAAATTATTGCTAATCTTCGGAATAAGCATCGTTTGGTGTTAATTAATGACAACAACTTTGCTGAAGTCTTTTCAATTCAATTAACGCCGATGAACGTGTTGATGGTTTTTAGCAGTTTATTGGTTGCCTTTACCGCTTTAATCATGTTGTTGGTTGCCTATACCCCAATGCGAGCATTGTTGCCCAGGGCCGTAACCGCTGAAAGTAGGCAAGAAATCTTATTGTTAAATCAGCAAGTTGAAGATTTACGGACCAAATTGGAAGTGAAATACTCCAAACAAGAAACCTTGAATAAAATTTTGGAAGGCAACGAATCGGCATTCGATTCTACCTCGGTGAGGCCCAATGAATTGAATAAATAATCGTTGAATTTAGTATATTTGTAACTATGGCTATGTTTCAAGGCAATTCGGGTAAAAAAGAAAGTCCAGCTTCTTCCCAAGGTATTTTAAATATTATAGGTCAGGGTACCAAACTAACAGGGGATTTGAGTTCTAACGGTGATATTCGAATTGACGGAGCCATTGAAGGGCAGATTAAAGTTACACAACGATTGGTAATTGGAAACACCGGCAAGGTGTTGGGTAATATCGAATCTGAATTTGCCACTGTTGCTGGACATATTAAAGGCAATGTAGTAGTGAAACAAGTATTGGAATTAAAGCCTAGTGCTAGAATTGATGGTGATATCGTCGCTGGAAAAGTTATCATCGAAGCAGGAGCGCAGTTTAATGGTCGTTGTACCATGAACTCCAATAGCACCGCTGCTGCGGCCGCTTCATCGGCTTCTGGCCGAACAGAAGACAAGGAAAAGTAATCCAGATTTTTCAAGAAATTAATGGGTAAAACACGGCGTAATGCTATTGTTCACGGTGTGAATAAAGCACTAGAGGACGTCTCAGAATCAAGTAGTTCTTCACAGGCTGTTATATCGGAAGAATTACAATCAGAAAATAGAATAGGGTATAAAATACGCCAAGTAAACAGCAATCGTGCGGCGGATTCAAGCAGAGAATTCATGAAATACACCTCTATGGCGTTTCAAATGATAGGCAGCATATTAGCGTTTGTGTTTATGGGTTATTTTATTGATAATTCCTGGGCTAAGCACCATTTTGGATTTCCAGTATTTACAATTGTGGGTACTTTGTTAGGTGTAGCGGCATCCTTATATCTAATTTTGAAAAAAATTTAACGCTAATCCCCAAGATTGTGAAATTTGCTTCGTACAGAAATTACGCTTTCGTAGCGATGATGAGCATGGCTACTTACATGGCCGACATGTTCTCGCCCAAAGTTAATCTACCTACTTATACCTACATCGGTTTGGTATATTTGTTCCTGGTTTTTACCTTTTTGAAGGTGTGGGTGGGCAGAACCGAAGGATTAGACAATAAAAACAAGTGGATCAGGAGAAGTATGATAGCGTCTATGTTGCGCATGGTAATGGCCCTGTTGTTCATTGTAATTACCTTTATTAATACGGGCAAGGCCGATATTCCATTCACCGTATTGTATTGTGTTTATTTTGTTTTGTTTTTGTTGTTTGAAATTTCCGAAAAGCGTATTAATTTGCGCCCCGATTCGTCGGATCAGTCAAATTCACAATAATGCTTGATTTTTCAATACTTTCAGT
>JACCDW011901296.1_pt1 | contig 23211 bp, 14 predicted proteins | sample 7449781 | NCBI WGS metagenome assembly JACCDW01 (sample SAMN15323449, study PRJNA562643) | freshwater metagenome | isolation source: river surface water | place: USA:Blue River Watershed | collected 2017-08-18
AATAGATTGACCATCAATATTTTCATCCCAAATATTAAAATATCCCAAATATTTTTTTACAACACTAGAATCAATTTTTAATTTAGATATTAGAACAAATAAAATATTTTCATTTTTAATATTTTTAATTTTTTTTATATCAGATTTTTCTAATATGTTAAATATTAATTTTATAAATTTTTGTTTGTATTCATAATTTTCTTCATTTTTATTACTATAATTTTTTATAAAATTAAACATATGACTAGACTCAGTATTTACAAAATATATAAAATTTATTTTTGGAACTAAATATTCTAGTGTATCGTATTTTTCTGTTAATAATAAATAGTCTATACAAGTTAACATATTTTTATCTGGATATATATCTAAATTATCAGGTCCAATGTATTTTAATATGTCTAATAATATTTCAGAACTCTTTATTACAGAACATAATTTAGTTATTAACAAGGTTAAATCTTCTCTACCGAATTCATATATTATTTTTAACATATTTTTTAATTTATAATAATCAGTTTTATTATCTTTAATATTAACTATAATTTTTTCCTGATTAATATTAATTAGTGATAATATTATATCTATTGAGTTTGTTTCATTTATATCACGTTCAACTACTATTTTTATTACTAACTCAATTTTTCCATTTTTTAAAATATCAATTATCAAGTCATAAAAATATTCAATAGAAAATAATAATTGAAATAAATTTACTTCATTTACTGTTTTTATATCTAGTATTTCATTATCATATCTTATTAATTCTTCTACTATTTTAAATTCCGAATTGTCTAATAATATTTTTAAACTGTTTTTTCTATTTTTATTATTGAATCCTAATAAAAATAAATTTGATTTTATATATTCAAATTCTTTTTTGTTTTTTATTATTTTACAAATATTTTTTGTTATATATAAATCTACTAAATCTACTTGTTCTATATATTTATATATTTGTTTATCATCGTGTTTATTCATTTGTTTTATAATTAATTTAACTAAGAAATTAAGAAATAATAATATGATTATTATTCCTAAATAAAAAAATATTTAATTTGATTTATTTGTTTCATTTGGATATTTAAACTCGGCATGAAGCAAATAATTGTTGGTTAACGTTGTAAGCAATTAAACCAGTGTAGAATAACATGGCTTCCATTGATTTGTACCATTCAGCACCTTCTTTACCAACCATAGGGCCCCATACTCTTTCAAGTACGTTGACTAAGAGAAGGTAGATAAGGACAGTAAGAATAGCCATAGTAATTGTGCATTTCCAGTCGATTGACATTATATATATATTATAATATCGAAAAAAATATTTTTATTTTATTTTTATTAAATGATTTTATATAAAAATATGTTTATATCATTTTTCGTCTATATTGTTTTATAACTAAAAATTAAATTAACTTATATGTTTTTATTGAAAAAATTTAAGCACTACAAGTTAAACATACTTCCTCCTCTTTCATACGATTATTAATTATATTTGGTCTTGAAGTTATTCCTCTTTTTTCTTTGATATTTTTTTCAATTTCAATATCGATTCCGAATTTTATTGCTTCTGATGATGGTCTTGATTTCAAATAGTACATTCCTGTCTTTAATCCTTTTTTCCATCCATACATATGAGATGCATATACTTTACTCATATCTGGTTGTTCCCAAAATAAATTTAAACTTTGAGATTGGTCAATAAATACACTTCTGTCAACACTCTGGTCTACTACTACTTTTTGTTTTATGTCATAGGCTGTTTTATATATAGACTTTATTTCTTCAGGTATTTCTAGTTTTTGTACTGAACCATTATCAAATACAATTTCTGAATAAATTTGTTCATTCCATAATCCTAATTTTTTTAAATCTTTTACCAAATATTTATTTACTACTATATATTCTCCTGCTAATACTTTTCTTACGTAAATATTTGTTGTTACTGGTTCTATACTTTCTGTATTATTCATTATCTGAGCTGTACTTGCTGTAGGCATTACAGTAGTTAGTAAACTATTTCTTGTTCCGTGTTCCTTAATTGATTCAATCAGATTTACCCAATCGTAACCTAATTCTTTATCCATATCATCAACTGTTTTACCTGCTAAATGAAATTGAAGTAATCCTTGAGAAAATGGTGAACCCTCGAATGTTTCATATGGACCAAATTTCTTTGCTAATTCGTTCGATTTGATTAATGCATTATAATAGATACATTCAAATATCTTTTTATTTAATTTTGAAGCATCAGCTGAATCAAATGGATATCCCATTTTTATATAAGTATCTGCTAACCCTTGAACTCCTAACCCTACTGGTCTATGACGAAAGTTTGATTTTCTTGTCTCTTCTACCGGATAATAATTCATATCTATTATATTATTCAAATTTAATACTACTGTCTGAACTACTTGACCTAATTTTTCAAAATTATATTTGTCATCTTCTACAAACATTGGCAGACAAATTGATGCCAAATTACATACTGCTATTTCATCTGATGATGACTTTTGACATATTTCAGAACATAAATTTGATGATTTAATTGTACCTAAATTCTTTTGATTAGTTTTTATATTAACATGATCTTTATACATCATATAAGGCATACCAGTTTCAATCTGTGATTCTATAATCTTTGTAAATAATTCTCTGGCTTTAATTTCCTTAACATATCTTCCCTCTTTAACATAAGAATAATATAATTGTTCAAATTCTTCACCATAACAATCGGTTAATCCAGTAGATACATCTGGTGTCATAAGATACCAAGGTCCATCAGTTTCTACAGCTCTCATAAATGCATTTGGTATCCATAATCCTAAAAATAAATCACGCGCTCTTAAATTTTCATCACCCGTGTTTTTTCTTAGTTCTATAAAATCAAATATATCATAATGCCATGGTTCTAGGTAGGTAGCCACACTCCCAGATCTTAAACCAGACTGATTAATATAGCGTGCAGAACTTTCAAGAACTTTACATAGAGGAATTATACCATTAGATTTTCCACCATTTGATTTTATTGTTGCACCATCTGCTCTTATATCAGAAAGACAAATACCTATACCACCAGCCCATTTTGAAATTTTCATTACATCTGAAATTGATTTACAAATTCCATCTAGATCATCTGAACATTGTAAAAGATAACAAGATGATAATTGAGGATAAGTTCTTCCTGAATTAAATAATGTTGGTGTAGCATGAGTAAAATATAATTGTGACATATTATTATAAGTATTTGATATCAAATTAAATTTATCTTCTTCATTTGTTGAAGGATGTAATCCATGTATTTGAATTGCACATCTCAAAAACATCATTTGAGGTGTCTCGATTATTATTTTATCTTTGTCTCTTAATAAATATGATCTTTCTAAAGTTTTTAATCCAAAGAAATCTATTAGTTTATCTCTTGATGAAACAATTAGATTATTAAGAATTTCCAAGTTTGATTTTATAAATTCATAATAATTTGTTGATATTAAATTATAATTTTTTTGTCTTTCTGTACAAAATTCTAAAGAGTTTTGTGTTGTAAGATAAATATTTTTTATTTCATATTCAACAGCTAGTTTATTAAAATCTGGCTCTCTTGAAATCATTGTCGCACATGTACTAGCAATAAAATCATTAATTTGATATTCACTCATTTCATCAACTAAACCATTAACTAATGTTGTTTTTAATTTTTCTATGTAACCAGATTCAGCACTAATTTTTAACTCATTGCATCTTTCAATTAAATTATCCAAAATTGTGTCAATTTTTAAACTCATAGGATTTATATTTAATTTACTATATTTATATTTAAAAATCAATTTTTATTATTTAAACTCGTTAAGACCATATAGTTATTTTTATTATAAAATACCTTCTTATTAAGACCAAAATTATATATTTTTATTTGATATATAAATATAACAAGACCTTAGATATTTTTTCTTATTAACGAATAATACCATAATACATCTTAAACATGATTATATTTAATACATAATCATCTTTGTATTTTTATAAAAAAAATGGTCTAGATTATACATGGTCTTGGAAAACAAAAAACACCAGATGATATCATCTGAACCAATAAAATTGAAAAATTATAAAAATATAATACAATTATTATAGAATTTATGAATAAATTTGTTGAAACAAAATCAGACCTGTATTATACTAGTGAAATTGAACATGAACCTATTCTAGACGAAAAAAATTCTAGATTTTGTCTTTATCCAATAGTTTATACTGGTTTATGGAATCTTTATAAAAAACAACAATCTGCCTTTTGGAAAGCTGAAGAAATTGATTTTTCTCAAGATTATAAAGATTGGGAAACTCTTGATTCTAATGAAAAACATGTTATAAAAATGATTTTAGCTTTCTTCGCGAATACTGATGGTATTGTTAATCTAAATATCAGTTCTAGATTACTTAATCAAATTACAATCAATGAAGCTAAAGTTACTTATAATTTTCAAATGATGATGGAAAATGTACATTCGGAAACTTATACATTGATGTTAGATAATTTAATTAAAGACAAAGATGAAAAAGAACATCTTTTTAATTCAATTACTACTATCCCTTCAATTAAAAAAATTTCTGACTGGGCACTAAAATGGATTGATTCAGATACAAATATCGCTTCTAGAATTGTCGCTTTTGCTTGTGTTGAAGGAATTATGTTTTCTGGAGCATTTGCTACTATTTTCTGGTTAAAAAAATATAAAGGTTCTGGTAAACTTTTTATGAATGGTCTTATTAAATCTAACGAATTTATTTCAAGAGACGAAGGTATGCATGCTGAATTTGCTTGTGAACTTTATAAACTTATTATTAATAAACCTAGTAAATCTGAAATTACTAAAATTATTACAGAATCAGTTGATATTGCATCTGAATTTGTTAATGATAGTATTCAATGTAAACTTATTGGTCTTAATTCTGAATTAATGAATCAATATATTAAATATGTTGCGGATAGATTATTTGTTTCATTAGGATATGATAAATTTTATAAAGTTACTAATCCATTTACATTTATGGATACTATAGGTATGGTACAAAAAACTAATTTCCATGAACAACGTGTTACAGAGTATCAATCTGCTTATAATTCTAATACATCTAGAGAATTTGTCAGTTCTGATGATTTTTAATATAATAAAAGCATCACTTAATATCTTAATTAATTTAACTAATTTTTTAATAAAGTTTATTTATCGTTTTGATTATATTAATTACTAATATAGATTAATTTTTAATTATGGGCAAGAAAAAAAATACGAAAAATTTGGAAAAAAATATTAGTGGGTTAAATAATAATATGGAATTTTTAAAATCAAATCAAAATGTTTCTGATGAACATGATGAACATGATGTCCAAGATGTTCAAGAAGTCAAAGAAGTCAAAGAAGTCCAATATGTTCAAGAAACTGAAGAAACCCAAGATAACACCACATTTATTACATCTAGTGATTTTCTAAGTTTACATGAGAAACTTGGAATACAACAATCTTTAGATAATTCAGAATTAGGATTAGCTCAAAAACTTGTTCAGGTCCTTAATAATTTATTAATTAAAGACAAAATATTAATTGAAATGTTTGAAGAAAATAAAAAACTAGCAAAACTTAATAATGAATTAATGCTTTCTAATTCTAGATTATCTGATGAATTAGATGAAGCCCAAAATAAATTATCAAAATCTGAAGAAAAAATTAGTAATATCAATAAAGTTGAAATGTTACTAAAGATTAAAGAAACTCTTTTAAATAAAAAAATAGAAGTTGTTGATGATATTGATAGTAATAATAGTAATGTTAATAATAATTTAAATAATAATAACAATGAGGAAAAATCTAAAAAAGTAATGTTTGAATCTTTTGAAAATAATGACAATTATAATGATAATGATAACTCTACCACAAATAATTTTGATGATAAATATAGTCAAGATAACTCTAGTTCGAGAATTGATTTAACTAAATTAAGAAGAAGAGCTAGACGTTTTTAATTACTTAATTTATTAAATTATTCATTAATTTCTGGTTTAGCATATAATTCAAAACCAGTATAATCTATGTTTTTAGATTCTTCTCTTAACATTCTGTATAATTGATTGTAACTTGGTAATTGTTTTGGTTTTAATGAATATAAATATTTTAACCACTTTACTAAGAATTTGTATTTATTATTTACTAAATCTTCTAACGGAGTATGAAATTTTACTTCAGCTATTGTGTTATTAGTTTTTGTAACACCATTTTCTTTATTTTTATGATATCCACATTTGCAATTTGTATGAATATGTTTTGATGGGTCAAATTTTTCTGTATCTTTTTTATGACCTACCCAAGGAAGGTTTTTATCTGTAAATATTACTATGAGAGAATAAGTTAAACTAATTAAATCATCTACTATTGTTGGACTTTTAAATTCATGTATATTTAAACTAATATAACGTAATGTTCCAGTTATACTTTTGGTTGGATGAGGTGGTATCATAATTACTCTTTCGCCTTCATATTTATAATATTCTTTTGCTAAACCCATATCTATTATAATTGGACTTAATTTTTTTATACTTTCTATACTTAAACCATAGATTTTCTTGTTTAATACTAAATTTGATAATTTAATGTCTCGATGAATTATTCCGCATCTATGAATACAAGACATAATATGTAGTAATTGATGTGCTAAAAAATACTTTGAATTTTCTGATAAAGTATATTGTTCTGTTATGTTCTCAAAATTATCTCCACATAATTCCATAGTTAAAAAATTAAAATCATTACATTCAATATATGAAAATGTTTCAGGTATACAACGTGACTTGATTATATAATCCATTTGTAACTCGTTTGGTATTGTTAATAAATTATTTAGTGTAAGATAATTATATATTTTTATTGTTGGATTTAAATTCATGTTTTCTATTTGAGATAATATTTTTTCTTTATTTGCATTATTTTCATTTTCAGCCAATATATTTTGATATTTTAAATATTTTTTTACTATGTACATTTTTCTACATATCTTAAATTCTCTTATCAATGTTAGGTTTTGGTTTGATTTAGATTCACACTTTACAGCTATATCTTTTCCATCAATTTTTGCTACATATACACTTCCAAATGCACCATTACCTAATTTATTTTGTGTTATGACAAATTGGTCACTCAACTTATTTGAATTAAACATTTATTTATACTTTATAGATAATATTTAATATTAATATAACCTTATAATATTTATTAGTATTATTGTGTTATAAAGTTATTTGTTTCTTTATTATTTAGATTAAAATACTAAAATATTTTTGTATAGTTTATTTATTATTAAAAATGAATTCTCTTACAAACAGAGATTATGAAATTTATAATTTTAATGGTACTTCTGAATATGGTGGTGGACTAATTAATAACAAAATTAATGACTACTTTAATGACATTTTAAATGTTCCAGAAGTTAAACCTGTCACAATCATTTCTAAACCTGAACAAACTTGGGGTAAATTTTATCGTGATTATCTTGAACCTAATATTCTCTTTTTTGTGTTATTAATTGGTGTTGCTATTTTCCTTGTTATTAGATATTATACTTTAGATATGGACCCAGATAAAGAACCATTTGATAAAGATATTAATGATCTAGATGAATTTATTGAAGATGATGATGAAGATGTTGATTTAGATGACCCTGAATCCTATATTAAATATAAAAAAAAGAAAATGAAATATAAATACAAAAATAAAATTAAAAAATATAAAGAAGAACTTGCTAATGAAAAACAAAAAATTCTAGATTTGATTGATGAATTAAGTTCAATTAATTATGAAGAAAATAATCATTATAATCAAATGTCTCGTGATTTAGAAAATAAAATTAGTCTTTTTAATGAACAAAAGAGATTAGACCAAATTGAAAATTCTAGACAACTTGAAGAACTTAAAAGACTTGGTCTAATGGTTCAAGCTAAAAATAATGATGCTTTTTCTAATCAAATAGTTAAATTTAATTTACCAGATTCATCAAATTATTCTAATTCAGTTAATACATCTGGAGATAATTATTCAAACAATTATAATTCCAAAACTAATCAAAAAACTAAACCTGGAACTGGAAAAAATTCCAAAACAAAAACATTTTCAGAACGAGATAGACAATATGGTAAATATGAAAAATCAAATCCTTTAGACCATACTATTAAAAATTTTGATACTGATTCAGATGATAATAGTAATTATTACAGAATTAATAAACATAATACTAATAATGACGATTTTTTTGATGGTATTTATATAAATCCTCCATATAATTAAATGTCTAGTCATATTATTTTGTAAATTTTATATAAACCATTAATATAAGTTAATATATGAGAATTTTAATAGAATTATTATTAATTTCAGTTATCATTGGTATTGGTATGATGTATATTTTCTCACCAAAACCTGAAATTATTTTAAAATTACCTAATGAAAAAGATATTTTTGTTGATATCAATAATGTTTGTTACAAATATAAAAAAAAATATTTATAAAATATTAAATTAATATATAACTTTATTATATAAATTTATTATCATGAATAGTGGAGATATAACTGGAAATATAATTTTAGAAGCTTTTAAAAAAAAAGAAATGGAAACTCAAATATCAAAATTAAGAAATAATAATGTGTCTGGGCTAAATTTTCAATCTGGACAAAATTTTCAATCTGGACAAGTAACAAATTCTAATTTTTCTTCCCAAGATTTAAAACAAAATGATACTATTTCTTATCCAAGTACTCAAGTATACAGTGGTATGCCTATAAATTCTGATTTACTACAAAGTAATAATAAGTCAAATGATTTTAATCAATCAAATGATTTTAATCAATCAAATGATTTAAAAGACCTTAATAACATTAATACAATTATGGAACTTAATAATTCATTAAGAAATAATATTAGATTTAGTCTCGCTATATTTAAAAAAATAAATAATTTCGAACATAATTATATACATGAATTATTTGAAAAATCAAGTTAATGATGTTTTTTTAACATTAATTTTAGCTATTACAATTTTATGGCTTGTATATATATTTACACCAATGTCTCATTATAATTTGTATATTATCGAACCTAAAAAAGAATAATTTATTATTATTATTTAGTTAAAAAATATTAATTAAATAATTTATTTACCTGAAAAATTGTTTATATATATCTTTTTTCCATCTATTACTACTCTTTCTAAACATGTAATAAATCCATTAGAATTATCATCTTGTACCAATCCTACTGTCTTTAACATATCTTTACACATTCCAATCTTAAGTTTTTTGTCTCGGTCATCTTTTGCACTTAAATCTGGACCTTTATTGATTTCCATAATTTGAGGTCTTAATTCATCATCTATAGCTATATCTGCTCCGTACAATTGAAAACTTACACCTAATGTTTTTGTTCCTAATGTTTCATCATATGGTTCTATAATATATGATAATAAATGATATATTTGTGAAAACACATAATCTGATAATTTAGTATTAGGTCTAGTTTTTACCAAGTATTCTTCTATAGGTGTAAGTTTTCTTGTAGAATCTAAATATTCTCTAAAATCACCATGAGTTAATGGATTTTCTACATAAACTTGTCTGTCAATATAACCTGTTGTTACATTTTTCTTAAAATCATTACTGTTCTTTTCGAATAATTCTGGGGTATAATACATAAATCCATTATTATAAATACATATCTTAAAGTTACCTTTTGTATCTTTCATTACTAAAACATATACTCTTAAATTTATTTTTCTTCCTGAAATTAAATAGGGATTTTGTAATAATTCTTGAACTAATAATGCTTTTCCTCTTGAATTTATTACTGAGTCTAGTGAGTTATGAATTTCAATACCTTCTTGTCTTTGTAAATTATTTTTTGTTATGTATAATTTTGAAGAATCATATTCTTTCTTAAATTTTTCTACTGAAGAATCTGATGTTAAATCCCATGTATATGGAATCATTGTACTTGCAACTTTTTCACCATATCTGTTAACTAAGAATTTCCATAATGATAATTTTGATACCATATAATCAGTATTGTTTAACATAAAAATTCTTACTCCATCTCCATATATGTTTTTATTTATTCCGTTAGCTACTAAATCATCTATTTCTTTTTCAGTTGTTTCATATGAACATGGTACTATTAAACATGCATCTACTATTGTTCCATTTTTACCATCAGTTTGAACAAATCCATAATCTTTTAATGCATCATAAAAACTATCATTTTTTATATATTTACAAGTTAAACCATAGTATAATTTGTTTGGATTAATTTTTTTAAATGATAATTGGAATGATTGTTCTGGTTGTTCTGATACAACTACATTACCAAAATTTTCAACTTTCTCTTTTTTGGTTTTATTATCTGTGTTTCTGTGTAAATAATTGTATACTATTGGATTCATACAATTAGTACTTGTTCTTACAAGACCATCGGAAATTTCTATTTTTTGTTGATTTTGTTGATTTTGAGGATATCCTATTCTTTGACTAACTGTTTCTTGGTTACTTGTTTTTTTATTTACAAAATTTACTGGGTATTTAATTGGAGCTTCATTTTTAACACTACCCCAATTTATTGACTGAATACCATTAATTATTCCATTAGATTCTTCGTTCATATTTTCTTCAGTTATTTCACTATCTAAACTTGCTTCTGTTCTAGATTCTATTAATGGGATTATTTGAGGCATTTGAGGCATTTGAGGCATTTGAGGGATTTTATTCATTACTTCTTGAACTGTTGAAATATCAACTTCTTGTTTTAAATTTAAATTATTAATTTGGTCGATACTTTGACCTACAACTTCAATTGATGTATTTAAAGTTGTGTTTAATAAATCACCTGATGTGTTTAATAATTCTCCTGATGTATTTAATAATCCAGTTAATCCTGAAAGTATATCTAAACCATTTTTTGATTCAGCCTGTAAAACTTGATTACTTTCTGTAATACTTATAGTTTTTACTAATTTATTTTCATATTTAGTATCATCTCTTATCAAATAAATTAAAATTAATAAAAGGATTAGAATAATTATTGTTCTCATTATAATTTATATATTTATATAATAAATTAAAAGATATTAAATTTTACTATTTAATAATTTATCCTAATCCTAAAAATTATTTAAAATTATAAAAAATTACTGTATTATTTTCACTTATAATTTTTATTTGAAAAAAAATATTATAATATATAGTAATATATATTATATAAATGGATTTACCAAATGTTAGTTCCAAAAAATCTGAAGATACAATTACCAATATTGTGATAATTGTTGTAGTTATTGCTGTTTTATGGTACTTATTCGGACACAGATTAGAATTTTTTGCTGATAATGATATGCAAGTAGAAATTGATTCTAAATCATCTAGTGTTGTTAGTCCAGATGGTATGATGGGTACTGGTTCTAATTCTAATCTTATGGCTGATATTACTTCAGCTAAAAACTTTATTGATAAAAATGCTAGTATTGATAGTACCGGTGCTGGTTCAAATGCTTCTAGTGATATTATTCCTCAAGAAAATAATCCAGTATTTATGACTCCTGCTGATAGATCTCTTGTTGCTATGAATCAAATTTCACAAAATGATTCTAAAGGTACTGGTTGCAATTTATTAGGTATTAACCCTAGTAAACTATCTAACTATAAAAAGAAATTTTATTCAATGTACAAACACCAAATTGAATGCCCTAAAAATTGTGGTCTAAGCAAAGTCGGTACTAGAGATTGTTATATGGATAGACTCGGTATGAAAAAATGTGGTATGGATTCTGATGACTCTGCTTGTGGTGGTGTATTTACTTATGATTATAATAACCCTGATGTTTTCGCTTTAGGTTATCTTGCTCTTGATAATAATAATGCTAGACCATGTGCTACCTGCACATTCAAACCTTCTGGTAATAATTTAAATAGAAGTTCAATTGCTGAAGATGTTACTGTTTTTGATTCTGCTCCTTTACCTCCTTATAATCCTATGGGTAATATGGCTAATACTGCCCCTGAAACTGCTTCTGAAGTAAAAGAAGGTTTTAGAAGTATGAGATCCTTATCAAAAGAAAATTTTAGAATGATTAAAGAAAATTATGAAGATTTACCTGAAGCTACTAAACAAGCTGATGCCCAAAGAATGTCTCAACAAAATGTTTCAAATGCAAATGTAAGTAATTATGTTGATTTTGAAAATAATGTTTACTTAAACTCAACTAGTGGAGAAACCCAAGTAGATAAGCTTGCTGAACTTAGAACTTGCAAGAGTGGTACTTGTGGTTTATCTTCTTATGGTAAATCAATTGCTAATGTTTATGATAAACTTTTAGATACTCCTGCTTATACAAATAGAGCATCTTGTAATCCTAATTACATTACTGGGGTTTTAGAAGATGCTTCTATGTCTAGTGATTTTGCTAATGTTTAAATTAATTTTTCCTAGCAATCTATATATTTATTTATATCAATATATATATATATACATTCCTTATGAGTACTGATACTGATTCAAATTTAATAAATGATCCAAATTTAATAAATGATCCAAATTTAATAAATGATCCAAATTTAATAAATGATCCAAATTCAATAAATGATCCAACTGAATATATTCCTCCTACCAAGAATATTATTGAACAACATTTTATTTTTGATTCTAATATAAATGATTTTTCAAATATAAAAAATGTTATTTTATTAGATGAAAGAATTAGAGACCATAATGCTCTTTATTCTAGTGTTAATTCTCAAACTTTTGTTCTTAAATATAATCAAGGTTTAACCTTTAATGAGTTAGTTACCTTATTACAAGAAAGATTTACAGAAATAGAAAGATTTGCAATTGTTTCAGATGATGGTGGTATACAATCTGGAAAAATGTTATTGGATAATAAACAGTTTTTTGAATCAAATGATTTAGTGACTAATAATATAAACGAATATTCCACCAATTTAAAAAATATTATTGATTTGATTAAATTATTTAAAATAAAAAATTTAGACTTTTTGATGTGTAATTCCCTTAAATATCCTGATTGGAAAAAATATTATTCCATTTTGGAAAAAGAAACATGTGTTATTGTTGGTGCATCTGATGACGAAACAGGTAATGTTAAATATGGAGGTGACTGGGTATTAGAAAGTACAAACCAAGATATAAAATCAATATACTTTAATGATAGTATAAATTCATATTCTAGCACACTCGTTGCATTTTCTACAGATGTTCTAATTCAACAAAAAAGTGGTTTAGATACGATCGAATATTTTGATGGTACTTCATGGAATGATATTGAAGCTTGGCCATTTACTATTTCCAGTTCTAAAGAGTCTCCAGCATATTTAAATGTAACTTTAAATGGTAATATTACATTATCAAGTTCTACTACTGGTACCGGTGCTAATGCTGATAAATATTTTATTATTGGTAGTCGATATATTATTTTTAATGGTGATAATAAAACGGTTACAATATCGTCTATTTCAGATTATAACGGTCTAATTCAAAATGGTACATTCGGTGGTTCAAATGGATTTTCTGATGTCTTGGTTAAAAATATAAATGTTAGTACTAACGCAACAAGCTCTTTTTTAAGAGCATATACTGGATGGGTAGTTCAAGAATCATTTGCAAAAGGTGCAATTAATAATATTGTTGAATTCTGTAGTTCTAATGGTAAAATTGGTGTAAATGGTACTAATGCGGCTGCAAGATATGGTTGTGGTGGTATCGGTGGTGGATGTGGTGATAATGGAGGTAATATAATATTTAGAAATTGTTATTCTTCAGGTAATCTTGATGGTTATAATTCAGGTGGTATAGTTGGACAAGAAACTGGCTCTAATGGTACATGTATAATTAGAAACTGTTTTGCTTATGGAAATATTCCAATTAGTGGAGGGTTCGGTAGATATGCCGGAGGTATTGTAGGTGAATGGCCTGCTGTAAGAGGTGGAAATTGTTTTGTTGAAGATTGTTATTTTCTAGGACAAATAGGACAAGCTGACTCTGGTGGTATAGTAGGTAATTATGCTGCCGGAACTGGTGCTTCACCAGACCCTGGTAATGGAGGTATATGTCGAATTTTTAGGTGTTATACTTTTGGTAATGTAATTGCTACTGGTAATGGTGGTTTATTTGGTTCTTTTGCTGGGGCATTTGGTACTGATAATTATGGTATTGTGTCTGCACAAAATTGTTTTGTTGGTGGCAGAATAACTAATGGTAATAATTTTTATGGTTCAAATTCACGTGGTACAACAAATTATTGTTATTCGTATAAATTTAGTCTATCAGATACTTGGGTTGATATTGATGCCTTCGATACTTTAGAACCTGGGACAACACCTGAATACAACCCTGATACAGCCACGTTAATCAATCCCATTGGAACAGCATGGATTGATAGAAGTGCTGGTTCAACTAGTGTTCCTTGGATTCTCAGATCCTTTAACCAATCATATTATCCAGTTCAAAGTGATTACGTATTTCAAGGTTCTAGTTCTACTTTTTCAGCCAGTTTACCCTTACCTTCTGCTGGTACTTTTGCTATTGTAGGTATTCAAAAAATTTTTGATTCCTCAGGCAATACAGATTTTAATCCAGTAGTTCCATCAGTTTATTCTAGTATTACCATTAATTCTTCTACTGGTAAAATTAGCACAACTGGTTCTACTTCTCCTGGTGGTTACAAGGTATTTGTTACTTATACAAGTAGTGCTACCTTAGCATCTCAACCTATATTTTATTCTACTACGGAATTTGGTCTTTTTGTACTTAGTTCTTCTAGTACAATTTTAAGTTCAAACACTGTAATCACACAAGCTGCAGCTGATGGATACACTTGGCCTGTTATTTTAAGAGATAATACTAATACATCATTTACAGTTTCTTTAGGAGAAAATATTACGCTAAGTAATGATGTTAATAAATTTTTTATTGTTGTAAGTGAAAATATTACTTTTGATGGTAATTCTTCTAACAAAATAACTTTAGATTCAATGTTTGATTATCAAGGATTATTCCTCCATGGTACAGATGGTATTTCAGCCAAAAATAACTTTACTATACAAAATTTAGGCGTGGAAACTAGTGGAGGTTCTTATCTAGCAGATAATTCAGGTTGGATTGGTCAATATTATTATGGTAATGAAGCTACAGGGACTAGAGTAACTAATTGTTATTCTACTGGAGATGTTACTTCTGTTGGAGCTGGTGGTATAATTGGTTCTAATGCAGGTATTTTAGGAACAATTACAATCACTGGTTGTTTTACTTTAGGTAATATAAGTTCTTATCAAGGTGGTGGTATTTGTGGTTCTAGTCTTGGTTCAAATAATAGTACTTGTACTATTACTGGATGTTATTCTACAGGAACAATTTTTGGTGAACAAGCTGGAGGTATAGTTGGTGGTGCTGCTGGAGGTACATTAACTGGAACTATTAGTACAATTAGTATAGTAGAATCTTATTCTACTGGTGATATCAAAGGTAAATATGCAGGAGGTATTGTTGGTTGTAGATACGGAACTTATAGAGCTAATGCATCAATAACTAATTGTTTTTCTAAAGGTGCTATTTTGGGAGATGGTGCTGGTGGTATTTGTGGTTTTAGAATTGCAGATTTTGGTGGTAATTGTACCATATCTAAATGTTTTTCAAATGGTAATGTCAGTACTACTTCTGCTGGTGGTATTTGTGGTCAAGACGCTGCTGCTAATGGTGGTACTGTTACTGTTACAAATTCCTATTCATCTGGTACACTTGCTAATATTGCAAATGGAATATATGGTTCAAATCCTGCAATAACAGCTACCAGTTCAAATTGTTATAGTGCTAATGGAACTTGGTCTGATTCTTCAGCCAACTCTGCTTTAACTGTTGGAACTGTTCCTGTTCCACCTAATCCTATTGGTTCAGTTTGGTTAGATATAAATACAACTAATACTACAGAACCTTATGGATTAACAGCATTTAATGGTTTGGTTTGGACATATCCTTTTTTAAAAAATAAAATTGTAAAAAATAAATTTGTTAACTTTACCTACTATTTAAGTACATTAACTCTTGGTAATAATTACGTTTTAAGACAAGACACAACTTCAATATCATCAGTTCCAAACCCTACATACACAGTTCTACAATTCCCTCCTGTTTCTTTCTCAACAACAGGTGTTATTACTCTAAATATTTATGATCAAACATCTTTAACAGTAATTTCTTTATTCGATATTTACGTAGTTCCGGATCTTGACTCTATAACTACTTCTATAACAATAAATAATGCCATACTAGCAAATTATTCTTGGCCTATAAGAATATCATCCAGTACACCTACCCCAACTGTTGTAACAATTGATTCAGACATCACATTAACTGGTTCAGACAAATATTTTATTTTTGATAGTGATAATGTGGAGTTAAAAGGTTTAACTGACACAATTACTGTAACAATTGATAATACTTTAACTTATCCTGGTTTGGTACAAAATGGTTCTATTGGAGTAGATGGAAATTCAAATACAGTTATAGAAAATATAGGAGTTTTAAGTACAGGGAGTCAAATTGTTAGTGAAGCTGGTTGGGTTTGTCAATCTGGTTATTCATATGGTTCTACAGATAATACTATATCTAATACTTATTCTACTGGTGATATTTCTGGAACTGGTTCTGGAGGTATATGTGGTTCTAATACTGCTTCATCTGGAGGTTCTTTAACTATTACAAATTGTTATTCTACTGGTGATATTGTTGGTGCTGAACCAGAACCTGGGGTACCAGTTGGTTCAGGTGGTATTTGTGGTACAAATTCTGCATCTGATTCTGGTACAATTACCCTTGATACTTGTTATTCTACTGGTAATATCAATAGTACTGCTACTGGTTCAGGTGGCTTAGTTGGTAGTAATTTTTCCTCAAATGGTTCTTCAACTATAACTGATTCTTATACAACTGGTAATATTTTAGCTGATAATTCTGGTGGTATAGCTGGTGCTGGTTTTTCATCAGATGGAGGTTCATCTACTGTTTCAAACACAAATACATCTGGTGAAATTTCTGGAAATAATTCTGGAGGTATAGCTGGTCCAGATGCAGCTTGCTCTGGTTCTATAACGTTTGATACTTGTTATTCTACTGGTATAGTATCTGGAGATTCTTGTGGTGGTTTAGTTGGTACAGGGGCTGCTAATGATAGTGGTATAATACAAATATCAAATTCATATTCGACTGGTGATGTCACAGGTCCTAATTCTGGTGGTTTAGTAGGACCAAATGCAGCTAATGATTCTGGTTCTTGTATAATTAATACATCTTTTACTACTGGTAATATTACAAACTCTGATTCAGGAGGTCTTATTGGTCCTAATTCAGCTTCTAACGGTAGCATTACTGTGACCGAATCTGTTACATCAGGAATAATATCTGGTAATAATGCTGGAGGTATGATTGGTTCTGGTTCAGGTTCAAGTTCTGGTCTAGGTACCAGTACTATTCTCATATCAAATTCAAGTTCTACAGGTAATATCACTGGTGATAATACTGGAGGTATAATTGGTGCTAGTAGTGGGTCTGGTTCTAATACTACAATAACTATTGAAGATACTACATCTAGTGGAAATATTCAAGGCATAAATTCAGGAGGTATTTTGGCTTCTGGTGCTGGTTCTTCTTCTTCAACCATAAATGTTACAAATTGTTCTTCAACCGGTACAATATCAGGAACAAATTCAGGAGGTATTATAGGTTATAATGCAGGTAATTCCTCTACAATTAATGTTACAGACAGTAATTCTACTGGTAATATAACAGGAACTAATTCAGGAGGTATCATTGGTTCAAATTCTGGTACTAATTCAGCTACCATCATAATTAACTCATCATTTTCATCTGGTGAAATTTCTGGTCAAAGTTCTGGTGGTATTATTGGTTCAAATGCTTCTAATAATTCAGCAGTTACAATTGTAGATTCTTATACAACCGGTCAAATTTCTGGAAATGGAGCTGGTGGAATTATAGGTTCAGGTGCTTCCACAAACTCTGGTACCTTATTAGTATCTAATGCTAATACTTCGGGTAATATTACAAACATTAATGCTGGAGGTGTATTTGGTTCTAATGCTGGTGCTGGTTCATCTGTTTCTAATTCTTTTACAACTGGTTCTGTTCCTCCAGATTATCAAGGAAATGGAATATATGGTGCTAATAAAAATGCATCAGCTTCGCAAACTCAATCTTACGCTTCTTTAGGAACCTGGAATGATTTAGATGCCGCTGCTAATTTATCAGGTCCTCCAACTTATAGTCCTACAGGTGTTTTATTAAATCCAATTGGAACTGATTGGATTGATGTTAGTGCTGCTAGTATTAACACACCATGGGTATCTTCTACATATAATAAATCATATTATCCAACAAATTCTCAACAAATTGCTCAAGGACAAACAACTAGTATAAGTGGTGAAACTGGTTCTGGTATAACTTATACTTTAGTAGCTATTAGTAGATCTCCTCCTGTACCTCCTGATGTATATCCAACTATATCTGTTAATCCTACCAATGGTCTTATTTCTACTCAAAATACTACAGAAATAGGAAATTATGGTTTATATATTTTCTACTCGAACTCTAATAATAAATCTTATTCAACAACCATATTTAATCTTACAGTTGTAAATGGAGGTACTCCTATTAATACATCATTCGATATTACACAAAATGTTGTAGATACCTTTAATTGGCCTCTTATTATTAGCGGAGGTTCGTCTTTACAACCTGTTAATATTAATGTTGTTGAGGATTTAGTTATTGATTCTAATAATAAATATATTATTATTGCTAGTGAACACATCATTATTAATGGTCAAAATAATATAATTAATATGCTTGATATTACTAATTATCCTGGTTTTGTTTCAAATGGTTCCTCTAGTTCTCAAGGTTATTCTAATATACTAATCAAAAATATAATTATTAAATCACTTAATTCAACATTAGCTAATAATGCTGGTTGGGTTACTCATTCTTATTTTTCAAAATCTGCAAATAATAATAGAATTGTTGAATGTAAAACTAATGGAGACATTACTGGTTCTTTATCAGGTGGTATCTGTGGTAGTCATTTAGCTTCTGGTCCAAATTCTAATTGTGAAATATCATATTCATATACTTCTGGTAATATTACCGGTAATGGTTCAGGTGGTATTGTTGGTGGATTCTGTTCAAATAATGATGGGTCATCTAATATATCGTATTGTTATTCAACTGGTGATATTATTGGAGATAATTCTGGTGGTATTGTTGGTGTTGATTCTGTTTTACCAAATGGTAGTCTTATTGTTATATATTGTTATTCTATTGGAAATATTATAGGTACTGATGCTGGAGGTATTGTTGGACCTAGAAATATTATTCCTGGAAGTGTTGAAACACGTAGTATTGATGAAATCCAATTGAATCAAAATATTTTATTAAATAATTTATTAAAATCATCTAAATTATCTAAATCATCTAAATCATCTAAATCATCTAAATCATCCAAAATAATTAAATATAGTGATAATAAAGAAATATTATTATTCCCTTTCCCAATTATATTAATATTATATTCATATTTTGCAGATGGTGTTTGGTCTGATATCGATGCTTATAATTCTTTGTTATTAGGAACCCCATATCCATCACCAACATTCATTTATCCAATTGGTTCAATATGGATTTCTATTATAAAAAATACACCATGGATATTAACTCAATATAATAAATCATATTATGGAGATTTTACAACTTCAAATCCACCAACAGAAACCGTAATTATTGGTAAATCCACAATAATTCAAGGAAAATCTACTGGACCATCAATATCATACTCATTAGTTGGAATTAGACTTTTAGCTAATGAAAATATAAGTAGACCTGATGCTTATCCTACTTTTACAATAGATAGTTCAAATGGTATTATCAATGTTGGTAAAAATACAAAAGTTGGTAAATATGAATTATGGATTTATTATAGTGATGAAGAAAAACAAATTTATTCAACATCTAATTTCGTTATAAATGCTAAACAAATACCTCAATATGAAATTAATAGAATTAAAATTGGATTACCCCCATATATCGAACTTATTCTTAAGAGTCCTGAAGAAATATATTTAATTTTAATAGATAAATTACCAAACATTAACCCTTATAATGGATTAGAAATATTGGAAAATTACTATTCACCAACTCAAGCTCTTGAAATTTATTACAAAGTTTTTAATAACTATAGAATTTATCTTGGTCTTGATTATAATGAATATAATTATTGTAAACTTGTTGAGCTCAAAATACCAATAATTGATATTAAATGTTGTACAATTATATTTGAAAGAAAATATTTAGAAGTTATTAAGAATACCTACCTTGAATATTATTACGTTGTATTACTAAAGACTGTTCCACAAATTACATTTGAAACTATTAAACACTTTGATGATAATTTTGATAAAGAAGTTGGTTTTATCATTGATTTGGATAAATACAAAATTATTAAAACATGTCTTTATTTAACTGATTATTATTATATTTTAGGAGCTAAAAAAAATTGTACTCCAAGTAAATATAAAAAAAATATTTGTAAACCCGAAGATAAAAATTGTGGATGTAAAAAATATCATTAAAAATTCTTTATTCACTAAATAAACCTAAATAACTTGTTAACGTATTAGTTTTTATTATTATACAATAGTAAAAAAAATGAAATTTATATAATATAAGATTAAGATTATTATATATATTAATAGCAAAATTAATGCATAAATTTGGTTCAAATAATCATTTTAAAAAACATGAACATTTTAACAAAAATCGAACTGATAAATCTGAAAAATACAATAAATCAGAAAAATATATACCCAATGATAAATTCAAACCAAAATTTGAAAATAAATTTGAGAAGCTAGCGGATTCTGATTTAGATTCAGATAATGAAGATACAAATCCCAGTTATAAAAGTTATGTACTTGATTTCCTATATAATAAAATTGAGATTAATGAACATAAATATACTATTATCAAGAATGTTGGTGATATATATGATTTAAAAAATAAGAAATTCTACTCATCAATTAATTCTTGTGGTATTAATTCTTTCATAGTTTTCATTAAAAAAGATAATAGTTATTACAGTTTTGTGATTGACAGACGCTCGATTAGTTATAATCGTCAAAGTCTTAAAAAAGAAGCAGTTCGACTTACTGAAGTTAATTTAAGTGTGGATTTAAAATTTTATGATGGTACAATTATTGATGGAGTATTAATTGATAATGATTCAAATATAATTTCTAATAAAAGTTTAAAAAATAAGCCTAAATATCAATTTATGGTCAGTGATGTATTTATGTTAGCTGGAAAAAGTTTAATTACCATGGATTATAAAAAGAAAATGTATTATGTAAATAATATGTTTGATAAATATATTGAAAAAAATAACAAGACCAATAATATTGATTTTTATGTTTCTAGACCTTATGAATTAAATCAAATGCCTGCTCTTTTTAGAGATTATCTTGGTCCAAATGTTAAAAACTTTAATATCAAAGGAATAACTTTTTATCCACAATTTTCAGGTTCAAAAATAATATATATATTTGACAAACAAGATGACAAATATAAAAATGAATTAGTTAACGGTGATGCTAAAATTGAAGTTAATAATGATGATAATATTCAGTTACTAGATATTTCTGATAAGAAGAAGATATTTAAATTTGAATTAATTAATCCTGAATGTATTGATGATATTATATTAAATTTAGAAATGAGGAAAACAACTACTCCGGATGTTTACAAGTTGTTTGGTATATTCTGTAATAAAAGTACATCAAGTGAAGTTACATACATTAAAAAGAAAATAGGTATAGCTTACATTCCTACTTACATATTATCTCTTAAATGCAAATCATATTTCTTAAATTCTGATGTAGTTATTATGAGTTGTAAATTTAATCCAAATAAGAATAAATGGATACCTGTAGATGAAGCTGAAGTACAAAAAATAGATATTTTAAATGATGAAAAAAGACTTAAAATAACTGAATTGGAAGTTTTAGACAATGATGTAGATATCAATGAAGAAGAATAAATATATTGATTTTTTATAAATAATAATTATTTTATTTGCTTATCAATTTCTATAATGATAATTGATACATTATCTGTAGTCCCTCTTATTAATGCTTCATTAGCTAAATCTGCAGCAAGATTAACGGAACCAGCTTTTTTAAATCTATCGAGTAATCCATATAAATCATCATTATTTATAACATCCCATAATCCATCACAACCCATAACTACATATTTAGTTAATGAGGTTATTTTTTTATAAAATACATCAGGTCTTTGTGAAATATATGGAGCATTATCGCCATCACCAAATGCTCTTGATAAAGATAAATCACCTATTCTTATAGTACCTTCAGAATCTTTATAAATTTCTCCTCCCATTTGTTCTAATCTTTTTCTTTCAATTGGGTCATCTGGTTTATGATCTGTAGTTATTTGTTTGGATAAACCATTATTATATACTACTACAGCTCTACAATCTCCTAAATTTATAAAATTCATATGAATCTCATTTTTATGTTTATACATGATATTTAATAAACAAGTTGAACCACATACATAACCACTTTCTTTTTCTAAAATTTTTTTTTGTAAATGTTCAAATATTTCACAATGATAGTCCTCTGAAAATGGTGTTTGTAGTTTTTTATCACAATAGTAAAGAGGAATGTTTTTTTCTAAATATTCTGATACATGTGTACCACCATGTCCATCATAAATACCTAATAAATTTATACAATTTAATCCTTCATTTAATTTATTTATATTTAATATTACATTATGTCTATCTTCATTTGACTCTCGTCTCCCTTTAATTGTAGTGTAATATATATTCATTTTACTTTTTTTCTTATATATTTAATTACGAAATTAATTATATTAATTAAAATAAATGTCAGATTCTGAAATGGATTTATCAGATGTTAATGATAAATTTTCATTCTGAATTATTTTACTTGATTCTATATCTGATTTTTCTGATTTTCTTGTGCTTGTATTTAACCATATATTTTTTTTGTTTATGTTATTTC
>JACCDW010763908.1_pt1 | contig 23207 bp, 21 predicted proteins | sample 7449781 | NCBI WGS metagenome assembly JACCDW01 (sample SAMN15323449, study PRJNA562643) | freshwater metagenome | isolation source: river surface water | place: USA:Blue River Watershed | collected 2017-08-18
AAATCCACTAGATATTTGGCATATGGCTTATTAACTTCCACTGTTGCGTTATAAATGGCGTAATGGAATAGACTTCTTCCAAATGGATGTCCAAACTTTTCGTTGGTAAATGCTCTGATTACTACTTCTCTACTGCTCATAAAATATTCTCCTTGTTTTTTTAGTTGCTGGTTGCTTGGTTGCAAAGATAGTTGCTGAAGGCAAAAAAGAAGTTGCTGTTGCTGGGGTTGCTTGTGAGAGTTATCCATTTGTACTCAGGAGTAACTTAACTCATTTAGTAACAAGCAACTTACTCACTCAACTCGTTTTTCTATTTCAGCGACTTGTTTAGCAACTAACTCATAAAGCGACCAAAGCAACTCGCAAAAATATTTATCTCTTTTGAATTGAAAGTAGAATTTTTCTGGGGATTTTTTGGGGTTTTTGCCACATCAATTTAACCAAAATGAGCTAATCAGGCAGATTTCGGTTGTCCATCTTGGTTTTCTGACATTAACTTTATGTGTGCCCATTAACCAAATAGGAGAAAACAAATGAGCACATTAAATACTTTGAAGTTAGTCTCAGCAGTTAAACCACAACAAATGCCAGATGTTGTGAAGCGTCGTTACAAGCTTAGCAATAAACTTTGGGAGCAGATCCAGCTTGCTCGAAGCCAGTTCTTAAATGAACCCTTCAACATAACCAAGATGAAGACTGTCAAAAACATTGACACTGGTGCTAAAGAAACCATAGCTGTGAACAAGCGAATCCGTCCATGGTGGTTTAATAGTGAGGCAGGATCCCTATGCGTAACGATCAAATACGGAACAAAGATCATTGAGCTAGCCAAAGGCAAGCCCAGTATTGAATTAGCCAATAAGGATCAACTGATAAGTACTTTAGAGCTGGTGAAGAAAGCGGTTGAAGCTGGCGAATTAGATCAACAGATTGATCAAGCCAGTGGCGCACTTCGTAGCAACTTTAAGAAATAAGGAGACGGATATGGATTTGAATACTTATGAATGCTGGGTCAAAGTACCCATTAGCAGCACTAGCACACAATCAACTAAAGTACAGGTGCAGGCGATGAATGCACTGGCGGCTCGTGGTCAGTTAAATGCCATGTATGGAATTAAAAACGTAATTAGTCTGCCTATGCAGATTAGAACTTAACTTGGCACTAGCGCATGGTAAATAAAAGAAACACCGAGGATTCTTTACCATGCGCTATTACGAATTTTCAGAAAACATTATCAAACCACTAACGCCAGATCAGGCGCGTATCAAATCATTAAAAGATCAAGCCAAAAGATCTCAGCAAGCAGTTAAAGCTGAGAAAGCTCGTCAAAAGATTAAAGCTGGGCAGCAGCAATTGGCTAAAATCAGTATCACTTAGTTAGCTGATTACTTTTTTAGCAACCGCAATCCATTAGCAACTACTAGCAAGCTAGCACCCATATCCGCAAATACTGCCATCCACATGGTCGCCTGACCAGTAAATGTAAGCACAAGGAATATTGCCTTAATGCCAAGTGCAAGCACTATGTTTTGAAACAGGATATTCGCTGTTGATTGCGATAAACGCACAAAGGTGGGAACTTTCCTTAAATCATCATCCATCAATGCAACATCGGCTGCTTCAATCGCTGTATCTGTCCCAGCAACTCCCATTGCGAATCCGATACTTGCTCTAGCTAATGCAGGTGCATCGTTAACACCATCACCCACCATGCCAACTTTAGCTTGAGGATTTTGGACTAATAACTCATCAACTATTTTGAGCTTATCTTCAGGCAATAAATTACCTTTAATCTCATCAACCCCCACTTCCTCACCAATAGCTTCAGCAGTATATGCATTATCACCAGTTAACATCATGGTTCTAATGCCCAAATAATGAAGGTCTTGAATGGCTAGCTTACTTGCATCTCTTACCGTGTCTGCAACTGCAAATATTGCTATAACTTTGGATGCGTTTGCTAGCATCACTACGGTTTTCCCTTGTTGTTCTAGCGGTAACAATTGAGCTTCAATTTCAGGAGAGCACAATCCTAATTCTTCAATAAGTCGATGATTGCCTAGGTGGTATATATTTCCATCAAGAGTACCCCGCACACCTCTGCCAAAGATTGCCTCGAAGTTTTCTACAGCTATTAAGGATATGTTTTTTTCAACAGCATTTTGAGCAATGGCTAAAGAAACGGGATGATCTGAACGACTAGCTAAGCTGGCAGCAAATTGATGTATTTTCGCTTCTTCACTATCAACAATAATGAAATCGGTCTGCTTCGGTTTGCCATGCGTAATTGTTCCAGTCTTATCCAACGCTAATACCTTCATATGGCGACCTGCCTCGAGAAATGCACCGCCCTTTATGAGAATACCTTTTCTTGCTGCAGCAGCTAATCCACTCACAATAGTGACAGGAGTTGAAATCACCAAAGCACAAGGACAAGCAATTACCAGCATTACTAAAGCCTTGTAGACCCAGTCGTGCCATGGATACCCAAAAGCTAATGGTGGTAATACTGCTGCTAGTAAAGCAATTAAAAAAATGCCTGGAGTATAAATCTTTGCAAACTGATCTACAAAACGCTGCGTAGGGGCTCGGCTACCCTGAGCTGACTCTACTGCATGAATAATTCTCGCCAAGGTTGAGCCTGTTGATTCCGCAGTAACCTTAAATTGAAAAGAGCCACTTTGATTGATTGTCCCTGCAAATACAGTATCTCCCAGCGTTTTATCAACAGGTAAACTTTCGCCTGTAATGGGTGCTTGATTGACTGTTGAATTGCCGCTAATGACAACGCCATCTAATGCAATACGCTCACCAGGACGCACCTGTATGATTGCACCTAATTGAATTGTTTTGACTGGTACTGACAACCAAGTGCCATCAGGTTGAAGAACAGTAGCAATCTCGGGGGTGAGGTCTAATAGTCCACTAATTGCATTACGAGCTCGGTCGAGTGACTTCGCTTCAATTACTTCAGCAATCGAAAATAAGAACATCACCATCGCTGCTTCTGGCAAGCTACCAATAGCCATCGCTCCAGTCACAGCAATCGACATGAGTGCATTCATGTTCAAATTACCATTTCTTAAAGCAATCCATCCTTTTTTATAAGTTGTAAGACTACCACTTAAAATCGAGGAAAAAACTAAGGAAATCACAATCCATTTATTACTAAACTGAAATAATTGGTGCGGAAATAACTCAATCAATTCAGCTAGGGCTGCTGTTACACCAGCGACACCCAAAGACCACCAGTGGGTCTTAGCTGGCTGTTTATTTTTTGGGTCTTCTGCTAATAAAGCGTCTTTGTCGAGTACAGCCTTCATACCTATACTTTTTAGGGCAGACTCGATAGTTTCTGACGAGTTAAGGTTATGGCTTACCGTAAGAATGCGTTGAATCAAATTGAAATCAAGTCCTGCTACTCCACCAACTGAAGCCAACCTCTTACGAATTAATGCCTCTTCGGCTGGACAATCCATGTTTTTAATATGGAATTTTATAGTTTGGGTGTTTTGCTTTAATTCAGAGATGAGAGGAATGCCATCAGCCTCTGAAACAGCATTTTCGCAACTGCACCCATTTAGACTGTTATTACGACCCGTGTCCACTTTTCTAGACCTCTTTTGGGCGCAAATAGATTCATCGCTGTTATCAGTTACTGCCATAAATCAGTTTTTTCATATTAGGAAATATGCTACTTAAAACCCAGCTTCAAACCTAACAGACCGAGAGTGGATGCATTTATTGCAATAACTAGCATTACTCAATCTGTTTTTTTGGAGTAACTAAGATGATAAAGCAAGGGCAAAACCAGCAATGTTAATAGTGTTGAGGAAAGTATGCCGCCAATCACGACAGTAGCCAACGGACGCTGAACTTCTGCCCCTGTGCCAGTTGCAATGGCCATCGGAATAAACCCAAGTGAGGCAACTAATGCAGTCATCAAGATAGGCCTTAGTCGAGTAAGTGCGCCAGTTTCTATCGCCTCTAATAAAGGTACTCCTGTATCGCGCAAGTTTCTAATAAAACTGATCATTACAAGTCCGTTCAGCACGGCCACACCAGATAAGGCAATAAAACCAATGCTTGCCGAAATCGATAGTGGAATGTCGCGGAGCCAAAGTGCGATGATGCCACCAGTGAGCGCAAAGGGAATACCAGTGAAAACAATCAAACCATCTCTGGCATTACCAAACATGGCATATAACAGCATCATAACCAGAAGCAAGGCCAGTGGAACCACTATTTCCAGCCGCTTACTGGCAGATTCTAGTTGTTCAAATGTACCACCCCAAGTCAGCCAGTATCCTGCAGGAATTTTGACTTCCTGCTCGATACGGCGTTGGGCCTCTGCCACATAAGAGCCTATGTCACGATCTCGTACATTGGCTGTCACGACTACTCTGCGCTTACCATTCTCACGGCTAAACTGGTTAGGGCCAGGAGCTAATTCCAAGGTTGCAACCTCACCTAACTGCAAATAGACTGGTCTGGCCTTGTCACTTGAGATAGGTAATCGTAAAGGCAATTGTTTAAGGGCGTCCATGTCTACCCGCAGATTCTCTGGGATACGCACTACTATCTGAAAGCGACGATCCCCCTGAAATAGCACACCAGCCTCCGTGCCATTCATGGCAGTTGACACTGCTTGCTGCACATCGGCAACATTCACCCCTAGTCTGGCAATTTTTTCACGATCAATTTTCACAGTGAGTATAGGCAAACCTGTGGTCTGTTCAACCTTCACATCCTGACCTCCAGAAATACTCGCTAAAACAGAGGATATCTTGTCGGCAGCATGATTCATCACCTCCATATCATCACCAAAGATTTTGATGCCTACGTCACTGCGCACGCCAGATATTAGTTCGTTAAAACGCATCTGGATTGGCTGTGTGATCTCATAATTGTTGCCAGGCACGGTTTCTACAGCCTGCTTGATTTGAGCAATTAACTCACTCTTACTAAGCTTGGGATCAGGCCATTCGGAGGATGGTTTCAACATTACATAATTATCTGTCATGTTGGGTGGCATAGGATCACTTGCAATCTCTGCAGTACCAATTTTGGAGAAGATCCTCTCAACCTGTGGAAACTGTTTGACTGTATGCTCTATCTCTCGTTGCATTTCTATCGACTGCGATAAGCTGGTTCCAGGGATTCTTATCGCTTGTAATAAAATATCGCCTTCATTCAAATTCGGCATAAACTCACTACCCATTCTGCTTACCATCAGTGCACTAAGGAGCACAGAAATAAACGCAATCGTTAGCACCAAGGGCTTATTACCCATCGTCCAGTTAAAAATCGGATGATAAACCCGCTTAGCTACTGCAATTAAAGGGTTTTCAGTTTCAATGATACGTCCTTTAATAAAAATAGCAATTGCAGCAGGAATGAAGGTTACGGATAGCAGCATCGCACCTAGTAGCGCAATAACGACAGTGAAAGCCATTGGATGAAACATTTTTCCTTCTACCCCAGTTAAGGCAAAAATCGGCAAATACACTACCATGATGATGAGTTGCCCAAAAATCAGCGGCCTTCTAGCCTCTCCAGCAGCTGCAAATACCTCCTTGAAGCGTTCCTCTTGAGTAAGCTCACGTCCGAGCTGATTCTGTGTATGTGCGAGTCTGCGCATGCAGTTTTCAACAATCACCACAGCACCATCAATGATGATCCCAAAATCCAAAGCCCCTAGACTCATAAGATTGGCGCTTACCTTACCTGTAAGCATTCCAGTAAAAGTGAAAAGCATCGCCAGCGGAATAATTAGCATAGTAATCACCGCTGCTCTAATGTTCCCTAAAAACAGAAATAGTACAGCCACTACTAACAATGCACCTTCGGTGAGATTCTTTTTGACTGTATGAATGGCTTTATCGATCAAAATAGTACGGTCATAGACAGTTTTTGCTATTACTCCTGTTGGTAGTGTCTTATTAATTTGTTCAAGACGCTGGTCAACGGCGGCTGATACCGTGCGGCTATTCTCACCAATGAGCATGAAGACTGTTCCAATAACTACTTCCTCGCCATTCTCACTGGCCGCACCGCTTCTTAATTCCTTACCAAACGTGACATCAGCAATGTCACGAATGCGAATGGGCACCTCAGATTTGACAGACACCACAATATTATTGATGTCATTCATTGAGCCCAATTGCCCTGGCACACGAATCAGATATTGCTCACCTGATTTCTCAATATACCCTGCGCCCATATTGGAATTGTTGCGCTCTAACGCCTCTACAATATCGTTCAGTGCTAGTCCATGTGCAATAAGGCGATCAGGATAAGGAGACACTTGATATTGCTTGGTATAGCCGCCAATTGTATTGATTTCATTTACACCAGGTACGTTTCGCAACTGCGGCTTAATGATCCAGTCCTGTATTTCGCGAAGATCCATTGGAGTGTAAGGCGTACCATCTGCTTTAAGAGCGCTGGGCTTAGCCTCTACCGTCCACATATAGATCTCTCCCAAACCTGTTGAAGTCGGACCCATTTCTGGTACAACCCCTGCAGGCAGTTTTTCTTTAGCCTGACTAATACGCTCATTTACAAGCTGACGGGCAAAATATATGTCTGTATGCTCTTTAAACACCACTGTAACCTGAGACAGCCCGTACCTTGAGAGTGATCTGGTTTCCTCTAACCCTGGCAACCCTGCCATAGCAGTTTCTATTGGGTAGGTAATACGCTGCTCTGCTTCAAGAGGAGAGTAGCCTGCTGCTGATGTGTTAATTTGCACTTGAACATTGGTAATATCAGGTACAGCATCAATAGGTAGCTTCTGGTAACTAAAAACACCTAGTACAGCAATCCCAATGACAATCAGAATAATGAGCCAGCGTTGTTTTACCGAATACTGGATAAGTTGATCAAACATGGCCTCTCCCCTTAATCATCATGACTAGCACTGGCTTTACCCAGTTCAGCCTTGACCAGATAACTGTTTTGCGCTGCATACTTCTCGCCTGAATTGATACCATGTAATACTTCAACATACTTATTGTCTCTTCGTCCTATTTCGATAGGTCTTACCTCAAAGCTCTCTCCGTAGCGGCCAAAAACAACTGTATTTTCATTCACCGTTTGCAAACCTTCGACCGACACTGCTAATGGCACAGCTACTTCATCAGATTGCAACTCAATATTAACTGGTAATCCTGGTCGCCATGTCCGATCTGGATTCGATAATATCACCCTCGCCATGGCCGTACGGGTTTGATCCCCAACCAAGGCGCCAACATAGGCAATTGTTCCAGCAGACTGAGCTTCAAATGCGCTGGATTTAACAGTGACTTTCTGACCGATCTTGACGGCGTTGATGTCCTTGGCATAAATCGTCATTTCGGCCCATACCGTAGACAAATCTGCCACTACAAAAACATTCTCATCTCCATTGACTACCTGGCCCAATGAGACTTGTTTGTCAGTAATGATGCCATTGATTGGTGATTTGATTTCATACCGCGTTAGATTATTACCTGCACCTAGTCCTGCACCTACGGATTGCAGTTTTTGTTGTGTTTTTTGTAATTCAATTTCGGCTTCCTGAAGGGATTGTCGAGCCTTAAGATAATCCTGCTCTGCGGAAATTTTTTCTTCCCAAAGCTTTTTCTCGCGCTCGTAAGTTATTCTGGCTAGGTCTGAGCGTTTCTGAGCTGCCATCAGATCACTGCGCTGATCAGCAATACTCTGACTGGAAATGACAGCCAGGACTTGTCCCTGACGTACTTGATCACCAGCATTGACAGTCACTGACTCAACAATTCCTGCAAGCCTGGGCACTACATGCACGCTTTTTTCAGCGTTGAGTTTAATTTCCCCCAATAAAGCCAAAGTGCTTTTGATGCGTGCAGGCCCTGCAGTCAGAACCTCAACCCCATTCAAGGTCAACTGACGGCCAGTCATTGTTACGCGCCCCTCAATCTGTTCGTAACTAAAGGGGTAAGTCTGATTGCCATATTCACTAACTACTCTAACTTTGAAAGAGTGAGGCTCTTTGACTGTCGCGTCACTTTTGAGGTAATCGCCTTCCTTCACAAAGTGGAAGGTTTGGGTTGGTCTCCCTAACTTATCAACTTCAACTTTGACAAGTGAAGCCTCAGGATCCAGCGGCTTACCATCACGATAGGTATATATCCTGAACTGGGATGTTGTGTTCTGTTGATAGATCAGAATCTCAATACCATAGCCATTTTTGGTAAAGAGCTTGCCTCCATGGGGGCCTTTAGGAAGCTCAGGTGTTTGACCTGGGTGCTGGTGACCCGCAAGTCTGTCCGCTACGGAATTGGCATCTATAGTTTCTTCCTCGCTCTTTTGCGGCCCTGAGCGTAGCACCAGAAAGCCTAGAATAATGCCTATAAGTATGACGTTCATGATCAGTAAAGTTTGTTTGCTAAACAGGAAGGATTTCCATTTATTTAATATTGTCATAGCAGCCTCCTAGGGCTTTAATTCTGAGTGATTAATAGACTTTCCTAGAATGCGCTCAATATCCGACATCGCCTGATGCGCTTCTAGTAAAGCGTCTATGTATTGTGATTTGGCTTGGACCAAGGTACGTTGGGCATCCAGTACGTCCAGAAAACCAAACTTACCAAACTCAAAGCCTTTGGTAGCGGCATCAAATGCACTTTGGGCTCCTGGTAATATGTCCGATTTGAGTGTTTCTACAGATTGTCTTGCCGAGATTAGACGCTCATGGGCTTCGGCCAATAAGGTTTGTTGCTGAACCCTGAGTGCAGTCAATTCATCTTTTGCCTTTTCTGTACGGCTTAGTGCTTCTTGCAAGTTACCTTGATTACGGTCAAACACAAGAATTGGAATGGAAACACCCAATACAGCCTGATTGAGCCCAAGCTCCTCATTGCGCTTAGCCCCTACACTGACGGTCAAGTTGGGAGTACGTTTTGAGTTTTCGACATTGGCCAAGGCTTGGCGTGTTGAAATTTCCAATTTTGCTCGTTGTATATTGGGCGAACCTTCCAGCATGACAGTGAGATTGTCCAATGGCATAGCATCTGGAACCTCTTCAACCTGGCCTTCAGCAATCTGAAACCTTGGTAATGAATTTCCCCACAACCCCGTTAAGCGCTTACGGGCATTAATAAGGATACTTGAAGCGCGGTTGGCCTCTATCTTTATGCTGGCTTCTGCTACTCTTGATTTAGTCTCTTCAACGGGCGATATTTTGCCAGCTTGTACCCGTTTGCTGACAGCCTCTCTGGCTTGTTTTGCAACATCCAGTGAAGATTGAGCTAATCTCAAGCGCTCCTGTGCTGCAAGCACTTCGTAAAACGCCACGATAACATTTGCTTGTATTTCTGATCTTTTAACTTCTAGACTGACTGATGCAGCGTTATAGCGAGTTTCGGCAGCCAGCATACGAGCTTCTCTCTTGTCGCCAAGCTCAATCGGTTGTTCCAATAAAATGGTTGTTTGCCTGGTTGCATTACGTGTATCTTCAAGCAATGCTGAAATGGTTGGATTAAGACGCGCAGCAGCCTGCTTACGCACACCTTCGATGGCCTCACGCTCTCTTGATGCAACTGCAATTTCAGGATTCGCATTTAGGGCTAAACTGAGTGCATCTGCCAGTGTAATATTGCTTGAAGGTTCAACGATTGGCGTAACGACAACATCGTCCGCCTGAGCTGTTGTGATAAATGCCATCAACATAAAACATAAATACAGATATAACTTACACATTGAATTCTCCTAAATTGAACGGAAGGAATTCAGCGAGTAATTCTACTGATTGTTTAAGGTGTAACGCTTAAGTATATTAAAGTAGGATTTCCCGCCGAATTAAGCAGCGGGCATCCAATTGGGTCGTTCAGGTTGTCGCTGAACAATGTTGACGTAGTGATAAGGAAAAGTATCTGGTGATAGTGAATGATCTAAAACCATAGGAGGTACTTCAATATCCTGAACCATTGATTTCATGGCACCAAGATGACAATACGGGCAGTCTTTATCTTTATCAGATTTTGATGATTTATCAGCCTGGATGCTTGCTTGATCAGGCCGCATTTTATCGCCCTTGTTGTGACTATGATAATGGTGTCCAAAATGATTTGCTTTCAACCCTAACTCATGTGCGCAATACTGCGCTGCCACAGCCCATGTGGACTCTAGCAAAAAAACCAGAATTAGCAGTTTCAAGATAAATTTCACCATATGATTGACTATATCAGAACGAGAATTATTTATAAATAGATTTTTTGCAGAGCATCCCCAATTTGCGACTTTAATTGACGTACTTAAGTTCATAGACACGGAATCGACTCATTTAACTAACCTAACTTTTTACATTTGAAAGCATATTATCCACAAGATTCACTACAGCAATATTTCAATGTGAAACAAGCCTCAGCCGACAACGACACAATTTCACTCGCGGCATTTAAACTAGCTCTTACGAATAATTCCTCGGGAATCGTCTCGTAGCTTTTATTACAAATTTTAACTGCGTGACAGCTTGATTCTCCACAGGCCGAGGAATGGGGAGTCATGCAAACTTCAGCACCCAGCTTCCTCCACGAGCTTGCCAGCTATCCACACCTGATTAAATTTTGAAGAATTGGCTTTAAGCTCCTCTTCACTAAGTCCCCTTGTTTCAAAGGTGATTTCAATGCCTAACGGAAGTAATATGGATCAGCCTAGGTACCGCTTACTCAAGCTCAAGGCTAGGCAACAGCAATTATCTAAAGCAACTAGCACTTAGCATTCTAAGTTAGTCACCAGCTTACTTTTGGTAAAAACGCTGGTACCTTTTTAGCATAGGCAGTATAAGTAGCTCCAAATTCAATTAATGCTATCTGTTCTTCAGTACGCGCTAATCGCGAATACATGTAAACCAAAATTGGAAACATGATCACTGTGATGATAGTAGGCCACTGAAGCAGGAAACCAAACATAATTACCACAAACCCAGCATATTGAGGATGTCTAATTTTTGCATACGGCCTAGTGGTCGCTAGCGTATGTTTACGTTGTGCGCTATACAAGACTTTCCAAGCAGAAGAGAGTAAGAAGAATCCAGCTAGAATTAAAATATTAGAAAGAATATGAAATGGCCCAAAATGTGGATTACCTCTCCAACCAAATAAATCTTCTAATAAGTGTCCTGCATCATGAGAAAAAGGGTCAATACCAGGAATACGATTAGACAGCCAACCTGATAACAGATATATGGTTAGCGGGAACCCATACATTTCGGTAAACAAAGCTACAATGAACGCAGAGAAGGCACCGAATGAACGCCAATCCCGCTTACTTTGTGGCTTAGCAAAACTAAATGCAAAGATAATGAATACTAATGAATTAATAATTACCAACGACCAAAGCCCATACGCAGATTCTGAGTTATTCATTTTTCGACCCCTTTTGATATATTTGAACCCTTTTCTTCATGATGATGGCTTCCATGGTCATGATGCATGAACAAGTGCATCAGAGGGCAGGCCAACAAAAACAAGTAAGGTAATATCCCTAGCACATGAGCGCGATGCTCAGTAAATAGTAAAGCTCCCCCTATCAAGACAAATGCGTAAAAAACCCATCGACCTCTAGAGACATGCTTTTCTTCATGACAATTCGACATAGCAGTTTCTTTCTAAAAAAACTAAAGCAAATTAAATTTTAACCTAGGAATTTTTATAGTCTTTTATTCCAAAAACCCCAAGAAATTCCATAGATACCCCCAAGCAATAAACCCGCAATTGAAAACATTAGGAAGCCTGTTATATATCCAATCAGGCTTCCATATATAGGAAATGGGGCTGCTGATGAAAGTTTTATAAGAAAGCCATATGGAGGGAAAAGGGCATCGAAAATTGCGCAAAATACATAAGCCACTCCTGAAGTTGAAGCAAGTGAGAAAGCATGTAGTTTAGTAAAGTTATTCATAACAAATCCCCTTTTAATTAGTTTTACATCTAGATTTTTGCTTTTTTGAGCAAAGCTGAATTCACTATTACAGATAATGAACTTAAAGCCATTGCTGCTGCTGCGATAATTGGGTTAAGAAATCCCAAAGCAGCAACAGGCACACCAACACTGTTGTAGATAAACGCCCAGAACAAGTTCTGTTTAATTTTGCGCATGGTGATTCGAGAAAGTTTGATACCAGAAACAACATCTCTTACATCGTTCTTCATCAGAATAATTCCGCCTGTTTCCTTAGCAACATCCGAACCAGAACCAATCGCTATACCAATATCTGCTGCTGCCAACGCAGGAGCATCATTAACACCATCTCCAACCATCGCTACTACCTTACCCTGCCCTTGAAGCTCTTTGATTACCTTTGCCTTATCTGATGGAAGTACTTCGGCAATTACACGATCAATTCCCAACTGTTTTGCAATTGAGTTAGCAGTCCGCTGATTGTCTCCAGTGAGCATGACCACTTCAACATTAATACCTTTTAACTGAGCGATGGCTTCTTGCGCTTCAGGTTTCAAAGTGTCAGCAACAGCAACAATCCCAATTAGTTGATGGTTTAATCCAACCAGCATTGCTGTTTTTCCAGCTGCTTCTAAGCTAATCATTAAATGATCAGCATCTTTGATTTCAATGGACTCACCTTGGAATAAACGACGATTACCAAGCAAAACCTTCTTGCCATTCACATCGCCTCGAATACCATGACCTGAGATTGCTTCAAAATGGCTCACCGTCGGAATCAACAAGTTACGCTCATGTGCACCCTTTACAATTGCCTCACCTAAAGGATGTTCTGAGCCTACCTCAGTAGCTGCTGCATAAGCCAACACTTCATTTTCAGTATATTTACCGAAAGGAATAACATCAGTGAGCGCTGGTTCGCCTTTGGTAAGTGTTCCTGTTTTATCAAAAACAACCGTGTTTAGATTTTGAGCTCGCTCTAATATCTCACCACCACGTATCAAAATTCCCAACTCTGCCCCTTTCCCAACCCCAACCATTAGCGCTGCAGGAGTCGCAATACCGAGTGCACAAGGGCAAGCAATAATTAACACAGCAATAAAGGCAAGTAGCCCTTGAGGGAAGTTTCCAGCTATCCACCATCCTGCAAAAGCAAGGATTGCGGCACTCACTACCGCTGGTACAAAGTAGATAGTCACCTTGTCGGCTAACCTTTGAATGGGTGCAGTAGAAGCTTGTGCCTCTTCAACCAGCTTAATAATCTGAGCAAGCGCTGTTTCCGAACCAACTCTGGTGGTTAAGTATTTCACCATCCCGCTTCTATTCAAGGTGCCCCCTATCACAGCAGAACCTACTGCCTTTTCCACAGGCATAGACTCACCCGTTAGCATGGATTCATCCACTGAGGTGCTGCCTTCAGTAACGGTACCGTCGGTTGGAATCTTCTCACCGGGACGCACGACTACAAGCTCATTGATTGAAACGCTATCTGCAGGCACTTCCATTTCTTGATTGTCTCGAATCACATGAGCTGTTGCTGGTTTTAAATCAAGAAGCTTACGCACTGCTGCTGAAGAGTGTTTTTTAATAATCTCTTCCATATATTTACCTAGCAACACAAAGGCAATAATGACGGCGGAGACTTCAAAATAAACATCTCGCTCCGAAATTTTGACTGGCAACACTTCAGGAAAAAACATCACTGCAACACTATAGAAATAGGCAACAGAGGTACCCAGCGCGATGAGAAAGTCCATATTAATAGAACGTGACTTAATGGCATTCCAGGCACCTTTATAGAATCCCCATCCGCCAATAAACTGCACTGGTGTCACCAGCAGAAACAACCAAACGCCCCACGTAAACCAGGGGAGCGATGGAATTGGAACCCAAGTCACAATGGTCGCCCCCGTTGCAAGTGCCAAAAACGCACCAGCTCTCATGATGGCCAAGGCAAGAACGCCTGTCATTGCAATCATGACCCGAGTTTTCATAGACTTTAGTTCCGACTCGGGCGAGTCAAATGTTCGCTTACATCCATCACTACAAAAGTAATAAGTACGTCCAGCCCGCTCAGATCTTAGAGAAGTGGACTTACTCACCACCATTCCACAAATTGGATCCTTAGCCTTTTCATCACTCTTAATATCAGTCCCTTCAGCATGATGGACATGAGAGTGTTGAATCTCTCGCTTAGAATCTCCTTCTGTCCCATTAGCCTTGTTTAGATACTTAGTAGAGTCACTCCTAAAAGCATCTTGACATGAAGTGGAGCAAAAATAATATTTAATTTTTGAGCGTGTAACTGTCAACTTTGATTTTTCATCAACTGTCATTCCACATACTGGATCTATAGCCATTTTGACCTCTGTCTTATTCCTAGTTATTAATGTGGCAACTTATTGCAACAGCCCTTTGGCTTTGCATGTGATTGTTCTGCCACGTTTTCATCTTCAAAATCATAAAAAGAAGCCTTAATTCGAAACCACCAGTTTTTTAAAGGCTGAATATTATGTTCTTCAAGCGTAGTGATTAATTGACTAAATCCCACCTTCGATTCATCGTAGGTTATAGCTAAACATTTTTTATCGCCCTCATAAACAAATTGAACGGGCAGCTCACTTTCTATTTCACTTAGTGTTTCCAGCGAGACAAGTTCACTTTGTATTTTGATACGATGTGTAGCGATATTTTCAGGCAACACACTCTTATCTAAAAAAGGCTTTGGCATTAATCTCCCCAAATCAATCTAATCAAATATCATTTGGATGCCCTGCGAGATTCTCACAGAGCATCCCTTTTACATACTATTTCCCATCTCTAGGATGAGAGTGCTTAGAGCCGTCTGATTTAGTTTCTGTTTCTTTCATGTCTTTTGCTTCAGGTGCAGCCTGAGATGTACCTTTAGCATCTTTTGGATGACAGTGGTGTGAGTGATGGGAATGTTTATCCATATTATTTTGCTCAACCGTTTCAGAATCTGCTTTTTTTTCTTCCGCAACTGCTTGATAAGCAGCTATTGAAAACATAGCTAGAATTAAAATTGATAATGATTTTTTAAACATTTAAATCTCCTTAATTTAAAGTAAAAACAATACAAAAAAGTGCAGGTTTAAAAATAAGTTACGATGATCTATCAGTGTTCATGATTGTGTGGAAGGTGTTCATATAAGGTCTCATTAGCGTTATTTTTCATAGTATCGTAATGATGGTTAGCATCATCTAGGACTGATAGTGACATAACCCCTAAACCATGCCGATAAACTAGCTCACCTCCATGCCATGCAGTAATAGCAATCATGCTCCAAGAGGCAATTAAAGCTGCTAAAAACCAGCCCATCGGCCTGCTATCTATTTTATTGCGCCAGAAGTCCCAGATAGACAAAATGATTATCAAACCCGATGTCGTCAGTGCCCAGTTGCGGTGAATTATCATGGCAGCGTGACTAGAACTGTCATGAGCTACACTGTTATATGCCTGCCAGCCGAAAAACACTGCTGGCAATACTGATAATGCACTTAGCCACAATAAAGAGTGTGCAATAATTGCCATGTTCGAAAAATTGCTCTTGCCACGAATTGCAAATGCCAGAACATAGAAAAAAACGGATACGGATAACAATGCAATTGGAAAATGCACCAGTATTGGATGCAGGTTGGGAATTATTTTAGTCATTTGAAACTCCTCTTTTTTCGAGGGATATTTGTTTTATAAGTGCGTAAATTGCCGGGATGACAATAAGTGTCAACAACGTTGAAGAAACCATGCCTCCCACCATTGGTGCAGCAATACGCCTCATCACTTCTGAACCAGTACCGTTTCCCCACATAATAGGAAGCAACCCTGCCATGATAGCGACTACAGTCATCATCTTTGGTCGAACACGCTCCACAGCCCCATCCATGACTGCTTTATAAAGATCAGCTACAGTTAAAATTTTGCCTTGAGCTTCGACTTTCAGTTTGAGTTCTTGGTAAGCATGATCTAGATAGATAAGCATGATTACGCCTGTCTCTGCAGCTACACCAGCTAATGCAATAAACCCGACCGCAACTGCGACACTCATGTTGTAGCCCAACCAATACATAAGCCAGATTCCCCCAACTAAAGAGAACGGCACTGACAACATAACAATAAAAGTTTCTGTTAAGCGTTTGAAGTTTAGATATAGCAACAAGAAAATGATTAGCAACGTAAGGGGTACCACGATCTTCATTTTCGCTTTAGCGCGTTCCATGTATTCAAACTGCCCACTCCATGTTGCGTAATATCCGGGTTGGAATTTAACCTGTTCACGGACTGCTTTCTGTGCGTCGGCTACGTAACTGCCGATGTCTCTATCTCGAATATCAACGAAAATATAAGCGGATAACAATGCATTTTCAGTACGAATGCTAGGTGGTCCTTTTTCGAGGGAAATATGCGCCAATTGCCCAAGAGGAATCAAAGCGCCATTGAGGGTAGGAACCAGTACCTGACGTGCAATAGCATCTGGGTCAGAACGCAGTTCACGGGGATAACGTGTAATCACACCAAATCGCTCTCTTCCCTCAACAGTAGTAGTAATCACCTCGCCACCTAAAGCGCTGCTGATGATATCCTGCAAATCACCTACAGCTAAACCATAACGAGCTAGTTCCGAACGGTCAGGTTCGATATTTAGGTAATAACCCCCAGTAATACGCTCTGCATAAGCGCTTGTGGTACCAGGGACTTTTTTAACTACAGCCTCAATAGACTTAGCAAGCTTTTCCATTTCAACTAAGTCCCTGCCGAACACCTTAATCCCGATTGGCGTGCGAATACCAGTTGAAAGCATGTCGATGCGTGCCTTAATCGGCATCGTCCACGCATTGCTAACCCCAGGCAGTTGCACAGCTTTATCGAGATCAGAAACAATCTTGTCAATATTCATACCAGGCCGCCATTCACTCTCTGGCTTAAGATTAATTACAGTCTCAAACATTTCTACAGGGGCTGGGTCTGTGGCAGAATTCGCTCGACCTGCTTTACCAAATACAGAGGCCACTTCCGGAAATTCTTTAATGATTTTGTTTTGGGTCTGCATGATTTCTGCAGCCTTTGTTACTGAAAGCCCTGGCAATGTAGCAGGCATGAATAAGAGCGTACCTTCATTCAAAGTTGGCATGAACTCGCTACCTATTCTTTTTAATGGGTAGATAGTTACTGCCAATATCAATAACGCAACAAAAATGGTCATCTTCTTCCACTGCATTACCCCTGCAATCACTGGACGATAGATCCAAATCAAGAAACGGTTAACTGGATTCCTACCTTCTGGCATGATTTTGCCTCTGACAAACAGAAGCATTAGAACTGGAACTAGTGTGACTGAGAGAACTGCCGCTCCAGCCATTGAGAAAGTCTTAGTGAACGCTAGAGGCTGGAACATACGGCCTTCTTGAGATTCCAGTGTAAATACTGGCAAGAAAGAAACGGTAATGATTAATAGGCTAAAAAATAGTGCAGGACCTACCTCCTTACAAGCGTCGATAATAATTTGTAATCTTGGTGTTTCGGGTAAGGCTCGCTCAATATGCTTGTGGGCATTCTCTATCATTACAATGGCAGCATCTACCATGGCGCCAATTGCAATCGCGATGCCCCCCAAGCTCATGATGTTGGAATTCAGTCCTAGCAAATGCATTAGTGAAAATGCAATCAAGACCCCGACTGGCAACATTGCAATAGCTACAAGCGCACTGCGGACGTGCATTAGGAATAGCATGCAAACTAATGCCACCACCATACTTTCTTCTACCAAGGTAGACTTGAGGTTATTAATCGCTCGATGAATCAGATCAGATCGGTCATATACCGTTTCAACTGAAACCCCTTGAGGTAAGCCGGGTGCAAGCTCGATAAGTTTTTGTTTAATGTTGTGAATGACTTCTAGTGCATTCTGACCATAACGCGCCATAGCAATGCCAGCAACAACTTCACCCTCTCCATTAAGTTCGGTAATCCCTCGCCGCTCATCTGGCGCTAATTCAACTCTTGCCAAATCACGCAGCAACACTGGTGTACCTTTATCAGCTTTAACTACAAGTGTTTCTAAGTCTCCAATACCGTGAAGATACCCTTTACCGCGCACCATATACTCGGTTTCCGTCATCTCGACTACACGTCCACCTACGTCCTTATTGCTTTCGCGAATCACTTGTGTAACACGAGAAGGTGACACTCCATATGCCTGTAATTTACGTGGGTCTAAAACAACTTGATATTGCCTTACAAACCCACCAACACTAGCTACTTCTGCAACACCATGTGCCTTAGTTAACTGGTAACGTAAATACCAGTCCTGAATAGCTCTTAATTCCTCAAGTGACCGATTTTTCGCTAATACTACATACTGATATACCCAGCCTACCCCGGTAGCATCAGGTCCTAAGGTTGGCGTAACCCCTCGTGGCAATCGACCTGTCACGCTATTCAAGTATTCCAGCACACGAGAACGTGCCCAGTAAATATCAGTCCCATCTTCGAAAATCACGTAAACAAAACTAGCACCAAAGAAGGAGAAGCCGCGAACAACCTTTGATTTTGGAACTGACAACATTGACGTGGTAAGTGGATAGGTAACCTGATCTTCTACGACCTGAGGCGCCTGCCCTGGATACTCGGTATAGACAATCACTTGAGCATCGGACAAATCTGGAATGGCATCTAATGGCGTTTTTGCCAACGAATAGAGACCGGCACCCACAATAAAAAATGTGGCTAGCAATACAAGAAATACATTGCGTACCGACCAATTAATTATTTTTTCCAACATATTAGTGTCCTTTGTGCCCATTCATTGGTGCAGGGATGCTTTCTGTGGAATTTGAAGTACTATTTGCATGCGAACTGTGCTCACCAAAGCTTCCTAGTGCAGCCTTTAGATTGCTTTCAGCATCAATAAGGAAATTAGCACGAACCACTACCTTTTCGCCTTCACTGAGCCCTTCAGCAACTTCAACATAACCATCACTACGCATACCAAGCTTAACTTCACGCGGCTCGTACAAACCCTCTACTAGCTGTACCAGCACAACTTGACGAAGGCCACTGTCAATGACTGCAGAATCGGGAATTGTCAACGCACTAGCACCATGGCCTGACATAAGTTGAATGCTGGCATACATGTCAGGCTTTAGAATCCCATTGGGGTTGGGCAGAACTACTCTGACTTTAGCCGTGCGTGTCTCGGCTGAGACTGCTGGGTAGATGTAATCAATCTTTCCTTTGAGCTGCATTCCCGGATATGCATTCACGGTAATGTTAACGGTCTGACCAACATGCACTAAGGCGATGTCTTGCTCGAAAACATCGGCCAACAGCCAGATATTAGATATATCTGCTATCTTGAACAGGAGTTCACCCGGCATAAAACGCATGCCTTGTATCGCTGTTTTTTCGAGTACTACACCGTTTGCAGGAGAGTAAATTGTAAGCGTGTGCGAAGCTTTACCTTCATTTTTCAGGCGCTGTAATTGTGCATCTGAAATGTCCCAGTTTCTTAGACGCTTAAGCGCACTTTCTGCTAGCTGATCAACACCTACAAGTGACTCTGGCGTTCCTTTACCTAGTGACTGACGTCCATTCCAGGCAATCAGATATTCTTCTTGAGCAGAGACTAGTTCAGGACTATATATTTCCATCAATGGCTGTCCACGTTTTACAGGCTGACCAGTTGTATTGACGTAAAGTTTTTCGATATACCCCTCAAATTTGGTTGTCACTTTTGAAAAACTTTGCTCATTAAATTGGAACTGCCCTACCGCACGGACCGTGTTCACCATTTTTCGTGTTGAGGCCTGCTCAGTTTTTACCCCTAGCTTCTGTACCTTGTCAGTGCTTATCTTGACCTGTTCATTAGATAGAGTCTCATCCTCATACACTGGAATGTAATCCATACCCATAGAATCCTGCTTAGGTACTGGTGAGGTATCCGCTAATCCCATAGGATTCCGGTAGTAAAGTATCTTTCGTCCAGCATCTGATGTGGCAGCCACTGGCATTTGCACAGAGGTCTGTCTAACCTGTTTCATTCCCAAAAAGTAGCTACCTACTAAAGCCACAGCAATTCCAACTATAGCTAATGCGATCCACAACCTAGATTGCTTCATAAATCTTCCCCAATCAGTCTTTCAATTTCTGCGAAACGAACTTCCTGTTCTACACGCATTTTTATCTGGCCTTGTCTTGCAAGCCTGATTGCCCGTTGAGCATCTATAAGCGTTGTAAAATCAACTTTACTGTTTTCGTAGCCTGCTAAAGCAGAGCGAAAAGTCAATTCTGCTTGCGGAAGTAGTGTGTTGTTAATTAGTCGTAATTGTTTTTCTGCTGCTTCGAAAGCTACTAGGTTTTCTTGTAGCTCACCCATAACTTGGTTTTCTAATCCATTACGACGTTCCTTAGCTGCATCAAGCATCGCTGTAGCCTCATTCTCCTGAGAACGTCTTGTATCTAAACGGATTGGAATATTGACCTCTAACATCGCTTCCCAGGTACTTATGTTGCTACCACGTTGAGTAGGGGCAATGCCTAGAGTTACATCAGGATAACGATTTTTTTCTATCAATCGCTTGTTTGCATCTGCGGCAGATATTTGGGCTGATTGTGAAGCAAGCAACGGATTATTTTGAACTAATTTCTCCTTCAAAATTGCACCATCTATCTTTTCTAAGGGTAGACGACGCAATTCTGGGGCTTCTGAAAGTGGAGCATTTTGTGAACGGCCCAGTATCGCATTAAGGCGAGCTTGGGCTTGTTGTTGCTCTGCCTCTAGATTAATAATCTCTGACTGCAAAGTTGTTTTTTCAACTTGAGCACGGATTACATCTTGCTGAGGAACTAAACCACTGGCATAGCGAATCCTTGTCACAGACTCAAGGTCTCGAAACAAATTTAAGATATCTTCGCTGAGTAACTTCAGGCCAACGGTCTGAAAATATTGGGCATAAGCGTTTTTGATTCGCGCGTGAGTTTCGGCAATGGCAACTAGCCTACGTCCTTTATATTGTTCGAACTGAGCAGTAGCTACTTCCTTACGCAAATCAAGTTTTCCCCAAAGCGGAAAGCTTTGCATCAGAGTGTACTTAGTTCCACTTCCTTTACCTGGTAATGGATTAAAACCATCTGGTGAATCTTTGCCTGCGAAGTCCTCAAATTGGACTCGCAACAATGGATCTGGCAGTGCTCCTGCTGGTGCGATACGCTCACTTGCTGCGTCAGTTTCATAGCGCATTGCCAAAAGTTCAGGGTTATGTGTGTCTGCCCAAATCAGCAATTCCTGAACATTAGCACCAATAAGATTGCTCGAAGATTTTTCTTCAGCCAAGGAGAGGCTTGGCAACATTAATGCTGCAACTGTTAGGACTAGCATTACTTTTGAATTTCTTATATACATTTTCATACCCATGTTCGTTACAATGGCTAACGCATTCTGAAACGACTAGCTTAATTGCCTCATTTAATCGCTCTGATTTTGGTAATTAATGTGCCACCACCGTCGATTTTAACTAACTCAAATTCAACCTGATCTCCCACTTTTACCGTATCCGGGAGAGCCTTATCAGCAACTTTAAAAAACATCGTCATAGCTGGCCATTTGAGTTCAGGGATAGCTTCATGCTTCAATTTAATCTTCCTTGAAGCAGTACTTACAGCAACAACCTCACCCTTTGATGTGTAACTCTTTTGATTATCGGTCGTTTGATAGTGAGCATCATTGGCATAAACCATAGTGGTAGCACTTAATATTGCTAAAAAAAAACAAATTAATATCTTTTTCATTGCATTTATCCTTAATCTTTAATTGAATATGGGCAGGACGCTGCCTGCCCGGTTAACTTATCAATGCTTATGTTCGTTATTAGAGCCTTTGGACATGCAGTCCATTTCATCTGATCCTTTATTCATACCGCCCATGCCCATCATCATGTGATGTTCTTCCATCATTTGGCTCATCATGTCATCCATAAGCTTTTGATGTTCACTGATCCATTCTTCATGTTCCTGCATGGTCATACCAGACTTAGGTTTCATAGCTTGCATTTTTCCCATATTGTCATGCATCATTTTCATGTGTTCTCCCATGAGTTTTTTTTGTTCGGCACCTTGAGCGATCTGAGCTTCTTTAAGCTTTTGCTTAGCTTTTATATTTTGTTGAATTAATTGTCTTTGTGACTCGTCTTGCCCCGCAATTGCAGAGAGAGATAAAGAGCTAAGAAAGCAGAAAATAAGAGTTGAAATAATTTTGTTACTAATATGAGTTTTCATAATAAAAATCCTAATGATTTAAAATTTTCTTCAAATTCAAAAGAAAAACGCCAGCGAAATGACTCTTAAAAGTTCTCTAATAAGAAATCATTAACGGATCTTGTTTAAAACCAGCACAAGGTTGTGCCTAGAGTTTTTTCGAGCGTTTGACTACAGATCAAGAATGCGAAAAAAATGCCTTCGCAAGGGATAAGTGCTAGAGGGATTCAATCCAAATTGGAATAATGGCAAGCTATACCCATGGCCCAATAAAAGGAGAATTAAGCTCCCTATGCACTAAGGGTTTGTTGTATAGGTGGTCTTTGAAACGTAGGAAGAGAAATAGATGTGTAGGTTTTAGATAAACCTAATTGATAATGCGAAGCAAGCTTTTCTGTTTCGTAATTAGTAACACTAATTATAGCCGCCATGCCGAGTTGACCGCATGTAGATACACATTGATTTTTCTCTTTTTGATGGTCACTATGGCTATGATGATTAACGTGTTTGTGACAGTTATGAGATTCTTCATGCATGGCATGGGTATGATCGGAATTAGTTGAAAAATGATGGCACAGGGAATTAGTTGCTGCCGCTAAACTTTGAAGCGGCAGCAAGAAGACAAGCACTAAAACTAACCATGTTTTACAACTTTTCATGATTTGCATAATACACTTTAAAAATAAACATTTCAATCTGGTTAGATAAAGAAAATTACAATTTTCTTTACCTAACCCCACAAATCTACTTAACCTGTTGTTTATTAATATCTCTTTGCTGGTGCCAAATTCGGTTGTCCTTTGATAAATAAGAAAATAAGCTGCATTTAATATTTTCTTTATCAAGGAGTTCTAAAATGGCACAAGCTAAAACACTTACCCAAACAGAGATAGATCAAGTCCTTCGGTACGTCAGTAAAAGTCGCTATGCGGTGCGTAATCGCTGTTTGATACTAACCAGCTTTTGGTCTGGTATGCGTGTCGCAGAAATCGCCAACTTAAAGATGCGTGATGT
>JACCDW011413848.1_pt1 | contig 23207 bp, 13 predicted proteins | sample 7449781 | NCBI WGS metagenome assembly JACCDW01 (sample SAMN15323449, study PRJNA562643) | freshwater metagenome | isolation source: river surface water | place: USA:Blue River Watershed | collected 2017-08-18
CCAAGACTGGATTCGAACCAGCACGCCGTTTCCAGCGCTACCACCTCAAGGTAGTGCGTCTACCAATTTCGCCACCTGGGCCCGAGGGAGAACAAAATTATGTAAAAATAAAGACATGAAAAAATGGAGTGCCTATTTTTAGGCAGATAGGACCTAAATTTGTCGAATACATGCACCCAACTGAATCTCATCCTACACTTGCCGTGGTCATCCTGAACTGGAATGGCAAACACTATCTAGAACAATTTCTGCCGTTTGTTCTTGGGTCCACTTACGCCAACATGGTTGTTTACCTGGCAGACAATGCGTCCACTGATGGTTCTGTTGATTGGGTGGAAACAAAATACCCGTCCATTAAAATCATATGCAATCCTTCCAACGAAGGATTTGCAGGCGGATACAACATGGCGCTCAGGCATGTGGAAGAAGAATTCATGGTGCTTTTGAACTCTGATATTGAAGTCAGCCCGGGTTGGATCGAGCCCATCATGGAAATGTTCATGAAAAATCCTGATGTTGCTGCCATCCAGCCGAAAATACTTGACTACAAGAACAAGCAAAGTTTTGAATATGCGGGTGCGGCTGGTGGTTGGATAGACCGATTCGGTTATCCGTTTTCCAAAGGAAGAATTTTTGATGTGCTGGAAAAAGACGAGCACCAGTACGACAAGCCATCACCCATTTTTTGGGCATCAGGTGCCTCCTTGTTTATCCGCCACTCGGCATTTGATGCAGTTGGCGGATTTGACGGCTACTTTTTTGCACACCAGGAAGAAATTGACCTTTGCTGGAGGTTACAACTGGCCGGACACCAAATCATGTCTTGCCCGGCATCCATCATCTACCATATTGGTGGTGGAACCCTTGCCAAGAACAATCCTAAGAAAATCTACCTCAATTTTAGGAACAACCTGATCATGCTTTGGAAAAACCTTGAGGGGATGGATGCTTTCATAACTGTTGGGTTTCGTTTCTTGCTGGATGCGATCAGTGCATGGAAAAACCTGCTTTCAGGACAGTCCTATTTTTTTACTGCAGTCATGAAGGCCCATTTTGGCTTTTTCAGCTGGCTGCTTGCCGGACAGAAAAAAAGTATTTTTCCTTCCAAAAGAATGGCAAAACCCGCTGGAAGATACATGGGCAGTGTTGTTTGGCAACATTTTGTAAAAGGCAAAAACAGGTTTTCAGAAATTGTTGAAAACTGCAGTTGAAAAATAAACTTGATTCCTTATTTTTGCCGAGCAAAAGAAACATATGCAACACAATACAACTGACATCGCTGAAAAGAAAGACTTTGGCAGAAACTGGGTAAGCTCTTCCCGATTCCTGTTTCACGTCCAGCTCTTCGCCTTTATGGCTTTTGTACTGGGTGGATGCTATGGCTTGTACAGCATGCACTACAAAGGAAAACCCAAAGTGGAAATTCCTGAAAGCACACAGTACACGCCGAAATACAAATAAGAATTTTCTTTTTAAATCAAGATCTTATTCTTATTTTTGCACCCCCTATGTTCTTACACACAATGCGGAAGTAGCTCAGCTGGTAGAGCACAACCTTGCCAAGGTTGGGGTCGCGGGTTCGAATCTCGTCTTCCGCTCACAAAAATTCCATCTTCGATGGAATTTTTAGTTTAAGTTCGGTTGTTCTTTCATGCATATCGCATGCCTCGGTGGTGGAATTGGTAGACACGCAGGACTTAAAATCCTGTTCGCCGAAAAAGCGAGTGCGGGTTCGATTCCCGCCCGAGGCACAAAAAAATACCCACTCCGGGTTTATTACAGGGCCACTTGTTTTTTGCCCAATACAATTTCACCAACAACAGCAAAGACCACTACTGCAATGGCCCCAATGGCATTGAGCCACAACCATCCGATGTCGGTAAATGCATACATGGCAATCACCACAACCTCTCCCATGATGGCCGCATAGAAAACAGCATTCCCCTGCACTTTTTTAAGGTAGAATGCGACAAGGAAAATACCCAGCATCACGCCATAAAACCAGGAGCCCAGGATATTGACCGCTTCAATCAGGCTGCCCAGGTTGGTGGCAAACTGGGCAAAGATGATGCAGAACATCCCCCAAAAAAGGGTATACATGCGAGACAATTTGAAGGCTTCCGCTTCTGAAGGATTGGCATTGATGTATTGTTTGTGAAAATCAATCAAGGTAGAAGCTGACAATGAGTTCAGCGCTGCTGAGATGCTTCCCCAGGCTGCAAGAAAAATCACTGCGATCAGTAGCCCTATCAATCCTTTTGGCAGATGGTCCATGACAAAACGGATGAACACATAATTGGTATCCGCATTCTCTACAGGAATTCCAGATTCCTTCACCATTTTTTTCACCTTTTGACGAAGGGATGATTCTTTTTGCTGAATCCCGTGCAAGGCAACAGAGTAAACGGCAGGCTCCTTCCCTTTCATGGTTTTCATCAAATCCTGCTTCTCCTGTGAAATAACCATGTGCTCCTGCTCCAGCGCAACCACCTGATCATGATAGGCCGTTGTTTTCAATTGATCAATGGCCAGTTGATTGAAAAAAAGCGGAGATGCATTGAACATGTAGTAGACAAAAACAAGGACACCAATGAAGAGGATAAAAAACTGCATCGGGATTTTCACAATTCCATTCATGATCAGGGCAATGCGACTCTCTTTGATGGAACTGCCAGACAAGTACCTTCCCACCTGGCTTTGGTCTGTACCAAAATAGGAAAGTGCTAGAAAGAATCCGCCAATCACTCCACTGATGATGTTGAACCGATCAGACCAATCAAAACCCTGATCAGTCATCCCTGTGGTGATCACATTCATTTTCCCAAGGTCTTGGCCTATGGAAATGATTTCACCCAAGCCTATGCCCTGGGGCATCATGTCGATCAACAAATAGGCTGCCAGAAATAGTCCTGAAAAGATGATGACCAGCTGCAATTGCTGGGTATAGGCTACAGCCCTTGCACCACCGCTGATGCTGTACAGGATCACAATCCCACCCATCAAGACGTTGGTGATATAGATGTTCCAACCCAGCACAGATGACAGGATGATGGCGGGTGCATAAATGCTTATACCAGTTGACAATGCCCTAGACAACAGAAAAAGAAAAGCAGTGAAAGACCGGGTCTTTTTATCGAACCGCTTTTCAAGAAATTCATAAGCGGTATATACATTGAGTTTGTGGAAGATGGGAACAAAAGTGATGCACAAGACCAGCATCGCCAGCGGCAATCCAAAATAATATTGCACAAACCGCATGCCGTCTGCATATGCCTGTCCAGGTCCCGATAAAAAAGTAACCGCACTTGCCTGTGTACCAATCACACTGAGCATCACCATGTACCAGCGCAATTGTTTGCTGCTCCTGAAATAGCCGTCAATGTCTTTGGTGTTTCTGCCCTTGTAAACTCCATAGAGCACAACCAAGACAATCGTAAGGACCAGCACAGACCAGTCTAGGACACTCATCTTTTATCTCTTTTGTAGATGATGGCAGCCACCAGGATACCTATCAACAATCCCAATGCAATTTTTTTCCTGACCAAAGCAATCAGGAGGCCGAGACCCAAACCAACCACCATGGCAAATACCGGAGACCTTCTTTTGTTATTTTGCGCCATTGATCTTTTTGTTTGGGTTGGAAATGATGTTGGCAAACAGGCGGAATGCACCGGGTACGCCTGCAGGGAGCTCCCTAAAAAACACAAGGCCTGTATAAATGAACCTTCCCTTGCCTTCATTTCTCACGATCAGGCTTCCATTGAGATCGGCCTCACCCTGGTCATGCATGGCAAGCACAGCTTTATAATCCGTAGAGAAATTTTCTGCATAATAAATGCCCCGCTCCTGAATCCATCCCGAAAAATCATCTTTGGTGATTCTGTTGGGAAAGTTCAGCAAAGGATCTTTTTCATCCAAGAAAACAACATCGGCATCTTCTTCCGTTGTGCGTCCACGGGAAATCGTAAATGGCTTGGGGCCAATCATTGTTTTTTGCATTGGACCAGCAAAACTATTGGTATTGTATTGCACCACAAGGTTGCCGCCATTTGTTACATAGTCCATCAGGATGGCATGTTTTTCAGCCATCCACTCGTTGACATTGTAGGCCCTGACACCCACCACCACTGCATCAAACTGGTTCAGCTTGCCTTGGGTTATATCAGCCCTACCCAATTCTGTTACATCGTAACCCATCCTCCTGATCATGTCTGGCAACTTGTCTCCAGCACCAGTAATATAGCCAATACGCTTGCCTGTGGTCTTCATGTCTTTGGGCAGGTCAAATTTGACAATGTTGCTGAAATAGGTAAGGTTTGGGATGTGCTCGTAAGCGATGGTTTCCATTTTTTTATCTGCTGCTGGTGAGGCGGGTAGCACATATACAGGATGAAAAAATTCTCCCTTGGCAGGGTCTACCACCCGGTAGCGAACAGGAATTTCGTAGGAGATATTTTCGCCCATGATGTTCAATGATGCATTGACTGTAAAAGCGGGATTGTTCTCTGGCATGCCAATCAGCAGCTGGTCGTCTACATTGAAATGACCTGGCTCCATTGCTGCTTCCAGCCAATAAGGTTGTGATATTTTTTTGGTTGATGTTACCGGTACATAAAAACTGTTTGTCCAGTTGACATTTTTTTTCAACCCAATGCGCTGACCAGCTTTTACATTTTCAAAACTGATTTCGCTAATATTGACATCAGCACCGGCGCGGTTGTTGAGCAGCACATTCACCCGAATGCTATCACCTTGCTTGACCAATGAGCGGTCTGCCAAGGCTTCCAGGTGCAATCCGGAGGACAGCTGGATGAGCCTGTCCACCTCACCCAATTTTATTTTTTTCCAATGGGCATCACCAATGGCATGGATGGCTTTTCTGATGGCAACCAATTGTGGCAAGGAAGCTGAAGGGTCATGCACAGAATAGGTTTCCACCAGTTTGTTGACCAGCGCACTGACAACTGCTCCTCCTTCCACCCTGGACCAGCTGCAGTCTACACCATCCATGGGATCTTTCTCTGCTTTTTCGCCAAGGGTATGGATAAAATATTCTGTTGCAGATCCTCTTGTTGATGCTGATCCAAATCCCTGGCTCCGGTGCTGGCTTCTGCCTTCAGCAGCGATTTCGCCAATGCTTTTGCCCATCAAGGGAATATAGCTTCCTGCATCAATCTTGAGCTGGTTTTCAGCGGTGGTATTGGTCGATCCAAAACTGAAAGTATTCCACATGATGCGCTTGGCCTTCCATGGACCAACGCCGTATTTAAATTGCTCGGGAAACATCTTTGGATCAGCAGCAGCCACAAAGGCTTCTCTTGCGATAACGGCAGATCCTGAATGGTGTCCGTGGCCTGCCCTGCTGTCTTCGGGGAACCTGGTGATGATGACATCCGGCTTGAAATTACGGATCACCCACACTGCATCTGCCAATACTTTTTGCTTGTCCCACATGGCCAGGGCCTCTTCGGTTCTTTTAGAAAACCCAAAATCATAGGCACGGGTAAAAAACTGTTCTGCTCCGTCCACCCTTCTGGCGGCAAGCAGTTCCTGGGTTCTGATCAGACCCAGCTCAATGCCTTGCTCATCACCGATCAGGTTCTGTCCGCCATCTCCACGGGTCATGGCGAGATAAGCCGTTTTGTAGTTTCTATCCCTCGCCATATAAGCCAGCAATCTGGTATTCTCATCGTCTGGATGCGCAGCAATATACATGACAGTGCCCAATACATTCAAGCGCTTCATGGCATGCAGGATTTCACTGCTGCTGGCAGCAACTTGCTTTTGGGCAGTTGCGCTGTTGTAAACAGTAAAAAACAGTGTAACAATCAAACAGAACCTTAATGTCGAAAGCGTGCGCATGGAAAATATTTTCATCAGAACAGTAGCTTGGTTAAGTAAATAAAAATAATCAAATAGGGCTTAAGAACTAAGACAGATGCCATATTCTTTTGAAATGATTTCTATCTTTATGGGATGAAAAAGATTTCCAACTGCCTGCGCACTACACAACTCTTGATGATGTTGATCTTGGTTTTGTTGACCTCCATGGCTTCTGCACAGATCAATCCCTACCAATACACGATCAACAAAGTTGCCAATGGCAGCAAGGGCGCGGTTTCATCGGCGCACCCACTGGCCAGTCAGGTGGGTCTGGAAATCCTCAAAAAAGGCGGTAATGCATTTGATGCTGCCATCGCTACACAGTTGGCCTTGGCCGTTGTTTATCCTGGCGCAGGCAATATCGGAGGAGGTGGATTCCTGGTTGCCTATTCAAACAAAGGAAAAGCCATTTCAATCGATTACAGGGAAAAGGCGCCAGGAAGTGCATCGCGCGACATGTACTTAGACAAAGATGGCAATCCTTTGCTGAACCTCAGCCAGAACGGCCATCTTGCCAGTGGCGTTCCAGGAACGGTTGCGGGGCTTTTTGCATCACACCAATATGGAAAGCTTGGTTTTGCTGCCCTGATTCAACCCGCCATCGAACTCGCTGAAAAAGGATTTGTGATTACAGCAGCTGAAGCCAGGTCATTGAATGGCAGCAAGTCGGCTTTTGAAAAATACAATACCGTTCGTCCAGCATTTGTAAAAGACAATGCCTGGAAAGCAGGAGATACCCTGGTGCAGAAAGACCTGGCTGCTACCCTTTCAAGGATTCGCGACAATGGCATGAAAGGATTTTATGAAGGCGAGACCGCCAGGCTGATCACGGAGGAAATGAAAAGAGGTGGAGGAAAAATCAGTCTAGAAGACCTGAAAAATTATACCGCAGCAGAAAGGGATCCCATCGTTTTTGACTACAAGGGCCATACCGTCATTGGCATGCCCATGCCCAGCAGTGGTGGATTGCTGATGCAGCAAATGATGAAAATGATTGAAGACAGGGACATTTCTTCCATGGGATTTCACTCTCCGGCTGCAGTGCAACTGATGATTGAAGTGGAAAGGCGGGCTTATGCAGACAGGGCAGAATTCATGGGAGACAAGGACTTTGTGAAAGTGCCTGTGAAGACCCTTGCAAGTGATGCTTACCTGAAAGAAAGGATGAAGGATTTCATTCCGGGCAAAGCTACCCCCAGTGATATGGTAAAGCCTGGAAAGGTGAATCCCGAAAGCGATGAAACCACACATTTGTCTGTGGCAGACCAGTACGGCAATGTGGTGAGTGTAACAACGACCCTCAATGGCGGATACGGATCTAAAACTGTTGTTGGTGGTGCCGGTTTTCTCCTGAACAATGAGATGGATGATTTCAGTGTAAAGCCTGGTGTGCCTAACATGTTTGGTGCAGTTGGCAAGGAAGCCAATGCGATTGCACCAGGGAAAAGGATGCTCAGTTCTATGACCCCAACTGTTGTGCTCAAGGACAAGAAACCCTGGCTGGTGGTGGGCACTCCTGGTGGCACGACCATTCCCACATCAGTTTTCCAGACCTTAGTGAACATCATCGATTTCAAGCAGTCCAGTCTTGATGCGGTCAACAATCCAAAGTTCCACCACCAGTGGCTTCCAGACCAGGTGATGGTTGAAAATGATTTCCCCAAAACCCTCCAAACCTCATTGGAAAAAATGGGATACTTGTTTACCAACCGTGGCCAAATTGGAAGGACTGAAGTCATCAAACTGGAATGGAGCGGAAAGAAGTTGAAATCGATTGAAGCGGTTGCTGACAAAAGGGGCGATGATCACGCAGCTGCCTATTGATATTTTTTCAGATTCAATTAACGGTTAAATCCTCTGGCAGAGGTCTATCTCTAGTGGGGATTGGTTAACTTTACCACAAACTCCTCCACTGAGAAAAGCAGTTAAAATAGTCTCCTCTGTTTTGGGCGGCATCATTGTTTTGGTGCTGATCCTCTGGCTGCTTATCCAAACTCCCTATGTTCAAAACAAGCTTGTGGATTATGCCACCAAGACCATCAGCAAAAACCTGAACATACCCATCAGCATTGGCTCCGTCAACTTCTCTCTTTTCAACAAATTTGCCATCAACGATGTGTTGGTAAGGGACCGTTCAAAAGACACCCTCCTGCATGCGGGCCAGATCAGGTTGAACATCAGCGACTGGTTTTTCCTGAAAAAAGATATTGCCATCAGTTATGCCAGCCTGGAAAATGTTTATGTCAATACCTACCGAAAAGACAGCGTTTGGAATTACCAGTTCATTCTGGATGCTTTGTCTTCAGGAAAGCCCAGCAATGGAAAGCCAACTGACCTGAAACTGAACATCACCGCATTGGAGTTAAAAAAGATCAGGTACAAGGTAAAAGATGAATGGCGGGGCGAGGACCAGGACTTGAGGATTGCAGCAGTTTCCCTTTCAGCAGACCTCATCGACCTTCAGCACAAAAAAATCCAGCTCAACAATCTGGCCATCAACCAACCTTCTTTTGGACTGCACCAGTACACTGGCAGAAGGCCCAAGTCGCTTATCCCCAAAACAGAAAAAAGGATCAACGGTACGTTGTACTGGAATCCCGGACAATGGCAAATCAACGCCGATTTGATAAGCCTCAAATCGGGAAGTTTCAAAAGCGATCTAGAAACCGATAGAAAAGCCTACGACTATTTTGATGGCGCCCACATCCACTTTTCGGCCATCAACGCGAATATCAAAAATTTGCGGTTGTACAACGACAGCTTGTTTGGTGAACTTTCTCTGAAGACAAAAGAAAGAAGTGGATTCGAAGTCAAGTCCCTGCTGGCCAATGTGAAGATGGACCCTACCCTCATGGCCTTCACCAACCTTTCCATCGAAACCCCCTACAGCAAAATAGGCAATGCCTTCTCCATGGGCTATGAATATTTCACTGATGACATGGCGGACTTTATCAACAAGGTCAGGATGGAGGGCAACATCAACAACAGCACCGTGAACCTCAAGGATATTGCCTTTTTTGCTCCAGCACTCAAAGGTCAAAACATCAGCCTGGGGCTAAATGGAAAAGTGAAGGGTCTGGTAAACAACCTGGTGGCGAAAGAAATGAGGATTGAATATGGCAACCTCACTGCTCTTTCGGGCGAACTGCATATTGAAGGGCTTCCAGATGTTGCAACTACCAGTTATAAATTGACCAATGCAACTGCGATCAGTGCAGCCAAGGACCTCTATACCCTGCTACCAAGCCTCAAAAAATCTTTGGGCATTGATCTTGTGCCGATGGGTGCGATCAGTTTCAAGGGTGAAGTGATGGCGCTGGGTGAGAACATGGATATGAAAGGATTGCTGAATACCGCGTTGGGCAGTGTGAGTACCCTAACAAACCTGAAGCAAATTGGGACCAAGGGATTTAATTTTAACAGTACCGGAACAATCAATGGATTGGAGGCTGGAAAACTGTTGACCATCAAACAGCTTGGGAATATTGCAGGAAAATACAGTGTTTCCGGCACTGCCAAGGCTGGCATCAACTTTAATGCAAACCTCAGCAACCTGACTTTCAACGCTTATAATTACTCAGACATCAGTGCAAGGGGAAGCTACCTAAATGAAATCCTTGAAACTGCCATAGACATTGATGACAAAAACCTGATTGCTGCATTGTCTACGCGAATCAACCTTGCTGGTAAAATGCCCAGAACCATCGTTGATGCTCAAATTCATCTCTCTGACCTGAAAGCCCTCAACTTGATCAGCATGCCCCTTACTTTTTCAGGTAAAACCCAGATGGATCTTACTGGAAATGATCCTGACAACATCAGCGGCATCGCCCGTTTTACCGACTTGAGTGTGTTCAGAGGCAATCAGGCCTTTGTATTTGACAGCCTCACCTTCAAGGCTGAACAGGTAGAGGATTACCGATCACTGACCTTGCTGGGAAAAGACATTGATGCCAAGATGCAGGGGCATTTTGAATTTGCAGAACTGCCTGCAACCTTCAACCAATATTTCAGCAGTTACCATCCCCTTTATTTCAAGAAATCTGCTCCTCCCAAAAAGGACCAGGACCTCTATTTCAGCTTCGACCTAAAAAATGCAACCTCCATCCTGCAGATCCTTGACAATGGCATCAGTGGCATGAACTATAGCAATATTGAGGGCACTATCGACACCAAGAACAAAAACTTCAGCCTCACGGCAACCATCCCCAAACTTGTCTATAAAAACCTGTCGGTATATGACTTTGAAATGAACGCTGCAGGCGGTGCAGACAGCCTGGTGATTGCATCGAAGACAAGTTCCGTGGTATTTAACGACAGCCTGTTCTTCCCCAACAATGAAATCCGCATCAGGTCTTCCAAGGATGTTTCTGTGGTTGACATCAATACTTTTTCTGAGTCTTCCCAATACGGGGCAAAACTTTCTGCTTCCATAAACAACCTGAAAGATGGCATCCTGGTTCATTTCAATCCATCTTCATTGGTTTTCAACGAAAAAACATGGAACATTGAGAAGGACGGCGAGGTTTTGATCAGCAAAGCCAAATTTGATGCCAGCAATTTCAGGCTAACCAATGGTGAACAATCGATAGGATTGATCACGCTCCCTCCTGCTGCAGACAGGGAGCAGACCATCATCCTTACCCTGGAAAAGGTGAACCTGGGCGAGCTTCTCCCCTTTGTATTGAAGGAGCCAAGAATACAGGGCATCACTTCCGGAGACCTGACCATTGAAGACCCATTCAACAACCTCAAACTCTACCTCAATGCCCAGACAGATAAAACAAGGTTTGAGAACGACTCTATCGGCCTGACATCTATTAACGCATTCTGGGACAGCAAGGAAAAGCGGGCCAGCTATTTCCTTGAATCAGATAACCCCAACTATCAATTTGGTGTCAAAGGGAAACTTGATCTGAAAGACAGCAGTAAGCAGCAGATTGAAACTGATATTGACATTGTCAACGTCAAACTATCCCTGCTCCAACCCTATCTTGGTATTGTGTTCAGCCAAATGGATGGTTTGGGGAATGGCAAACTCCGCATCTCCGGCAATCTCAAGGAACCTGATTTTACCGGTGCTGTAAAGGTATCCAATGCCAAAGTTACAGTGGCCTATACCCAGTGCAGCTATACACTTATGGATCCTGTGATTGAATTTTCTCCTGGTAAAATCAACCTGGGCACCATCCAGGTCAAAGATGCCAATGGTAACCTGGCCACGGTTAAAGGAAGCCTGGATCATCATTTCTTCAGGGATTTCAATTACAACATCAGTGCCACATCCAAAAAATTACTGGTGCTCAACACTGGCAGAACAGACAACAACCTTTTTTACGGCAAGGCCATCGCAAAATTCAATTTCAACATTACTGGTCCGGAAAATGAAATGAGGATGTATGTCAGCGGCGCACCTGTGGACAGCTCAACCATCGATATCCTTACCAGCACCAGCAGCAAACAGGCTGCAGACGTAGATTATATCGTTTGGAGAACCTACGGTGATGAGATGAAAGCAAAGGCATCAGAATCCATCTCCAACCTGATCATCGACCTGGATTTGACCGCTTCTCCGTTGTTGAAAATGAATGTAGTGCTGGATGAACTCACCGGGGATGTCATCTCAGGCCAGGGCAATGGAAACCTAAAGATCCATACCGGCACCAAAGACAACCTCACCATGATTGGCCGGTTCAACATTGAAAGCGGCAGCTATAATTTCAATTTTCAGGATGTGTTCAAGAAGCCTTTCAAGCTGTTGGGCGGTGGCCGAAGTTATATCAGCTGGACCGGAGATCCTTTGAATGCCGAAATCAATATTGATGCACTCTACCTGGCTGAAAAAGTAAGGATGAGTACTTTGTTCACAGACCCCAGCAGTTCAACTGTTTCTGGTGTAAGTGCTGATGTATTGAGGGAAATCAGTGATGTGGAAGTGCGCTGTAACCTCTCTGGAACCCTTTCCAGCCCTAATCCTACCTTTCAGATTGTCATTCCCCAAAACAGCACAGTCAGGAACAATGCCACCATTGACAGTAAACTGAAAAACATCAACCGTGACCCGCTGGAGGTGAGCAAGCAATCCACTTATTTGATTGTTTTCAAGAGTTTTGCCCCACAGGCAGCAGTTGTTTCGAACAACCTCAACAGCGAACTGCTCAACACCACCATTTCCGGGGTTATCAATGGAATTCTTGCCAGCAGCGTCCAAAACTTTTTTTCAAAGGTCCTGGGGTCTTCTGTTGATGTAAATTTCAATTATTCGAGGACCATGACTGGTATTACTGGCTCTACTGGAAATACCGGAAGCGGACAGAATAATTTCAGGGAAAACGTAAGCCTCCAGTTCATCAAATCCATGTTGGACGACAAGCTCATCATCACCTTTGGCAGTGATTTTAATTTTGCTGCAGCCGGGGGAAATTCCTTCAACAGCAGTGCCCAGTCCTTTCTTTTTCTTCCTGACGTGAATGTTGAATACAAAATCACTCCTGATGGCAAGTTCAGGACTTCTTTCTTTTACAGGAGTAGTTTTGATGTGTTGTCCACTTCAGGAAAACGGGACCGCACTGGTGGAAACGTATCCTTCAGAACTGAGTTTGACAGGCTGTTTGAACGCAAGAAACGGATCAAACCAACAACTACTCTTGAAAATTAATCCAAGCAGTTGTTGATCTTCAATGAATACATCCAAACAGTTTAGGATGAATATGAGTGAACCAATACAAGCAGTTGGATGAACATAAAAAGGGCCGGGAGTTGAATCCCGGCCCTTCTATTTTGATGCGAATCAGATTGATTAGAAATTATACCTGACAGTGAACTGACCTCTCCAACGGGTAGAAAGATAGTTGCTTCCGCGGATATCAAGGATATCAGCAGCTGTACGGTTGACCATGTTCCTGTAAGTGAATCTTGGTGTGAGGGTTGTACCTGTTACCCTGTATCCTTCCATGCTCACCAAAGAGTATGCATCAACACCAGGTGTTGCATTTACCCTGCCCCAATTCCTGTTGAGGAAATTGGTGAAGTTGAACATGTCGAAAATCACAGAGAACCTGTGCTCGTTGGCACCTTTTCCAAGTACGATGTCTTGTTGTACTTTGAGATCGAACAAGTGGCTCCAAGGAAGAACAGCACCATTCCTGTCTACGAACTGACCTCTCTTTTTGTTCAGGTACTTGTCGTTGGTGATGTACTGGTCAAAAGCAGCCCACTGCTGAGCAACGGTATAGGTAACGCCAGAAGATGTGTAGGCTTCAGCAAATTTGCTCCAATCAGCCAGGTCTTTTGGTACATAGATCAGGTCAGTAGACTCACCATTTGCACCATTTTGGTCATAGATCATGCTCCTTGAGTACACATAAGAGTAAGGTGAACCTGACTGACCATTGTAAAACAAGCTAAATGTAGTGGCAAGTCTTTTGTCTGCATAGCTGAGCTTCTTGGATACAAAGCTGCTGAACCTGTGAAGCTGAGCGAAATCAGAACGGCTGAGGGCAATGTTGTTCCTTCCGTTCTTGGTTTCGATGTACCTCCACTGTGAGTTGTTTTGAGAGCTTGTACCATCAAACAGTGTATAAGAATCACCGTAGCCATAGCTCAGGTTGAATGACCAGCCTTTGCTGAAGCTCTTGTCGATAGCTGTGGTAAAGTTGTAAGAAAGACCCTTGTCCTTGGTACCATTGGTGATCAGGAAGATACCAGTTGAGTAAGGATTTTGAACACCTGCAGTTGCTGGATCAAAATCAAACCTGGTGTAAGTGGTTGATGTACCATTGATGGCGAGGTAAACATCTTGTCCCAACTCATTCTTGGTAGTCTGTCCTGCAAATACATTATAGTATACAATTTCATTGATGTTCTTTTGGAACAGGAGGTCTGTAGTCCACTTCCATCCTTGTCCGAAAGTCTTGTCAACGCCAAGGGATGCCTTCAATACTTTGGGAAGTTTGAAGTTTTTTGCAATAAGGTCAATCTGTCCTGAAGGAGTTGCTGCGGTTACGCCAACATCTGAAGGATTGTACTGCTTGAATGGATCAGCCCTGAAAGTGATGGCTGGATTGTTCAATGCAATACCACCAACGTTCACACCGGTGTTGTTGTATACACCGCCAGGCCATACCAAAGGAACGCGGCCGGTGAAAGCACCAATACCACCACGGATCTTAAGACTTTCCTCTGCTTGATAAGTGAAGCCAATTCTTGGAGACATGCTCAACTGCGGCTGAGGACGTTGTCCGGAACGGGCACCTTGCATATCCCACCTTGAAGAAATAACAGGAAGTGCGTTGGTATTAAAGAACTTGTCTTCGTTTGGAGCAGTAAGGAATTCAAAGTTGTCAAAACGGAGACCAAAGTTCAATTCAAACTTATCTGAAACCTGCCATTGGTCACCAACAAAGAATCCAGCCCTAAGGGTATTGAATTCAGTACCTGCAGCACTACCATCACCGGTGATGTTATCCACCAGAGAGAATGATCTTGAATACTGCGCAGGCCTGAGGTCTTGCAACCAATGGTTAACAAAGTTGTAGGTATAGGTACCATAGTTGTCACGCACAAAGAGGTTATATGAATTGCTGTACTCAACGTCCAAACCTACCTTGAACTGGTGGTCTCCCGTTGTATAACGAAGCTCATCATAAATTGCAGTGTTGTTTTGCTTCAGCTGGTTACCAGTTGAGAAGTTCTCCGTTCCAAATACATAGCTGGTTCCATTCACTGAGTTCAAGGTAACACGTGGGAAATCCTTGCCCAATGGATCACGGTCATCCAATACATTGGTAAAGGTGGCCAGCAACTTGTTGGACAATTTATTGGAGAACCTGCTGTTCAATTCAAGTGAAGCAGAGTTTGTTTTGCTTGGAATCAGGTAACCTGCGTTGAAAAAGTTTACCCTTGTGCTAGTGCTGGCGTTGGTCACTGAACGGGCTGAATTAGCATAACGGTAAGAGAAATTCAACCTGTGCTTGGGGTTGATGTTCCAGGTGATTTTTGCAGCAATCTTATCACTGTTCAAAAGATCTGGGATATCAAGGTATGCGCCTGGGTCGTAACCCAAACCTTTGAGCTTGGCAACAATCAGGTTAACTGAATCTTTGAAAGCAGCACCTGGAGGTGTTCTGAAAGTAGAAGCGTCAAAAGGCTGTGGCCTTTCATCGCGCTGAAACTCCGCACTTACGAAATAGAACAATTTGTTTTTAACCAGTGCACCACCAAGGGTCATACCGAAAGTGTTTGCCTGAAAATCAGGCAGCTTGGTTGCTGCTGACTTAAGACCAGAAGGAGTCTTTCCTGTAAAATCCTGGTTCCTGTTGATGAAGTAGGCTGATCCTTTGGTCTTGTTGGTACCACTCTTGGTGATGGCATTTACAGAACCACCGGTGAAGTTACCGAAGGAAACATCATAAGGTGAAACACCCACCTGAAATGATTCGATCGCATCAATGCTGATGGGAGATGAACCGGTTTGACCACCATTGGTTCCAGACTCAGAAAGACCGAACACGTCATTGTTTACGGCACCATCAAACATGATCTGGTTGTACCTGTTGTTTTGACCGGCGATAGAGATACCACCACCGAATGTTGTTTTGGCTTGGGGAGTAAGGCGAATAAAGTCAGTGAGGTTTCTTCCTACAGTTGGCAGGTTTTGCAATTTGTCTGCGCCGATTGAAGTTCCTACACCACCATTTACAAATTGTGTTCCTTTTGAACCTGTGATCACCACTTCCTTGAGGTCCTGGCTGTTGCTTACCATTGAGAAATCAACCTTTCCGGTTTCACCCAGGTCAAGGAAGATGTCTTTTTTGGTCTGAGCCTTGTAACCAACAAAAGAAACCTCAACAGTGTAAGGACCACCGGGTTGGATGTTGGAAACATTGAACCTTCCTGTAGCTGATGTAGCAGCAGTAATGGTTGTTCCTGTAGGCGTATGGGTAACTTTAACAGAAGCCCCAGACAAAGCTTCTCCAGCGGTGGAACGAACTGTTCCTCCCATTGAGCTCGTCGTTACCTGGGCATTAATGCTCAAGGAAGCCACAAACGAAATGGCAACCAATACTAATGACTTGAATAGGCGCATAAAGAGATAGTTTAAGGTGCAAATTTATCAGTTATTGGGATACAATTATCAATTAGTATTAACAAACAATTAAGAACCACGAAGGTTCAAAGTAAAAATCAGATTGATTTACCTGAAGTATTACCAAGGACCATATCAGTCAACTGATTGATATCCATTGCATTGTTAACAGTAAACTCCCCGATCCTGTCTCGCCTGAGGGCGGAAAGGTAGGCCCCACAACCCAAGGCGTTTCCAAAATCAAAGGCAAGACTCCTGATATAAGTGCCGGTAGTACAGACAACCCTGAAATCTACCCTTGGGAGTTCAATCTTGGTTATTTCAAAGACTGAAATGGTGATCTTTCTAGGCTCCATCTTAACCTCCTTCCCTTTCCTTGCCAAAACATAGGCTGGTGTGCCCCCTTTTTTGATGGCTGAATGGGCGGGTGGGGTTTGCATGATTTCTCCGGTAAAAGCGGCCGTGGCTTTCCTGATCATTTCCTCAGTAAGGTGATCAGTATCTGCTTGAAAGACTGGCTCAGACTCAAGGTCGTATGTAGGTGTTGTTGATCCAAGGGTAAAACTGCCTGAATATTCTTTTTCAGCAGCCATGTATTCATTGATCTTCTTTGTAAACTTTCCGGTACAGACAATCAACAAACCGGTAGCCAGCGGATCAAGCGTGCCGGCATGGCCTACCTTGCTCACCTTGGTGAGAATGCGGATTTTCTTGACAACGTCAAAAGATGTCCACTGGAGAGGTTTGTCCATCAACAGGACTCTACCATCCAAAAAGGACTGGTTGTCGATAGCAGGATGTGAATTTTGCATGGGCGCAAAGGTACAGCGGAAAGCAGGCTGTATGCAATAAATTTATTGCTTAACAAACTTGATAGAAGAATTGGAAGCAATATCAGTAAGGCGAATCTGATAGATTCCTGGCGCCAGCGATTGCACATTGATCTCTTCATCCATTTCTAAAAGATGGCCGGTTTTGACAATTTGACCATTTGAGGAAATGATGGCGAAATTCTTTCCATTGCTTCCAAGATTGGTATTGACCAACAATTTGATATTGCCCGACTGGACTGGATTGGGATAAACCACCAAATCACGTGTGTTTATGGTTAGGATCTCAGGTTCCATGTTCTTGTTCCAGGCTGGAGCAAGGGCTTTGGAATTGAGTATGCTGTTGCGTTTTCCATTGATTTCGAATTGCGCCCTCATGGCGGCCTTTTGACCGGCAGTGAACATGCCCATGCTTGCATCATTGGTAAAGTCCATGAAATTCATGAACATTTCACCTTCAGCAGTGTTGTTGCAAGCAGTGGTTTTAGGAAAAACAGGAGCTCCTGAATTGCCACTTCGTTGTTTTGGTGTATCCTCAATTCCATCATCCCCACATTGCTGGTCGCCCCAGAGATGTTTCAATCCCATCCAATGGCCAACCTCATGCGTGAGGGTCCTGCCTAGGTTAAAAGGAGCACTCACCTTGCCAACAGTTCCAAAAGCATCATACCTGATCACAATACCATCCACTTCCCTTTCAGCTCCTGGAAAACTGGCATAGCCAGTCAGCCCTGGGACTGTATTACAAACCCAAACATTCAAATATGATTTTGCATCCCAGGTAGTACTGCCGCCATTGGCTTGGTACTTGATCTTGTCATCATCGGTCCACATCATTCGAGTGGATTTCTTTCTGATGATGCCTGTAGTTTCCTTGCCCATGGGATCAGTCTTGGCCAGTTCAAAGCGGATGCTGGTATTGGCGGCAAGTTTGGCAAAAACCGAAGGAACATTGGAAAAATCATTGTTCGACTTGGCAAAATCTGCGTTAAGAGAGTTGATCTGGGAAATGATTTGAGCTTCGCTGATGTTTTCAACGGTATTGTTGTACACAACATGAACCACCACGGGGATGGTGATGATTTTTTCGGGAGACATGCTATTGCTCTGTGTGGAGATAACAGGCGTGGTCACGTTAGCAATAGCGGAGCAATTGCGTTGTGCATTTACACTGAATACAGTGGAGAAAGAGAGAAGTAGGATGAAAAGCCTCATAATTACCGTTTGGTGATGAGGTTTTCCTAAGAGATTGAATTATTGCGGTATTTCGAAGGGTTGGGTTCCCTTTCGGGATGATGCTGGATGTAAAACTTGCACTAAAAATCGGCAAATGCAAGTTGCAAGGCAGATTTTATGATTTTATACCCTGCATTCAATCCATTTTATCCAGAACTTAACAAATTGACTTGAACATCAAGATAAATTCAGGAAATTTGAATCATGAAGAGGATACAAGCATCACTAACGACTGCATGGGTCGTTTTATTGTTTTCCTGCGGAGGAAATACTGAAAAAAACCAGGACCAATCCAACGCTGTTGAAAACCAGGTTGCAGCGCCAGTAAACCTGTCCTATGCCGTAATCAATTCCTATCCTCATGATACTGCAGCTTTCACCCAGGGACTAGAAGTATATGAAAACGGCTTTTTGGAGAGTACAGGACTATTTGGGAGGTCTACCCTTCGCCGGGTTGATATCCAATCAGGCAAAATTTCAAAAAGCCAAAAAATGGACAGCCTCATTTTTGCAGAAGGGCTGACGGTTTTTAATGATACCATTTATCAGTTGAGTTGGGAAAATCACCTGGTATTCATGTACACGGCAAAAGACTTCAAGCCCATTGGCCAACTGCCCTGGACAGGTGAAGGATGGGGAATCACTCATGACAATGACAACCTCATCATCAGCGAAGGATCAGATAAACTTTATTTCGTTGAACCCAAAACACTGAAGCTGAAGAAAATTATAAGTGTGAGAGACCAATATGGTGCCGTCAACAATTTGAACGAACTGGAATTCATTGATGGGTATGTTTATGCCAATCGTTGGCAATATGACTATATCCTCAAGATTGACCCGAATAGTGGTTATGTAGTAGGTGTGATCAACCTGCAGGACTTCCTTCAAAAAAACAGCCGGGTAGACCTCAGTTACCTCAAAAGAGAAGGATCAACAGCAATGCAGTCTGGCGCTGTGCTCAATGGAATTGCGTACAACAGAAAGGAAAAAACACTCTACATAACAGGCAAACTCTGGCCTGAGATATTTGAAATCAGGCTACAATAAATGAGTTCAGAATTGCTGATTCAAATGGATTCTTCGAATTTTTAAATTATTTTTGAAAGTATTACGTTTTGAGCCAACCCCATAACAATCCAGCAATGATCGATTCATTTGAGAAAATTCCCATATCCATCCATTCAAGCGCCAAACAAGCCACCAAAATCATTGCTGCCGAGATCGCCAATCTCATCAGAGAAAAGGCAGCAGCTGGAAAAAATTGTGTACTTGGCATGGCAACAGGTTCAACCCCAAAATCTTTGTACGCAGAACTGGTAAGGCATCACAGGGAAGAAGGTTTGAGCTTTAAAAATGTAGTGAGTTTCAACTTGGATGAGTATTACCCCATGAAACCCGATGCAGCACAGAGCTACCACAGGTTCATGAACAGTTTTCTTTTTTCTCATGTCGATATTGATCAATCCAACATTCACATCCCGGACGGTACGATTGAGAAAGCCAATATCCATTCCTATGCGGACTCCTACGAAAAAGCAATTGCTGATGCAGGAGGCATAGACATTCAGATTCTTGGCATTGGCATCAATGGACATATAGGTTTCAACGAACCAGGTTCCAGCAGGAACTCCATCACAAGGATTGCAGCATTGGACAATAGCACCCGCCTTGCCAATGCTTATGAATTTGAAAACATCTCCCAGGTTCCACGGCTTGCCGTTACCATGGGAATCGCTTCCATACTAAAGGCCAAAAGGATCATCCTCATGGCATTTGGCGAAAGCAAAGCCCCCATCATTGCGGACTCTGTTGAAGGGCAAATTACAGACAGCGTTCCTGCGTCTTTTTTGCAGGAACACCACAATTGTATGTTTTATCTGGATGAAGCCTCCTCTCAGGAGCTCACCAGGTTCAAGGCGCCCTGGCTTGCAGGCCAGATAGACTGGACAGAAAAAAACATCCGAAAAGCCGTCTGCAGCATGGCCATTGCTTTGGGAAAACCCTTGCTGATGCTGACCAGGGAAGATTATTTGAACGAAGGGCTGGCGGATCTCATTGAAAGACACGGTCCTGTTTCAGAAGTGAACCTGCGCGTATTCAACGGGCTGAGGGATACCATTACGGGTTGGCCAGGCGGCAAGCCGATGGAAGATGTCCCCAGGCATCCTGAAAGAAGGTATCCTGCTTCAAAAAGGGTCATCATATTCTCCCCTCACCCAGACGATGACATCATTTCCATGGGAGGTACTTTTATGCGCTTGGTTCAACAGGGACATGATGTCCATGTTGGCTACCAAACCTCTGGAAACATTGCAGTGAGTGATGAGTTTGTGATGCGCCAAATCGACTTTGCTGTTGAATTTGACAGCTATTTTGAAATTGACAAGAGTAGGGCTGGCAATATCTGGAAAGATGCTGCAGGATTCATCAAAACAAAAACACAGTACCAAAAAGACACCCCAGAAATCAGGAGCATCAAGGGCATGATTCGCAGAACCGAAGCAAGGGCAACCTGCAGGTATGTGGGAGTTAAAGATGAGAACATGCATTTCATGAACCTGCCTTTCTATGAAACAGGATTGATTGAAAAGAATCCCCCAACTGAAGCAGACATTCAAATACACATGGATTTGATTCGTCAGATCAAGCCTCACCAAATTTTTGCTGCTGGAGATTTTGCTGATCCTCATGGCACCCACAAGGTTTGCTTTGATGTAATGTATGCAGCACTTCAGCGGCTAAAAGCTGAAGGTGATGAGTCAGTCGCCAATTGTAATCTTTGGCTTTACCGTGGCGCATGGGCAGAGTGGGATATGTGGGACATCGATATGGCCATTCCCATGAGCCCTGACCAGGTACTGCAAAAACGCAATGGCATCTTCATCCACCAATCTCAGAAGGATGGTGTAGTTTTTCAGGGAACTGATAGCAGGGAATTTTGGCAAAGAGCGGAAGACCGCAATGCTGACACCTCACAGTTGTTTGATCAACTTGGCCTACCACAATATGCTGCATTGGAAGCATTCATGAGATTTGATTATTGATTAAAGTCTTGTGAAATAGCTTCAACAATAAATGAGGGCAAGCCTGCAAGCACTACCTTGCAGGTTCAATTTTTCAATCAACATTAGATGGTAGCGATTCTTGCCTTTTTCTTCATTCACTGGTTCTCTTCCTTGTTCTTTCATACGTTCTTTCTGCACCGCTATGCTTCGCATAAAATGTACCTGACCAGTCCTTTTTGGGAGAAGACCTTTTACTTTTTAACCTGGTTCTTCCAAGGCTCCAGCTATCTGGTGCCAAGAGCTTACGCTGTGATGCATAGGATGCACCATGCCTACAGTGATACGGAAAAAGACCCCCACTCTCCCCATTTTTTTAAGGACGTTTGGGAAATGATGATGCATACCCGCAATATTTACAATGCTTTCCTAGTGGGCAAAAATGTTCCTGATACTGAGTTTACCAAAGATTATCTCCCCATATGGAGTAAAATGGATAAAATTGGCGACAGCCTTATCACCAGAATTTTGTGGATCGCTGCTTATATCACCTTTTATGTAGCTTTTGCCCCAGCCTGGTATTGGTACCTGCTGCTCCCTATTCATGCCTTGATGGGGCCTGTACAAGGCGCTATCGTGAATTGGGTAGGACATAAATATGGCTACTCGAATTTCGACAATGGCGATCATTCAAGGAATTCTGAGCGTTGGGGCATTTTTCTGCTGGGCGAATTGTTTCAAAACAACCACCATTATTTCCCCAAATCAGCAAAATTTGCCGTGAAGAAATATGAGTGGGACCCCACCTTCTTTGTCATGCGCATCCTGAATAAATTGGGAATTATTCAAATTCAATATCAATTGGGTTCTGTTTAATTTAGAAATAATCGTATATTTGCACCCCAAATCGGCCCCGTAGCTCAACTGAATAGAGCATTTGACTACGGATCAAAAGGTTTCAGGTTTGAATCCTGACGGGGTCACGAAAACCAAACACAGCCCATTGTAAATCAATAGTTTACGATGGGTTTTTTGTTTTTGGTAAAACATAGGTGAAAAAGTACGATCGGCTGCAAATTTCATTTGGACAGACCAATTGAGGGAATCAATTTGATTTTTCTTTAAATTGTTGTAAAACAACCATAACATGAAACCCTTTCGCCTTTCATCGTTATTGCTATCTGTACTGCTGTTTTTGCTGCATAGTGTAGCAAAAGGAAAAAATGAATCAACTTTAAACATTGCAGATACCATACCATCCGCACCGGCTGCGCAAACCTGGTATGGAAAATTTGGCTTTAAATACACTTATGTAGGACAAACTGTCTACCAATTGGGATTGGATAACCAACCTAACCACCGATTAAAAATTGAGAACATTTACACCACAAAAAAAACGGGTGTAAATATCAGGCATACAGGCGTTAATGCTGATAGTTCAGTACCCGCCTTAAGCGGAGGCGGTTTTGCCTGGTTTCCAAATGGAGGCACCATCAACCTGAAACCAGGTGATACTACTGTTGTTCAAGGCTGGTCGAGTGGCTGGGGAGAATGCAGTTGCATCAACACAGGTGTAAACAACAAACTTGTACGTTTTGTTTTTTCGTATGACTCAACCTATTACGGGCCAGATGGGCTACCGGATGGTACCATAACGTTATATGATACCATTTATCAACCCATCAAACTTCTTCAACGCACTTCAACCGAACTTCAAAGTATTGCTTCACTCCAAACCAACGCTGTACAACAATCTATTTCAGGAATGTTCATTATTCCTGGATACCTGAAAAACTCAGCAACGCTGAACACAATGAGCATCAATACCAATGAAGCGAGTATTAATTTTCATCCATCTCCAACAAGTGGTGTTCGCATCGCAGACTCATTAGGAAACCAATACATATTTTTTAATCTGAGGGTTAATCCGCGCAATGACTACAGAATTCAAGCAAACTTCAACTCAAACAATACTTCCCTATTTATTCCACCTGCAAATATTGTAGTGCCTTCCAATAAATCTGTAAATAATCTATCTGCAGTTGCGCTACCCTATGGAAAAGCAAAGTTTTCCAGCGATTCAATCAAAGTATATGAAACTGAAACAGGTTTTTGGCGTACCGTATTTTCTCCCGGTGATAGTTCAGTAACTGTGTTTCCCGGTCG
>JACCDW010599571.1_pt1 | contig 23197 bp, 27 predicted proteins | sample 7449781 | NCBI WGS metagenome assembly JACCDW01 (sample SAMN15323449, study PRJNA562643) | freshwater metagenome | isolation source: river surface water | place: USA:Blue River Watershed | collected 2017-08-18
GAGAGCCCGAGCATGAAAAGCGAACTGTGGGGGTGGACCTGTGCCCTGCTGGGCCTGGGTGCCGTGTGGCTGGCCAGCCCCTGGTGGCTGGATGCCAGCGCTGCCCCCATTGCGATCCGCCTGAGCATCCGGCCAGGCCCCTGTGAGCCCTGGCCAACCCTGGTGGGCGGGGGTGGGCGAACGCACGGACAGGCTGGCGCAGGTGCCGATTCGGCCCCGGCTGTGTGCCTCAGGCCACCGAGCCCGTGGGGCAGCGCGGGCACACGGCGCCCGGATGCCGCGCCCCAGGGCACACCGGAAAAACGAGGGGGATAGCGGCCGCGCCCCCTCAGCGGGGAGGCCGGCGCAGCCCGTCCACGCGCAGCATGGTGATCACGCCGAAAGGGCAACGGCGCTCACAGAGGCTGCAGCCGGTGCAGCCCTGGATGTGGTGCAGCACCGCGTGCTTTTGCCAGCCGTGGTGCTGCAGGCTCAGCACATGCGGCGGACAAGCCGCCACGCACCAGCCGCAGCCGGTGCAGCGCGCGGTGTCGATCTGGGGCAGCAGCATGGCGCGATTGTGGGGCAGGCAATGCCCCCGTGGCTCGGCCACAATGCATGGATGAACGCCGCCCTGCTGCAGATCCGAGACGCCCTGGCCAGCGACGCCCCTGGCATCGCCGCCATCTACAACGACGCGGTGCTGAACACCACCGCGATCTGGAACGAGCTGCAGGTGGACGCAGACAACCGCGCGCGCTGGATCGCTGAGCGCCAATCGCGCGGGCAGCCGGTGCTGGTGGCCTGCGGTGCGGGCGGGGAGGTGCTGGGCTATGCGAGCTTTGGCGACTGGCGCGCCTTCGACGGTTACCGACACACGGTGGAGCATTCGGTCTATGTGCACCCCGACGCCCGCGGTCAGGGCCTGGGCTGGCGATTGATGCAGGCCCTGATTGCGCGCGCCCGCAGCCAGGGCAAGCACACCATGGTGGCCGCCATCGAGTCGGGCAATGCGGGCTCGATCGCGCTGCACAAACAGCTGGGCTTTGTGGCCACGGGCCACATGCCCGAGGTCGGCACCAAATTCGGCCGCTGGCTGGACCTGACCTGGCTGCAGCTGCGGCTCGACGACGCGCCGCCGCGCTGAGCCACCACCTCAGTCCGCGCGGGAGCGGACGCTGGGCCCGAGCATGCCATCGGGCTTCAACCAGTCGCGCAGCTGCTCGGGCGTGGCCACGCCGAGCGCCAGCGCCGCCTCCATCAGCGAGATGTCCGCGCTGTGTGCATGCTGGGCGATCTGGGCGGCGCGGTCGTAGCCGATGTGGGGCACCAGCGCGGTCACCAGCATGAGCGAACGCCCCAGGTGCTCAGCGATCCGCGTGCGATCGGCCTCGAGGCCCAGCACGCCGTGCCGCTCAAAGCTGCGCATGCCGTCGGCCAAGAGGCGGATGCTTTGCAGGAGGTTGTGCACCAGCAGGGGCTTGAAGGCATTGAGCTCGAAATTGCCCGAGGCGCCGCCCACGGCGATCGCCACATCGTTGCCCATGACCTGGGCGCAGAGCATGGACAGCGCCTCGCACTGCGTCGGATTGACCTTGCCCGGCATGATCGAGCTGCCTGGCTCGTTGGCCGGCAGGCGCAATTCGCCCAGGCCCGAGCGGGGCCCCGAGGCCAGCCAGCGGATGTCGTTGGCAATTTTCATGAGGGCCACCGCCAGCGTCTTGAGCACGCCGTGCAGGGCCACCAGGCCGTCGTGTGCCGCCAGTGCCGCGAACTTGTTGTCGGCGGCCACGAAAGGCAGGTCGTGCAGACGCGCGAGCTGCGCCGCCACGCGCACGCCGAATTCAGGGTGGGTGTTCAGGCCGGTGCCGACCGCGGTGCCCCCGATCGCCAGCGGCCAGACCTGCATCAGCGCAGCCTCCAGGCCCTGACGGGCCTGCGCCAGCTGCGCCACATGGCCCGACAGCTCCTGACCCAGCGTGAGGGGCGTGGCGTCCTGCAGGTGGGTGCGCCCGATCTTGACGATGTCGTCAAAGGCCTCGGCCTTGTGCTGCAAAGCCGAACGCAGGCCCTCGAGCGCGGGCAGCAGCCGCGCCGTGGTTTCCACGCCGGCCGCCACATGCATGGCGGTGGGGAACACATCGTTGGTCGATTGGCCGAGGTTGACATCGTCGTTGGGGTGCAGGCGCCGTTGCGGCCCGCGCCCGCCCCCCATGAGTTCGGAGCCGCGGTTGGCGAGCACCTCGTTCATGTTCATGTGGGTCTGCGTGCCCGAGCCGCTTTGCCAGACCGCGAGCACAAACGCGTCGTCGTGCATGCCGAACAGCACCTCACGCGCGGCCGAGGCGATGCTGGCGGCCTTGTCCGCCCCGAGCAAACCCAGGTCGGCATTGACCTGCGCGCCAGCGAGCTTGACCGAGGCCAGGGCGTGGATCAGGGCGACCGGCATGCGCTCGGTCGAAATGCGAAAGTGCTCGATGGCGCGCTGGGTTTGTGCCCCCCACAGGCAATCGTCGCCCACCGTGACCGGGCCCAGGCTGTCGTGTTCGAGGCGGGTGCTGCTCATGGTCCGGCTCCAGCATCCGTCTGCATGCTTCAACGGTCAAACAGCCGGTGCGCTGTTTTCGCGATCAGCATGCCCTGGTAGCGCGCGCCTTCGAGTTCGATGTCGCTGGGCTGGCGTTCGCCTTGGTTGCCGGCGATGGTGGTGGCGCCATAAGGGCTGCCACCCACCACCTGGTCGAGCGCCATCTGGCCCTTGTGGCTGTAGGGCAGGCCCACGATGACCATGCCGAAATGCAGCAAATTGGTGAGCATGGAAAACAGCGTGACCTCCTGCCCGCCGTGCTGCGTGGCGGACGAGGTGAAGGCGCCGCCCACCTTGCCTTCGAGCACGCCGCGCATCCACAACTCGCCGGCCTGGTCCAGAAAGTTGGCCATTTGGCCGGGCACACGGCCAAAGCGCGTGGGCGCGCCCACGATGATGGCGTCGTAGTGCGCAAGGTCACCGATCTTGGCCACCGGCGCGGGCTGGTCGAGCTTGAAATGCGCCGACTGCGCGACCGGCTCCGGCACAGTTTCGGGCACCCGCTTGATGTCCACCGTGGCCCCCTCGCCACGGGCGCCGATGGCCACCGCCCTCGCCATCGCCTCGATGTGGCCATAGGACGAGTAATAGAGGATGAGCACTTTGCACATGGGGCCTCCTTGCACAGGACCGGCGCCCCGATCGGGCGCCACAGCCCGCATGCTGTTCCCCCCGGCGCGGCACGTCTGTGGGCCGCCCCACCTTGCATGCGGACCAGGGTATGCACCGGACCGACAGCGCACAGTCTAGGCCTGCACCCCCTGGTGCCTGCACAAAGCCCTGGCCCCGCGGGCAGATCTGCAGCCCCTCAGGGCGTCGGCGCGATGGCCCCGCGGCGCAGCTGGTCGCGCTCCATGCTCTCAAAAAGGGCCTTGAAGTTGCCCTCGCCAAAGCCCTTGTCGTTCTTGCGCTGGATGAACTCGAAGAACACCGGGCCCAGCAGCGTCTGGCTGAAGATCTGCAAGAGCAAGCGCTTGTCGCCGTTGGCCGTGTTGCCGTCGAGCAGGATGCCGCGCGTTTGCAGCTCGCCCACCGGCTCGCCGTGGCCGGGCAGGCGTTCGGCCAGCATCTCGTAGTAGATGTCGTTGGGCGCGGTCATGAGGGGGATGCCCGCCATTTGCAGCGCATCCACACTGGCCAGCAGGTCGTCGGTGATCAAGGCGATGTGCTGGATGCCTTCGCCGTTGAACTGCTGCAAATACTCCTCGATCTGGCCGCCTTTTTGCCCCGACTCCTCGTTGAGCGGGATACGGATCAGGCCATCGGGCGCGGTCATGGCGCGGCTGGTCAGGCCGGTGTACTCGCCCTGGATGTCGAAGTAACGGATCTCGCGGAAGTTGAAGATGCGCTCGTAAAAACCGCCCCAAAACGCCATGCGGCCCTTGTAGACGTTGTGCGTGAGGTGGTCGATGTGCTTGAAACCGTGGCCCACCGGGTGGCGGTCGGCGCCGGGCAGCCAGTTGAAGTCGATGTCGTAGATGCTCTTGCCGTCTTCGAAGCGGTCGATCAGGTACAGCGGCGCACCGCCAATGCCTTTGATGGCCGGCAGGCGCAGCTCCATCGGCCCCGTGGGCACCTCGATCGGTTGCGCGCCCTGCGCCAGCGCGCGGGCATAGGCCTGGTGCGCGTCGCGCACGCGAAAAGCCATGGCGCAATGGCCGGGGCCGTGCTCGGCCGCGAAGTAGCCGGCCAGGCTGCGCGGCTCGCGGTTGACGATGAAGTTGATGTCGCCCTGGCGGTACAGCACCACGTCTTTGGAACGGTGCTTGGCCACGAGGGAAAAGCCCAGCTGCTCGAACAGGGGCTCGAGCACACCGGGGGTGGGGGATGCGAACTCGACGAACTCGAAACCGCACAAGCCCATGGGGTTGTCAAACAGGTCTGCCATGTGAAATCTCCATGCAAAGGGTCGCCCTGCCCCACGGGGTCAGGACGGGAAACACAAAAAGGGGAGAAAGGCCGGCCGCCGCGAACGGGCGCCGGTTCACAGGGACGCTGGTGGCGCGCCCGGCTTGCCCCGCGTGCTGCGCGCGAGGTGGATGCCGACGATCAGGACCTGGATGGACATGGGGTGGCATGTTCGCGCCTGCCCTCGCGCCTGTCAAGCCCGCGCGGGGGCCCGGCATGCCGCAAGACCATGGCCGACGGCAACGCCGCACCGGCGCGGGCGGGCACAATCCCAGCGCTGCCTGAAGCCTGTGAATGCCCATGCCCCGCCGCCGAGACGACTTCGAAGAAAACCGGATCTACGAATACCCCCAACACCTGTGCGCCGCGATCGAAGATGCGCCAACGGGTGCGGGCGTGTACGTGTTTCACGGGGAAACGGGCGATTTGCCCTTGTACATCGGCAAGAGCGTGAACATCCGCGCGCGCCTGCTCTCGCACCTGCGCAATCCCGAAGAGGCGCGCATGCTCCGCCAAACGCAGCACATCACCCATGTGCGCACCGCGGGCGAGATCGGGGCGCTGCTGCTCGAGGCGCAGATGATCAAACAGCAGCACCCACTCTTCAACCAGAAGCTGCGCCGCAACCGCCAGCTGTGCAGCCTGCAGCTCACCGGCGAGGTGCCCGAGGTGGTGTATTCGAAAGACCTGGACTTCGCCACCGCGCCCGAACTCTATGGCCTGTTCGCGAGCCGCCATGCGGCCCTGCAGGCGCTGCGCGACCTCGCCGACCAGCATCGCCTGTGCTACGGCGCTTTGGGCCTTGAAAAGCTGCCCAAGGGCAAGGCCTGCTTTCGCGCCGCGATCCGCCAATGTGCGGGCGTTTGCCGGGGCGACGAGACCGCTGTGGCGCACCGTGAGCGCCTGCTCAGCAGCCTGCTCGCGTTGAAGGTGCAGTGCTGGCCCTATGCCGGGGCCATCGGCCTGGTGGAGCGCGACGAGGCCCTCACGCAGATCCATGTGGTGCACCACTGGTGCTACCTGGGCAGCGCAGACACCCTCGAAGCAGCGCGGCAACTGAGCCGCCAAGCGGCCGGCTTCGATGCCGACGGCTACAAGATTTTGCTGCGGCCCATCCTCACGCAGGGCGTGGAGTTGCTGACGCTGTGAGCCAATGCGCTTTCAGCGCAGGCGCGTCCACTCGGGCAGCGGCGCCGAGCGGTGCAGCACGTCCTCGTGCAGCCAGGTCGCGCTGCGGCGTGCGCGCTCGGCCACGGTCTCCAGCGGCAGTTGCTGGTAGTCGTCGTTGAAGACCTCGAAGCTGTAGTCGCCGCGGTAGCCGATGCGGTCCAGTCGCAGCACCAGGTCGGCCAGCTCTTCGCTGTGCACGCCCTCGCCCGGGAACACACGGAAGGTGCGGGCGGTGGTCATGCGCTCTTCAAAGGTCGGCGTGTCCTGCCACATGAAGTCGGACAGCTGGACCAGGAAGATTTTTTCGGGGTCGAGTTCCTCGATGGCGTCCAGCGGCGTCTTGGCCGCGAAGATGTGGAAAGAGTCGATGCCGATGCCCAGGTTGGGACAGTCGGCGCGACACACCACGTCCCAGGCGGTGGTGAACTCGTTGACGGTGCGGCCCCAGGACAGGCCTTCGTAGGCCACTTTGATGCCCAGGGGCACCGCGAGCATCGCGAGCTTCTTGAGGTCGGCGGCAATGGCGTCCAGGTCTTGCGTGGCGTGGCGCGAGGTCGACGAGCAGGCCAAGAGCACCTTGGAGCCGGTGGCCGCGCACATCTGCAGCATGGATTTGGCCATGTCGACTTTGTAGTCGTGCAGGTGGCCCGACAGGCCTTCGAAGTCGCGCAGCACCTGGAAACCCGTGGGTCGCAGGCCGCTGGCCTGCACCGCCGCCACGGCCGCCTCCACGCCGCCCGGGTGGGTGACGAGGTCGCGCGCCATCAGCATCACCTGCGAAAAGCCCGCGCCCTTCATGGCGGCCAGCTTGGCCTCCAGGGTGCCGGCCATGGTGATGGTGTCCATGCCGTAACCGTTGAGCAGGTTCATGGCAGGATTCCTTTATTGGTGGACAAGTTCAAAGGCCACCGAGCCCAGCGCCACGCGCGTGAGCGCGCCGCGGTCTTCGGGGTGCAGCTGGTTCGATTCGACGAACTCCACACCGCGCGCCTTGAGCGCCTGCACGGCCGCGCCCACGTCGGGCACGCCAAAGCCGATGCGCTGCAGGCATTCGGGGCCTTCATCGCCCGAGTCCATCCACAGATCGGGCTCGATCAGCTGCCACAGGAAGGTGCCACAAGGACTCTTCATGAGCTTGCCCTTGGGCAGGATGCCAAAGCGCTGTTCGTCGGGGATGGTGGTGAAGTCGAACATGTGTTCGAAATAGGTCAGCCAATCGCTGCTGCGGCCGGCGCCGATGTACTGCACCACGCCGAAATAGCCCATGCCGGCGAGCGCGCTCGGGTTTGGGTCGACCGTGGGGATGGGCTTGAAGTCGATGTCGTAGATCGAGAACTCTTGCCAACGGTCCACAAAGTAAAAGCGGCTGCTGCCCGGGCCGTGGATGGCCGGGATGTGCAGTTCCATGGCCTGCGCATGGCTGGGCACGCCCCAGGCGCCCAGCTCCATGCAGCGCGTGTGCGCCTTGAGCGCGTCCTGCACGCGAAAGGCGACGGCCGAGATCACGGGCTGGCCGTCGACGGTGCCGCTCACGCGCGCGTCGTCGGGGTTGGCGTTGACCACCAGGTTCATGCCACCCTGGCGGTAGAGCGTGACTTCGCGCGAGCGGTGGCGCGCCACGGGGCGAAAACCCATGTTCTCCAGCACCTGGCCCAAGGCCTGCGGACGACTGGTCGCGTATTCGATGAATTCGATGCCGGCGATGCCCAGGCGGTTGGGCATGTCGGGCACGGCTTCGCGGTGGGGCTTGTTCAGGGTCATGCGCGGCTCCTGTGCTCAGTAACTCAATCGTGCCACACGGCGCAGGTGCTCTGCGGTGGTGCTGGGCAGGCCGAAATATTCGAGGTAGGCGGGGATCTGCTCGAACAGCATGTCCGAACCCACCTGGGTGCGGCAGCCGCGCGCCTGCGCGGCGGCCAGAAAGGCGGTGGTCTCGGCCCGCATCACCACCTCGCCGACAAAGGTCTCGGGCGCCAGGCGTGAGACATCCAGAGGCAGCGGATCGCCTTCGTTCATGCCCATGGGCGTGGCGTTGACCACCAGGTCGTGGCCGGCGGGGTCCTTGCTGCCGGTGTGCACAGCGATCTGCGGGTAATGGTCTTTCAGGCGCTGCGCCAGGCCCTCGCAGGCGGCGGTGTTCACATCGAACAGGCCGATGGCCGCGATGCCCGCGCCCGCGAGCGAGGCCGCGATGGCGCAGCCCACGCCGCCGTTGCCGACCACCAGCACGCGTTTGCCCGAGAGGTCAAAGCCCTTGCGCTGCACGCCGCGCACAAAGCCGGCGCCGTCGAACATGTCCCCCACCAAGCGGCCATCGGCCAGCTTCTTGACCGCGTTACAGGCCCCGGCCACACGCACCGTGGGCGTGACCTCGTCGAGCAAGCCGACCACCGCCACCTTGTGCGGCATGGTGATCAGCGCGCCGCGGGTGTTCTCGAGCGAGAACACCGATGGCAAAAAAGCCGCAAAGTGCTCGCTCTTGCAGGCCATGGGCACCACGAGCGTGTTGACCCCTGCTTCTTCAAAGTAGGGGTTGTAGATCATCGGCGACTTGAAGGTGTGCGTCGGGTAGCCGATGTGGGCGATGAGGTCGGTGTGGCCGTTGATCATGGGGAGGGCTGAAAGGGGTCTGTCACGCGCATCACGGCGCAGACCCTTTGAAATAAAAACGCGGCCACAGGCGGCCAAGGCCGCCCGCGCCGCGCTGCATCACTTGCCGGATTTCTTGCTGGCGGCTTTTTCGATCTCGGCCTGCAGTTCCTTGACCAGGTCCTGGCCCACGGTCACGCCGTACTTGGCGGTCACGGGGCGCAGCTTGTCGCGCAGCTTGGCCAGCTCGGCGTCGGAGAACTGCGTGACCTGCATGCCGTTCTTCTTCATGTTGTCGAGCGCAGAGGCCACCAAGCCACGCGCCTGCTCACGCTGGTGCTTGGCCGAGGCGGTGACCGCTTCTTGGATGATCTTCTTCTGCTCGGCATTGAGGCCGTCCCAGAATTTCTTGCTGATCAGCACCGACTGCGGGTTGTACTGGTGGTTGGAGAGCACCGCGTGCTTTTGCACCTCGTAAAACTTGTTGGCATTGATCACGCTGACCGGGTTTTCCTGGCCATCGATGGCCTTTTGCTCCAGCGCGGAGTAAACCTCGGGGAAAGGCAGCGGCGTGGGGTTGGCACCCAGGGCCTTGACCCAGTCGACGTTGATCGGGTTGGGGATCACGCGCAGCTTCAGGCCCTCGAGGTCTTCGACCTTGGTGACGGGGCGCTTGCTGTTGGTGATCTGGCGGAAACCCAGCTCGTAGTAGCCCAGTCCGAGCAGGCCCTTGTCCTGCAGCTTGGCATGCATTTTCTGGCCAAACGGGCCGTCGACCACGGCGTCGGCCACGGCTTCGTTGGGGAACATGAAGGGGAAATCAAAAATGGCGAATTCCTTGACCTGGGAGGCCAGGATGCCGGAGTTCATGGTGACCATCTCGAGCGTGCCGCCCTGCATGGCCGACACATTGGCCTGGTCGCTGCCCAGCGTGCCGCCGGGGAAGAGGTTGACCTTGATCTTGCCACCCGACTTGGCCTCGACGAGCTCCTTGAACTTCTCCATGCCCATGACCAAGGGGTGGCCTTTGGGGTTCTGGGTGGCGAACTTGATGGTCTTGTCCTGCGCCATAGCCACGCCGGTGGCGGCCAAGGCCAGGCTGGCGATCAGGGTCTTGAGGAAGATGCGTTTCATGTCTGTCTCCGCTAATTGAAGGACGTACGCCAAACAAGGCCGCTGGCGCCCGGCGTACCCGGACGGGCGTCAGCGTGAACAATCAATAGAACCAGCGTGCCGGGACCATCACCAGCTGCGGGAAGGCCACCATGACCAGCATGATGGTGAACTGCGCCACCATGAAAGGCAGCACGCCGCGCGTCACCTCGTCCATGCCGATGCGGCCGGCACCGGCCACGGCATTGAGCACCGTGCCCACCGGCGGCGTGATCAGTCCGATGGCGTTGTTGATGATGAAAAGCACACCGAAATAGACCGGGTCGATGCCGGCGGCCTTGACCACGGGCATCAGCACCGGGGTGAGCAAGAGGATGGTGGGCGTCATGTCCAGCGCCGTGCCCACCACCATGGTGATGACCATGATGGTCAACATCAGCAGACGCGGGCTGTCCAGCAGGGGCTGCAGCAGCGCGACCAGCTCACCCGGCAGGTTGGCCACCGTGATGAGCCAAGCCGAGACCATGGCGGCCGCCACCAGGAACATCACCACCGCGCTGGTCTTGGCCGAAGACACGAACAGCGGCACCAGGCTCTTGAGGTCGAGTTCGCGGTAAACCAGGGTCGAGATCAGCAGCGCGTAGACCGCCGCCACCACCGCCGCCTCGGTCGGCGTGAAGACGCCAAACTTCAGGCCAAACACCACGATCACCGGCAGCACCAAGGCCCAGGTGGCTTCGCGCAAGGCCTTGAGCATTTCGCCGGTGGTTTTGCGCGGTGGCACGGCCACCACCTCGCGGCGCGCCAGCCACCACCAGGTGACCCACAGCGACACGCCCAGCAGCACGCCCGGCACGATGCCGGCCATGAAGAGCTTGGAGATCGACACATTGCCCGCCACGCCAAAGATCACGAAGCCGATCGAGGGCGGGATCACCGGCGCGATGATGCCGGCCGAGGCGATCAGGCCGGCCGAGCGGGCGCGGTCGTGGCCCGCCGCCACCATCATGGGCATCAGCAGGGCGGCCAGCGCCGCCGCATCGGCCACGGCCGAACCCGACAACGCAGCCATGATGACCGCCGCCATGATGGTCACATAGCCCAGGCCGCCCTTGATGTGGCCGACCAGCGCCATGGCGAAATGAACGATGCGCCGCGACAAGCCGCCCGCGTTCATGACCTCACCGGCCAGCATGAAGAAGGGCACCGCCAGGAGCGGAAAGCTGTTGGCACCCTCCATCAGGTTTTGCGCGAGGATTTGCGCATCGAACATGTCCATGTGCCACATCAGGGCCACGCCACAGACCAGCAGCGAAAACGCAATCGGCACGCCCAGGGCCATGGCCCCGATCAGGGACACCAAAAAAATCGTGATGGTCATGTGCTTTCTCCCTTCAGGCCTTGTGCTCTGGCTGCTCGTGCGGTGACTCTTCGGACTCTTGGATCGTCACCAGCTCGTCGTCTTGCAGCTGCCCGCGCAGCAGACGCAGCAACTCGGTCAAGATGATCAATCCCCCCAGCACCGAAAACAGCATGCCCGGGAAATAGAGCCAGCTCATGGAGACCTCCATGACCGCACTGGTGGACTCCCAGTTGATCTGGGCCTGGGTGTAAGCGCCAATGAAGAGCAAATAGCAGATCCACAGCATCAAGCCGTGCGCCAGCACGAAGCACAGCTTTTTGCCCCAGGGGCCCAGGCGTCCCACCAGCATGTCGGTGCCCAGATGGCCATGCTCCTTGAGTGCCACGATGGCGCCCATGAAAATGGTCCAGACGAAGAGCCAGCGCGAGAGCTCCTCGGACAGGGTGATGCCCGAGTTGAGCGCATAGCGCATGAACACGTTGCCGAACACCAGCACGACCATGAGCGCCAGGCAGGCCGCCATCAGCACATTGAGGACGCGGCAGCAGCCATCGATGAATGTCTTGAGCACGTGGAGACTCCGAAGGGGAATGCCGATAATGTACGAACTGGTTAGTTTTTGCGAGTAAGTAGTTACCCCGACCCGCGAAGCATGCAAAAGCCTATCTGTTATTCGCTTCCGGCATGGCCAACGAAGCGCAACAGCAGTTGCACCACATGCTCGCGCTGCAGTGTGCGTGCAGGGGCCTGGCGGTCGTCCCGGTCAAAGATGGCGCCGAAGGTGTGGCGGTTGGAGACGTTGAAGACGGTGAGCGCCGAAATCACCGCGTGGATGTCCACCGGGTCAAGCCCCGGCCGAAACACGCCCTGCGCCACCCCACGCTCATAGAGTTCGCGCACCGAGTCGATGGCGCGGACGTTGAGTTCGCGCATCACCCGGCTTTGGCGCAGGTACTGGGCGCGCTGGATGTTCTCGTTCATCACCAGGCGGATGAAGTCCTCGTTGCCCTGGTGGTGGTCGTAGGTGAATTCGACCAGGCGGCGCAGCGCCGCCACCGGCGCCAGGTCCCCCAGGTGCAGGTCGGCCTCGATGCTGCGCATGCGGCGGTAAGCCTCTTCGAGCACCGCCAGGTACAGCCCGTCCTTGCTGCCGAAGTAGTAATAGATCATGCGCTTGCTGGTGCGCGTGGCAGCGGCGATCTCGTCGATGCGCGCCCCCGCCAGCCCCTTGTCGGCGAACTCGTGCGTGGCCACCTCGAGGATTTCGGCCATGGTGCGCGCGGGGTCGTTGGTGCGGCCCTCGCGGCCGACCGTCGCACCGTCCCCAGGACTTTCCTGCGAATGTACTAACTGGTTCATGCGCCCAGTATACGGAGCCGGCCCGATCAGCGGGCCGGCAAGCCGCGCTCGATGCCCTTGACACAGGCCACCAGCGTGGCATTGACCGGCGTGGGCACGCCGCACTGCGCGCCACGCCGCACCACAGCGCCATTGACAAAGTCGATCTCGGTCACCGAACCCTTGTCCAGGCTTTGCAGCATCGAGGCCTTGAACTCTGGCGGCAGGCCGGCCCCCGCCTTCTCCCAGGGCTCCTCGGGGCTTTGCGTGGCAAAGCGCACGCCACTGGCGCGCGCCACGTCCATGGCTTCGCGCACCGCGGCCATGGCGCAGGCCTTGAGCTCGGGCACCGCATACAGCGGCCCATAGCTCAGGCCGGTGATGCCGCTGAGCGCGCCCGTGGCGACGTTGACAAACAGCTTGTCCCAGATCACACCCGCGATGTTCTCGCTGAGGTGCGTGCGCAGGCCCGCGCCGTTGAAGGCCTCGGCGATGCGCTGCACGCGCGGGCTCAGGCGGCCGTCGAGCTCGCCGATCAGGGTGTCGCGGCCGGCCGTGCTTTGCAGTACATGGCCCGGCCCCAGCAACTGCCCGCCCACATAGCTCTTGCCGGCAAGCACCTTGTCGGCGCCCACGGCGGCGGCGAGCAGCTCTTCGTGGCCCAGGCCATTTTGGAGAGAGAGCACCGCCGTCTGCGGCCCCACCAGGCCCACGGCGGAAGCGATCGCCGCTTCGGTGTGGAAAGACTTGACCAACACCACCAGCAAATCGACCGGGGCGCCCGTGACTTCGCCGGGGTGCTGCGCGGCATGCACCGGCACCCAGCGGTCAAGCCCCTCGGTGCGCACGCGCAGGCCTTGCGCACGCATCGCCTGCACATGGTCCGCGTTGCGGTTGATCAGCCAGACCTCGTGCCCGGCCTCGCTCAGGCTGGCGCCCATGGCGCAGCCCAGCGAGCCGGCGCCCAAAACAGCAATTTTCAAAACAGCACTCCTTTGCACAGGCCTCTGGCCGATGGACCGCAGCCCCCGCTCACACCAGAGGAACGGTGAGTTGCGCGATCACCGCACGGGTGTCGGGCCGCACGCCGCGCCACCAGGCAAAGGCCTCGGCCGCCTGCTCGGCCAGCATGCCCACGCCATCGTGCAGACGCTGCACGCCCGCGCGCTGCGCGTGCTGCAAAAACGGGGTCAGGCCCTTGCCATAGGTCAGGTCATAGGCCAGGGCGCCCGCTGCGTACACACTGTCCGGCAAAGGCGGCAGCTCGGCCGTGAGGCTGGCCGAGGTGGCGTTGAACACCACGTCGAAGGGGCGACCCAGCAGCTGCGCATAGCCCAGGCCCTGCAGCGGCACCTGGCCGCTTTGGTGCTGGCGGCCCAGCGCCGCCAGTTCCTCGGCCTTGGCCACCGTGCGGTTGGCGATCACCAGCTCGGCCGGCTGCTCGGCCAGCATGGGCAAGAGCGCACCGCGCGTGGCACCGCCCGCGCCCAGCACCAGCACACGCCGGCCCCGCAAGGCGCAGCCCAGGTTGTGCACCACATCGCGCACCAGGCCCACGCCGTCAAAGTTTTCGGCGTAGACACGATCGCCCTCGAACTTCATGGCGTTCACCGCGCCGGCCATTTGCGCACTGGGCGCGAGGTCGGTGGCGTAGGCAAAGGCGTCGAGCTTGAAGGGCGCGGTCACGTTCATGCCCCGGCCGCCGGCCGCGCGAAACGCATCGACCGCCTGCGCAAAACCGCCCAGCGGCCCCAGCACCTTGGTGTATTCGATGTCCTGCCCCGTCACCTGCGCAAAGGCGGTGTGGATCAGCGGCGACTTGCTTTGCTCGATGGGGTTGCCGATCACGGCGTAGCGGTCTGTCATGAAAAGATCCGGATGGGTCTGGGCGCAGGCCGCGATCTTATCCCGCAGCTCGGTCCACGGCGCCGCTGCCGCCGTGGCCGGTCTTTGGCCACCCAGGCAGCAATATCAATGAACTTTATGAATTTTTAAATATGAAAAGTATTTTTATTTAAAAACAATTAACCTACAAAACCCTCAGCAAAATACCGCCTCGACTCAGAATGCTTTCGGGTCCACCCCCTTTCGGTTCATTGAATTCACACAGGAGAAGCACACCATGAACACCCGTCGACACTGGATGGTTTCGTCGCTGTTGGCCGCCACGGCGGTCACGGCCCAGGCGGCCCCCTCACCCGCCCTGGACGACCCCAACACCGTGATCACCGTCATGGAGTTCACCGCCAAAGACCCGTCCCAGCGCGCCGAACTGGCCAAGCGCATGGGCGCCATGCGCGACTACATCCGCAAGCAGCCCGGCTTCATCGACAACGCCGTGATGCAAAACCGGAACCCGGGCAACAAACCCGACTTCGCCGGTGTCTCGCGCTGGCGCTCGTTCAAGGATTGGGAAAACATGTGGCTCAAGGACGACATGCAAAAACTGGTGCGTGCTGTGGTCGAGGTCGGGGACATCCGGCCCAACACCTTCTCCCCCCTGAAACCCTGATCGCGCGGGCGGCCCAGACCGCGCTGCTGTAAAACAACAAAGCCCCCGGTGCGCGAGCGCCGGGGGCTTTTTGCTGGGCCTGACGATCAGCCGTTCAGCTGCTGCTCCAGCTGGTGTAGGACCTGGTAGCAGGGCAGGACCTGGGCCAGGCTGCTGTTGGGTTCGCGGCCTTCGCGGATGGCGGCGAAGAATTCGCGGTCCTGCAATTCGATGCCGTTCATGCTGACGTCGACCTGGGACACGTCGATCTTTTCTTCCTTGCCGTTGAACAGGTCGTCATAGCGCGCGAGATAGGTGCCGGTGTCGCCGATGTAGCGGAAGAAGGTGCCCAGCGGGCCATCGTTGTTGAAGGACAGGCTCAATGTGCAGATGGCGCCGTTGGCGGCCTTGAGCTGGATGCTCATGTCCATGGCGATGCCCAGCGTCGGGTGGATCGGGCCCTGGATGGCGTTGGCTTTGACGATGGGACTGCCCACCTGGTAGGCAAACAGGTCCACGGTGTGGGCAGCGTGGTGCCACAGCAGGTGGTCGGTCCAGCTGCGCGGCTGGCCCAGCGCGTTCATGTTGGTGCGGCGGAAGAAGTAGGTCTGCACATCCATCTGCTGGATATTGAATTCCTTGGCCGCGATCTTCTTGTGCACCCACTGGTGGCTGGGGTTGAAGCGGCGCGTGTGGCCGCACATGGCCACCAGGCCGGTCTGCTTTTGCAGGGCCAGGGCTTCTTCACCTTCTTTGAGCACGTCGCACAGCGGGATCTCGACCTGCACATGCTTGCCGGCTTCCAGGCAGGCCTTGGTTTGCGAGGCATGCATCTGCGTGGGCGTGCACAGGATCACGGCGTCCACTTCCTTGATGGCCAGGCTGTCGGCCAGGTCGGTGGTCACGTGCTGGATGCCGTATTTGTCGGCCACTTCTTGCGTTTTGGCCAGGTCACGGCTGATCAGGGAAACAACTTCGACATCGGCGATGTTTTGGATGCCGTCCAGGTGCTTGATGCCGAAGGCGCCAGCGCCGGCGAGTGCGACTTTGATGGTCATGGTGTTTTCCTTTTATTGATTTTCCAAAATAGCGTGGCCCACCGCCGTGTTGCTGGCGGGCACATGGTAGAAGCGGTGCGCGAGCTTGGGCGCCTTGCCGGTGGCCTTGCCGTCGTTGATGTCGCTCATGGCGCCGCGCGCGATCAGCCACATCACCAGTTCAATGCCTTCGCTGCCGGCTTCGCGCACATAGTCGATGTGCGGCACCTGGGCGCAAGCCACGGGGTCGTTGATCAGCTTGTCCAGCCAGGCGTTGTCCCACTCGCGGTTGATCAGGCCGGCGCGTGCGCCTTGCAGCTGGTGGCTCATGCCGCCCGTGCCCCAGATGTGCACATTGAGGTCTTCGTCAAAGCTCTCGACCGCCTTGCGGATCGCCTGACCGAGGTTGAAGCAGCGCTGGCCGCTGGGCACCGGGTACTGCACCACGTTGACGGCGAAGGGGATCACCGGGCAAGGCCAGGCGTCCTTCTTCGGGTCGAGCTCGCCGCACATCAGCGACAGCGGCACCGTGAGGCCGTGGTCCACGTCCATCTTGTTGACGATGGTGAGGTCAAAGTCTTGCTGGATCACGCTTTGTGCGATGTGCGAGGCCAGCTCCGGGTGGCCCTTGACCACGGGCACCGGGCGCGGGCCCCAGCCTTCGTCAGCGGGCTGGTACTCGGCGGCCGTGCCAATGGCAAACGTCGGGATCATGTCCAGGCTGAAGGCCGTGGCGTGGTCGTTGTAGACCAGAAAAATCACATCGGGCTTGTTGTCCTTCATCCACTGCTTGGAGAAGTCGTAGCCTGCGAACAGCGGCTTCCAGTAGTCTTCTTTCGTCTTGCCCAGGTCCATGGCCGCGCCGATGGCGGGCACGTGGCTGGTGTAAACGGAGGCGGTGATGCGTGCCATGGTTATGCTTTCTTTCCTGCTGCGCTGGACTGTTGCCCGGCTGCGCCTTGGGGCTGGTTTTGCGCCTGCGCGTCGCCGTTTTCGCCGATGTAGCGGTTGCCTTCGACCGAGCGGCCGCCCTTGATCATCATGGCGCGGTACTCGTCTTCGGTCATGCCGGTCATGGAGCCGGCCATCTGCTGGAAGCTCTTGCCATCGGTCGCGCCGATCTTGGCCAGGAAGTAGATGTTGCCGCCGGTGCGCATGCACCAGTTGAGGTCGCGCGCCAGCACGGCCTGTTTTTGCTCTTCGGTCATGGCCCACTCGTCGAGGTAGGCGCGTTCGTTGGCTTTGAACTTTTCACGGTTCTCGGCCTTCATGAGCGACATGCAAAACTGGTTGAGCCAGTAGCCTTTGCGCGATTGCTCGGCGTCAAAGATGATCGTGCCGGGCACGTCGGTGTAGGGTTTGTCCAAAGCCATGGTTTCTCCTGTCAGTCGGTGCCAGAGCTGAAGATCTGGCACACGAAATCATTTGGTTTCTTCGGGCCAATACAAGCGCATCGGGTTGTCGACCAACAGCTTTTGCTGCAGCTCGGCCGTGGGCGCGATGTGCGGGATGAAGTCGACCAGCAGGCCGTCGTCGGGCATGTGGTCCTTGAGGTTGGGGTGCGGCCAGTCGGTGCCCCAGAGCACGCGGTCGGGGAACTCCTCGACCACGCGGCGCGCGAACGGCACCACGTCCTGGTAAGCCGCCTGCTCGCCGTTCAGGGCCTTGGGGCCCGTGACCGACAGGCGCTCGGGGCAGCTGACCTTGCTCCACACGTTCTTGTGCTCACGCATGAACTTGAGGAAGAGCTGGAACTCGGGGCCGTCGATGGGCTTGCTCACATCGGGGCGGCCCATGTGGTCGACCACCACGGTGGTGGGCAGCGCGGTGAAGAAGTCCCACAGCTCGGGCAGGTCCACCGCCTCGAAGTAGATCACCACATGCCAGCCCCATTGGGCGATGCGGCCGGCGATCTCCATGAGCTCGTCCTTGGGCGTGAAGTCGACCAGGCGCTTGACGAAGTTGAAGCGCACGCCGCGCACACCGGCGTCGTGCATGGCCTGGATTTCCTGGTCGGTCACGCTGCGGCGCACCGTGGCCACGCCACGCGCCTTGCCGCCGCTGCTCACACAGGCGTCGACCATGGCGCGGTTGTCGGCGCCGTGGCAGGTGGCCTGCACCACCACGTTGCGGGCAAAGCCCAGGTGGTCGCGCAGGGCATACAGCTGGTGCTTGCTGGCGTCGCAGGGCGTGTACTTGCGCTCGGGGGCGTAGGGGAACTCGGCGCCCGGGCCAAACACATGGCAGTGCGCATCGACCGCGCCGGCGGGCAATTGGAATTGGGGCTTGCTCGGTCCGGTGTACCAGTCGAGCCAGCCAGCGGTTTTGGTGAAGTCACCTGTGGTGGGTTTGCTCATCTCTTGCTCCATCGTGAACGGCCGCGAGGCTGCGGGGCGCTTGCCGGGGCTCATCAGCCCTTCGGTCAGCAAATCGCCCCACCAAGCACCCCACAGCCTCACGGCCTTGTGGTTGATCGAAGGGTTCAGTCGATGTACTTGAGGCCCGCTGCCGCCAGCGGCTCGCGCATCTTGTACATGTCCAGGCCCAGCACGCCCGACGCGAGTTTTTCGCGCTTGGCGCCTTCGTTGGCTTCGCGGGCCAGTGCGGTTTCCAGCGTCTTGGCCGCCAGGGCCTTGGGCACGCAGACCACACCATCGTCGTCGGCCACGATCACATCGCCCGGCGTCACATACGCGCCGGCACAAACGATGGGGATGTTCACCGAGCCCGGCGTGGCCTTGATCGTGCCCTTGGACGAGACGTAGCGGCTCCACACCGGGAACTTCATCTCGCGCAGCACCTTGGTGTCGCGCACGCCGGCTTCGATGACCAGGCCGCGCGCGCCGCGCGCCATGAAGCTGCTGGCCAGCAGGTCACCGAAGTAACCATCGCTGCATTCGGCGGTGACGGTGGCGACCACGATGTCGCCAGGCTGCACCTGTTCGGCGGCCACGTGCATCATCCAGTTGTCACCGGGCTGCAGCAGCACGGTGATGGCGGTGCCTGAGACATTCACGTCCTGCTGGATGGGGCGCATGTAGGGCTTCATCAGGCCCACGCGGCCCATGGCCTCGTGCACCGTGGCGCTGCCCAAGGCAGCGAGCTTGTCGGTCACCTCGCGGTCGGCGCGGGTGATGTTGCGGTAAACAACGCCAAGTTCGTACATGATCAAAGTCCTTTGGATTTCAGAGCGGCGTCCATGCGCGAGAACACACGGCGCGCGTTGCCTTCGAACACCTTGTAGCGCTGTTCGTCGCTCAGGTTGGGCGTGGCCAGCACATAGCGCTTGGTGTCGTCGTAGTAGTGGCCGGTCTCGGGGTCGATGCCGCGCACGGCGCCGATCATTTCCGAGGCGAACAGGATGTTGTCGACGGGGATCACCTTGGTGAGTAAGTCGATGCCCGGCTGGTGATACACACAGGTGTCGAAAAACACGTTGTTCAGCAGATGGTCCTTGAGCAGGGGCTTCTTGAGCTCCTGCGCCAGGCCACGGTAGCGACCCCAGTGGTAAGGCGCGGCGCCACCACCGTGCGGCACGATGAACTTGAGCGTCGGGAAGTCCTTGAACAGGTCGCCCTGGATCAGCTGCATCACGGCCGTGGTGTCGGCGTTGATGTAGTGCGCGCCCGTGGTGTGGAAGCACGCGTTGCAACTGGTGGAGACGTGGATCATCGCGGGGATGTCGTGCTCGACCATCTTCTCGTAGATGGGGTACCAGTGGCGGTCGGTCAGCGCGGGGCTGGTCCAGTGGCCGCCCGAGGGATCGGGGTTGAGGTTGATGCCGACCATGCCGTATTCCTTGACGCACTTGTCGATCTCAGCCACGCAGGTCTTGGGGTCCACGCCCGGCGACTGCGGCAGCATGGCCGCGCCGATGAAGTTGTCGGGAAAGAGCTGAGAGACCCGGTAGCAGAGCTCGTTGCAAATCGCGGCCCAAGTGGACGATACATTGAAGTCGCCGATGTGGTGGGCCATGAAGCTCGCGCGCGGGCTGAACACGGTCAGGTCGGAGCCGCGCTCTTTCATCTTGGCCAGTTGGTTGGTTTCGATGGTCTCGCGCAGCTCGTCGTCGCTGATTTTCAGGTCGGACACTTTGGGCATGACGCTCGGGTCCTTGATGCCGGCGATCTGTTGGTTGCGCCAGTCTTCGAGCGACTTGGGGGCGGTGGTGTAGTGACCGTGGATGTCGATGATCAGCGGCTTGTCGAGGCTCATGGGCTTCCTTGGGATGAAGGTCTGGACGATGCGCCGATTGTCGAACGCGGCGCCGAGGGCCGGTAGGTCCCGCGCCATCTACCAGCTAGAACATTTGTGCATAGCCAGGTCCTTGGTATGACAAAATCCATGCAACGGAGCCCGCCATGGACCTCAAACAGCTCGAATACTTTGTGCGCGTGGCCGAACTCGGCAGCTTCACGCGCGCCGCCCAGGTGCTGGGCGTGGCGCAGCCGGCGCTCAGCCGCCAGGTGCGCCTGCTCGAGGTCGAGCTGCGGCAAAACCTCCTGGCGCGCAACGGTCGAGGGGCCACGCCGACCGAGGCCGGGCAGGTGCTGCTCGAGCACGGGCGCGGCATCCTGCACCAAGTCGAGCGCGCGCGCGAAGAACTGGCGCGCGTGCGCAGCGGCCTGGCCGGTCGCGTGGCGCTGGGCCTGCCGCCCAGCGTGGCGCGGGTGCTCACCGTGCCCCTCACACGGGCCTTCCGCGCCCAGCTGCCTGAGGCCCAGCTGTCGATCAGCGAGGGCCTGTCGAGCGCCATGCAGGAAAACCTGCACAACGGCCGGCTCGACATCGCGGTGCTCTACAACCCTTCGGCCCTGCCGGGCATCGAGCTGCACCCGCTGCTCGACGAGGAGTTGCTGCTGGTGCAGCCGCGCCCGCCGGGCCTGCCCGAGGACCCGCCGCCGCCGCCGATCACGCTGCGCGAGGTGGCCGAGCTGCCGCTGCTGATCCCCAGCCGGCCCAATGCGCTGCGCATGCACGTCGAGTCCGAAATGGCGGCGATCGGCTGCCAGCCCCAGATCGCACTCGAGATCGATGGCGTCAGCGCCATCCTCGATCTGGTGGCCGACGGTGCCGGCGTGGCCCTGCTGTCGCGCAATGCGGTGATGCGCTCGGTGCGCCCCTCGGCCTATGCGCTGCGGCCCGTCAGCGCGCCCGCGCTGCGCATCCCGCTGACCACGGCGGTGAGCTCATTGCGGCCCACCACCCTGACCCAGCAGGCCACGCTGGAGCTGCTGCGCCGCGTGGCCCTGGAGTGGCTGCAGTCGCCCTGAGCGTTCAGTGCGCCTGCACCTGGCTCAGCTGCTGGCCCAGCCACTCGATGTAGGCCAGACCTTTGTCAGAGGGCTTGAGGAATTTGGTGCGGCGGTCGTGGCCTTCGTGGTAGGCCACCAGCAGGTCTTTGCCGATCACGCGCTGCAGGCGCTTGTGCAGCGTGGCCGGCGAACCCAGTTCGGACAGCCCGATCGCTTCACGCACGGTCATGGGCTGCCCCTGCGACCAGCGCAGCACCAGCGCGTCGAACAGCGCCTTCTCGTTGGCGTCGAACTCGGGCATGCCGGGCAGGGTCTCCACCGCGGCCATCAACTGCAAAAAACGAAGGTACGCGCTCTTCAAGGGCTGCCGATCACTCATGCGATCGCATTGTAGGTGCGGCCCGCGGGCGCAGACGGCCCGACACGCCGATGGTGCGCGTTCCTATAATCGCGGCGTCTCCAAGGTGACTTATGCAATGGATCTTGATGGCCTCGCTCGGCCTGGCCTACCCGCTGCTGCATGTGGCCAATGGGGTGGTGTTTCAATTCGCCGAGGTTTCGCCCCACATCGGCCTGATTTACCTGCCCGCTTTCCTGCGCCTGTTCAATGTGCTGGTGCTCGGGCCGCGCGACGGCACCCTGGCCACGCTGCTGGGCGGCGCCCTGCTGATGCGCTATTTCGACGACAGCACCCCTGTGGCCCTGCTCAACATCGTCTGTTCGGCCGGGGGCCCACTGGTCGCGCTGGCCCTGTTCAGGCTGTATTTCAAGCGCCCGCACGACCTCAGCGCGCTCAAGGACCTGACGGTGCTGACCCTGATCTACGCGCCGGCCAACGCCCTGCTGCACCACCTGATGTGGTCGCTGCTCGCGCCCGAACAACTGGCCCGTCCCACCCAGGTCCTGTGGATGGTGCTGGGCGACCTCACGGGGGCGCTGCTGGGCGCCTACGCCATGCGCTACGCCATCCGCCGCTACCGCATGTCGCGCATGGGGCTGTGAGCCGGTTTCAGCGCGTCATCAGATCGGGTGCGCGCGCAAAAGCCACAGCAGCGCGCTGAGCGTGAAAAACGAGCCCACCGTGGTGACCAGCAGCGTGGCGGCGCTGACCGCGCCGTGCCCATGGCGCTGGCTCAGGATGGTGTAGATGCCCAGCATGGGCAAGGCCCCGGTGAGCACCGCGGCCTGCCGCAGCGCCGGATCGCCGATCGGCAGCAGCCACAGCAGCACCGCGGCCATGGCCAGCGGGTGCAGCAGCAGCTTGCCCACAGCGATCTGCGACACCGTGCCCTTGAGGCCGCGGGCCTGCAGCCCCACCAGCGAGCCGCCGATCACGAACAGCGAGAGCGCGCCGCTGGCCGCCGCGAACAGGTTGACGGTGCGTGCCAGCGGCGCGGGCAGGTGCAGGCCCGAGAGCGCATACAAGAAGCCGCCCACGATGCCCCAGATCATGGGGTTCTTGAGCAGGCCGCGCAGCGCCTGAAGCAGCGCCTGGCGCCAGGCCGAGCGCCCCGAGGTCCCGTCCATCTTTTCACTGTCGGCCACCGCCAGCAGCAAGGGGATCAGCAGCAGGTTCTCGACGATCATGTTGAGCGCCAGCGCCACGCCGGCCACCGGCCCGAGCGTGAGCAACATGATGGGGTAGCCGACAAAGCCGCTGTTGGGGCAGGACATGCCCATGGCCATCATGCTGCTGTAGCTCAGGCTGTGGCCCTGCACCTTGCGCGACCACCACAGGCCCAGGCCGATCACCAAAAGCGAGCCCAATGCGTAGGCCCCCAGGTAATGCAGATTCAGGATTTCTGCCACGCTGCGCTGCGACAGCGCATTGAACAGCAGCGCCGGCAGCGCGATCTGAATGGTGAACTTGCCGAACACCGGCATGTCGGCCTTGGCAAACAGGCCGCGCCGTGTGGCCCAGTAGCCCAGCGCGATCGCCAGGTAAATCGGGCCGGTGATGCCCAGAATCTCAAATGCGGAATCCATGCCTCCGATTGTCACAGGTCCAGCACCAGGCGCGGCGACTTGCAGCGCGAGATGCAGACCATGATGGTGTCGCCCTTTTCCTGTTCCTCGGGCGTGAGGTACATGTCCCAGTGGTCGGGCTCGCCCTCCAGCACCTGGGTCCGGCAAGTGCCGCAAATGCCCTCGCTGCACGAGTAGGGCACCTCGACACCCGCGCCCTGCAGCGCCTGCAGGATGCTTTGGTCGGGCGCCACGGTGAAGGTGATGTTGCGCTGGGCCAGGTGGACTTCGAAGCTGCCGTTGTCGCTCATGCGCTGACTCCATTTTCCTGTGCGAGCAAACGCTCGATGATGCGGCGCGACTGCACGCCCCCGGCGTCGATGCCCAGCATGAGCAGCTTGC
>JACCDW011288202.1_pt1 | contig 23196 bp, 52 predicted proteins | sample 7449781 | NCBI WGS metagenome assembly JACCDW01 (sample SAMN15323449, study PRJNA562643) | freshwater metagenome | isolation source: river surface water | place: USA:Blue River Watershed | collected 2017-08-18
ACGACTTCCTCGTTGCTCTAGACGAAGACGGGTGGTTAGATGACTAGAAAAGACTATAAGGTATTTGGGGACAAGTTGTCCAAGTACTATGTAACAATCAATGCCGAGTCCCCTGACATTGCGTGGGAGGCGGCGGCAGGCATGGATACACATCAATGGGAACAGGTCCCAACTGATTATATAATCGAACCATATGCAGTAGAAGAAATATAATAGATCTATGAGCTTTGTCTTGAAATCGGACATTTCGGACAAAAGCTATGGGCAAAGGGCCCAAAAAATGCTTTACGCAGGTATTTACAAATTCGTGGAAATCTGCTAAAATATACATTAATAACTGATCATGAAAGGATCAAACAAATGACTACACCAACAACTACACGTGAATATCTAAAGGCCCAGGGAATTACCGTGGGCAAGCGTGGTCGCTTCTCAGCTGCAGCAAAGAATGCAATCTCAGAGGCTTCTAAGAAGGGCGTCGTCTTCTCAGACAAGAAGAACGTCAAGTAACAATAGATGTGGTCCCCTGCAGCCTCTGGTGGGAAAACTGGGAGGGTTGCGGGGGATTCACCTTTTTGATATAATGCTAACAAAGAAAGGCGGACACAATGGCAAAATCATCAGAAGAAAAACTAGCAGAGAAAATCACAGACGAACTGTCTAATCATTATTTTAATGTATCAGTTCTAGCAAATGTCCTAACTACTTATTATCCTATTTATACACAAGATAGGTTAATGGAATTAGTTAAATATATCATCAAGTATAACTCTATTCGGATGAAATCCGAATGGGAAGCCAATGAAGTCACCAGCGACGGATTATTGTTGGCGGATGCTCTAAATGATTTAATAGAAACCCTAAGACCTGAACCTCCACTAGTAATAAATCAAAGAATAAGAGATTCCAAATATCTAATGGATTTGGATAGCTTCTAATTAAATAAATATATCTAGCCCAATTAGCACATATAACTTTAAATAGTTATATGTGCTTTTTGTTGTGCAAAATTATGGGCCAAATATTCTTTTTACGACAATTGATCAAAATCGTGGAAATTTCATATCATATCGATCAAAATCTGTCAATAATATAACAGAATGTTATATAAATGTGACAAAATTGATCAAAATCATGTGGGCCAATTTGATCATTTACGAACAATTTTCAAAAATCGTGGAAATTTTATATGAAATCTATTGACAAATATTGATCAATATGCCACATTTGACATTACGGCGTATGAAATGATATGCTCAATTACTCATATATCTTTTTGTTATAAATATGATAGTAATTGCTAGATAATTAATAGCATAATTCTCCACTTTGCTCCACAATTCTCCACTTTAAAATAGCCAGAATGGCCTATAACAGGAGATAAATTGGAGGGGGATGATAAGAGGTCTACTTTGGATTTATTTGCCTAGAATCTGCTTTATAAGCTCTATTGGCGTTATTGGATCTTCATCTGGTAGTGAACCATATTTATGTAGTAATTTAAGTAATATGCCAGCTATGAATACATCATCTGAATATGCCATCCATGGGAATAATATATCAAATAAGTCTATAGGTACTAATATGTATCCTACACACGCCACCGCCACAATTTTGACCCATATTGGAGATCTATTAAATTGATCTTTATAGGGTCTAATTATTTGGCGAAATGGGGTTCTATTTTTGCGTTTCACTTAATCCCATAAATTATATGCATATTCAGGACTATTTAAACTAATCATTCTAGACTTGTTACACGGACATGGTGGAGCTTTATGTATCTTATCTTCTGGTAATTCAGTCTCTATTGTTAATAATGTCTTACATTCCTTACATTTAAACATATATTTAGTCATTGTTATGTCCTTTGTTAAATAATCTATCTCTAAATTGGTTGACTGATTTAAAGATTTTATCCTCTACTACATAATCTAAATGCGAGTAATCAGATGGCTTTTTCTTATTATTCATTCTAAAAAATATCATTTTTACATATTCCCCGTCTTTAAAATTTTTAATTGGTCTCCAATGTATATTTTCATTGGCATTAAATACTATGGCTGAGTTATCCTCTAGTGGGTATACTTCTGTTCCCACCCCTAAATCCCAAGAAGTATTTGCTTCCCATTGATAATCAAAAACTAGATCCTTATCGTCATGATCAAAGTGTGCTGGTAAATTTGGTTGACCAAATTTATTGTTATATTCTACATATGTAGCATTAGCAAAATCTAAATTTTTATTAAATAAATTTACTGAAAGCATGGATATTTTATTTTCTATACTTGGTGGCAAGTTATTTAATTCTATTTTTAATCGACCAAGATTTGGGTCTTCCCCTGCTTGATCTGAATCTATAATACATTGACGAATAATTTCAATATCTTCTAAATTAAATAGATTTTGAATTTTTTCAATCTGTGTCATCTTTTTTATTAAGCCATCCACCTATATTGGGATCTTTTAAACCTGGTTCTATTCCATTAGGGTATTTACTATAGAATACTCCATCAGCTTCCCGCCCCGCTTGTTCTACAACAAATCCATTTTCACGATCAAACATAACATAATCTAGTTCTTGTACATCAAAGTATTGCTTGAATATTCTTAGTGCCTTATGAAGGTCAAGTGTTCCGCATGTATAAAGATCAAATTGAACCAGTCCTGGGTCTATTTCATCCCAGATATGAAATGCAATATGGCTTGTTTCAATCATAACGACTGCGGTTAAGCCTTTATTGCCATCTGCATCTACGTAAGAAGCAAATGGGCCCTTAATTATTTTCATATCAATCTGATTGACTAGGAATTTAAGAAATTCAATACCCTGTTCTTCGGTATTCATTGGGTTCTTTACTTTAGCGTTAACGAGTAAATGCTTATGGTATATCATTAAGATGTTCCTTACATACAAATATTATTCGATACCCGTCCGAATTGATCCCAACGGATGCCTTCTTGCAAAAATTGCAGACAGATGCTATTCTAACATTTCTGTTTCTCAAATGCTGCACATATGCAGCTTGGAATGGATCTTTTGGAATCGGATATCCGCTCATGTTCTACCCTGTAACCATGCCATATAATTTAAAATGGCGAATATCGCCAGCATGAGAAAAATTGCATATTTCATGTTCTACTTTTGCGCTTCACTTTCGTCGATTTTAAATAATACTAATTCATCAGTATTTTGTGTTCTATCTATTATATATCTAACTTCATCTATTATTTTATGACAAAGGGCAGTATGTATCATTTGATCAGAGTAGCTGCCAGTTAGTGGCTTTGCTGAAAAATAAACTACATAATATATATCTGGATACATGGCTTTTATTAAAGCTCCATTTGCGATAGCTTTCTTTACATTATCTGTTCTTTGGGCTCCAGGTCGCTTCTTGTCGTCATCCCGCCCTCCTTTTGCCTCTACATGCTCTAGCGGCCACTGATTGCCATATGCAACAAAATCTACTTCACATCCAGTCCCAGGCATGTAAACATTTTTCTTAATTAAAAAGAATCCACGTTCTTTAAGATCATTTAAAACCTTGTCTTCAAATTCATCTCCTGAACGTTTTGAATCAGATTGAAAATTCATTTCTACTTTTCCGCTTCACTTTTTTGAACTTTGTATTCTTTAATGCATTGAGATATTGTGCTATATTCTGAATCTGGTATAGACTCTTGTAATAAAATTCCTTCTACATTATTTTCATTACAGTCATCAAGAAATTTAAAAAAATCATTTTTTGTAAAAGCAGCAGCGTCTTGATTATCTGGTATTACTTTTAATTCATCAGATATAATTGGCGCAACTGAAACTATATATTTTTGATTAGTCGTATTAAACTTATTTGTTTTATAGTATGAGTATGGTATTATCATTGGGAAAGAGTTGGCTTTAGATAAATCAAATATAGTTTCATTAGTAGTAGATATATAAAATTCATTTTTAGATATCTTTTTAAATTCTTTTGCATATTCAATCATATAGTTTGAACGATCTATATTAGTAGAATTATCATTGACTTCAGACAATATCCCGCCAAAAAATTTTTCATTATCATATATCCAACCAGTTAAGAAATTAATTGCAACTCTTCCGTGTGATATTTGATTCAATGAAGAACATATCATATGCAGATATTGTGGAGAAATTACATATGGCCTAATTGCAACTATATATTTAAACTTACTAGATTTATCTATATTGCGAGCTATTCTTGTAAAATAGTCATTAATAAAAATGCCATAAGGGTACATGGTAGCAGTAAATCCGTTTTTTTCTAACTCTACAGACCTGCTCGATATACCGCCTGGTACTGGAAAATTACGCTCAAACCAAATTATTTGCATCTATCAGCTTATTTAGTTCTTGATATGGTTCCCCAAGTGCGGTAACAATATTTCTTTCTGTATGCATAAATAAAAATATATAAGTTTTTGTTCCAGACAAAACTGGCTTTACGCTATGTACAAGTAAACATGGAAGTATAACTACGCTTCCTGCTTTGGGCTGAATACAATATCCATAATCATTTACAACCAATTCTCCGCCCGTATAGTCATCATTTAAATAAATTAAAGCAGTCCAATCCATTGTGTTTAATGGGTTCTCTATGTTTCTGTCAATATGTACGCCAAGATCCCCACCAGTTCTGTACTGTCTTATGCAATAGTTTCTTGTTACCCAAATAGGTTTTTGGCTACCAGTTTTTTCTTGCCATATTTCAAGAACTTTATTTAAATCTGGCTCAATTAAATTATAAATAGGATCGGCAAGTTTATGTGCATTAGAATATTCAGAAGTAACTTCTTTGCGTGGCCACATACTGTTTCGATTATTTATTGTCTCATCCCAGTCTAGGTTTTTACATAAGCCTCTGTGGGCATGCTCATTATCTGGAAAAACATGATCCCATTTAGTGTCATCATTTGGATCAAGCCTAACTGGGTATCCGTCTACCCATTTTAGCCATGGGGGTATTACTGAATGCAGTTCTTTATTGTTATTTTCTTTTTCAATTGTATCTAAAAATTTCTCAGCATTTGGAAATGCGTTTTCTATGTATAGAACACCGCCTGGCAATTCGTAGACCTTTAGATCATTTGAATAATTTGGAGCAACCCAATTTTCTCCACGATTTATTTTTAATAATCTTTCCCATTCTTTATTTTCCACTATTACCTCCAATATGCCAAATAATTATATCATTTCTTTGAATTTATTATTTCCAATAATAAAATTTTAAATCCTAATGCATTTACTTGTGACGGGCCGTCTACATCAATGGATTCTATTGCTTCTAAAATTCTCTTTTGTTCTTGCTTTACAGCTTTTTTACAGCCACTACATGGGCATACCCAATCAGACACGCTTAATCATCCTAAATGCATCCCCGTTATCATCTTCGTAGTCCCATGTGCTTCTATGCTCACAATAATCTGGATCTACGCATCCAGTTTTTTCCCAATACGGCACACCTTCCTCATCATAATCATTCCACCCATCTCCATTCATATCAAAACTAAATTCATACATTGTGCCAAATCTATAATATACTGGCCAAGTAATTTTCCAAATAAATGAATGTAATTTATATCTCCATCCAAAATCTTCTAACTCGTCTTGATAGGGAATATGCATAATTGCCCATCCTGCAATTGATCCACACATATTAGCAAACCAACGTAAGGGAAGAACTTTGGTTTTATTTATCTTAATACTCATTATCTACATCCTCCTCCCAATCCATTTCCCACGACTCCATTGATTTAGATAAATCATTAAATGCTCTGTATGCAGTAAAAGCCGCAGCAAAAGCAGCAAATGCTAATAGGCTAATTTTTTTCATATATATATTATATAATTTTATGCAAATTTCGTCAATAGTTTATTTATGAACAAAATCAGAGTCAAAACCTTTAAATTTATTTTCTTCTTCTGCCACTATCCAAAATATAACGGCATACCTATTGCCTGAAGTTATTTTCTCGCCGCCGTGTAATTGGTCAGCCTTAAACAATACAGCTCCTCCAGATTTAGGAGTTACCTTTAATGAATCCATCCATTCTTTAGGTAATGGGAAGTGCTGCATCTCTTGATCACGAACTAAATCTATTTCATTATCGACAAAAACCATTTCTCCGCCTTCATAATCGTCATTTAGTACTGCAACACAGCTATATGTTAAATTAGAATAAGTGTTATGTATATCTTTATGTATTCTAAGCTGTATACCCTCAGTTAATTTTGTAATAGAAACACCATAGAAAAAGGGATTTTCTATTTCGTAATTTTCTTTTACTAATTTTTTAAATTTTTCAGAATATTTATTTGTCCAAATTTCTAAATCTTTAAAAAGCGTTGCTGGTTTTTCGTCTGGGAAAACAGCTCTGTATGCAGCTCCTTCTCCATGTGCGACGCCAATTCTTTTTCTAAACAAATTTTCATTTTCAAAATTATTATCTATCCATTTTATTAAAAAATCACAATCATCTTTTTCAATAAAATCATATTCTTCTGTAAATAGCTTTATCTGATCATTATTCATTTTTTATTCTCCTTTATTGCAAAATGCCAATCCTTATTAGATTTAACAGGATGATTATCATTATCAAATAAATTATATTTTGCACCCTTTGATGCCCACATGGGCAAGGCGTACCTTGCCCCCCTTTTTATATTAGTGACTCTATGCTCAATTGTTGATTCAAACATTATTAAACTAAATTTTTTAGGTTTAAGAGTTAAATTATTATTTATAAATTCTAAATAGCCACCATCGAAATCGTCACTTAAATACAAAACTGCACTTTTATATAGATGTTCAGCTTCTATATGGTTATCCCTATGTGCGTTTATTTTAGTATCTTTGCCTAATAAAACCATCCAGAATGCAGAAATATACAGATCATCTTCTTTAAAAAAATTTTTAAACTCTGTCAAAGTTTTATCAGAGTACTTTTTAATTAAATCTAAAATTTCAGAATGTTCTGACAATGAAACACTTTCTGGTATATTTGCCTGAATGCTAAGTCTTCCAAACTCAAACTCACCTCTGGTTAAAGGAAATTTTTCTTTATTATTTTGATTTAGATTTATGTATTCAATAAATTTATTTGCATCTTCATTTGATATAAAATCTTCTATTATTTTTATTTTAATAGGGTTTTCAGTATTAGACATAATAGAATCTAGGGTTTCAAAGTAACATTTTGGCATTATATCTATTAATAAATGTATTCTATCTTCTAAGCCACCATTTACAACAGAGTGTGGTTTAAAATTATTTATTTCCCAGCATTCTCCCTCTTTCATATGTATTTTTTCTTCATTTACAATGTAAAAAACTTCATCATTTGTTATTAAAGGTATATGATATCTTCTTACAGTAGACAAATAATCTCCGCCGTCGGTATGCGTAGAAACATCACTTTTTGCATTTAATTTAATTAATAAAATTCTAGCTGCACGTCCAACAACTTCTTCTTCCAGTGGCCTTATTATAGATTCTTCTATAATTTTATATATTTTTTCATCTTTGAGAATAGGATTTGCCATGGAGCCAAATTTCCAGAATAGGTCGTGATCTTGAACTATATAGGTATTTGTAAAAAGATGTGGATTTCTTCGATCTTCATAAACCTGACTTTGTCTTGAAGTGTCTATATTCCACTCATCGTTAAATTTTTTAACAACATTTATTAAAGAATTAACATCAAATTTTTTAAAAAAATTAAAATTAAAAGTTTCTAATTCCTTTTTAGGAGTATTTTCACCTCTAAGCATTTTCTATATCCTTAATTAATTTATAAAGATTATAATCTATTTGGTTATTTTCTATAATTTGAGCAATATCATCATTTGATAACAAACTCATTAAATCCTGAGTTTTATATAGCTTGCCGTCTCCATAGTCACATACACTTTCATTTGTTTTAATATTTTTTTCAAAGTTTATTTCTATTTTATAATTTTCCATAAACCATTTGTTAATATTATTTTCAAATTTTTCAAAACTATCTAACGTGTTTTTAATTTTAAATTTAGTAATTTGCTGAACTGCAAATGAATATGAAGTTTTTTCATTTTCAACAAACCAAGTAAATGCTTTACCTTCATTAAACTCTTTTAACATTTCAAATCCATGTTCTTTATAAAATTGAGGAACGTCAAAAGATCTTTCATCAGCAGGATTACAAATAAATCTTGCTTGGTAGTTATTGTGTAAAGAATAATTCTTATCTTCAAATAGATAATAACTTAACTTATCTTTAACATTTTTTATTGATGAATATTCTTCTCTATCAACCAAATACATGTTATATATAAAATTAAAATAACTTAATCGTGCCTCAACTGGATTTCTTATTATAGTTGCTACATCCATATTTGGATTCTTTAAGATTGGATATGTCCCAGCATGTATAGAAACATAAACCTTGTCTTCAAAATTATTATAGTTTGGGAAATGTGTACTTATATAATATTTTAAATTATTTTCATCTAAAGATTTTTTAATACATTTACTGACATGTTTACCTGCAGTTTTAGGTATATGTAAAAAATATAACTGTTTCATTAAGAACTTGCTTCTAAAAATCCTTTGAAATGATATTTACACACTTCAACAACCTGATATTCGTTATTTTTTTCTACAAGTTCTCCAGTGTATTCTGCTGGACATTCACAAAAAAAGCATGGTGGCAAATTATTTTCCATATACCCCTCCATTTAATTCTGAATCTGAATTATTAATTAATTGTCCTCTTTCAAATCCAACCCTTTTTCTTTTTTCTTTAAGATATAATTCCCACTCATCTTCTTTTTCATATTTTGCTTTTTCTTCCCAGTAAGATGGTGCTCCTTCGTCTTCATATCTCCAATATAATCTTAAAATATATTTTTTAGCATCTTCACACTTTCTTGTGGCATGGTATATGGGATGTTTAGCTGGGAATATAACTATGTCACCTGCAGATGGCTTATAGCTACCTCTCCAAACTACTTCTTGTAAATCATCTGATAACTCTTTAAATATTATTTCTCCGCCAGAATACTCGTCATTTAAATAAAACAAACATGTAAAACCAAATTTAACCCCTGGCTCATCATGTCTTTCATGTTGAAAATCGGTATGGTATGGCATACCGTGATCTATGCCAGCACCAGCTCCTGGCGTGTAAGAAGCTATATCAAAAGCCTCCCACTTCCAGTTTGGCAAATTTATATTTTGATCTTCTGCATATATTTTTGTAGAATAATAATATAAATCTAAAACTTCTTTAATCAAAAAGTTTTTATGTGCTTCATTTTCTATTCCATCAAAAACTTTATCAAAAGATTCTTTAGAAGGAAAAGATTCCCACGTCGGCCCTGGGGTAAATATCCTTCTATGATCTCCAAAAGCATACCACCCTTCCCAGTTTTCGGCTTCATTCTCAAATGGTGGCAATGACTCATAATAATTGATTAACTCTTTACCATATTTATAAGCTTTTTTGAAAACCCATATGGAATCATGAATTTTTTCAACTTCAAAATTAACTGTCATTTTTTAGCTTCCCCTTTATTTTGATCCATGTACCTATTTTACCAGAATGGACTTTTCCCCTCAATATCTCAGAAAAGGTTGGATGTGGATTCTCATTTCCAATATACTCTTGGCCAGTTTCCATATCTATAATTTTCCATTTTGCAGGAGCTTTAGTATGTATGACTAAATCAACGGGATGATCAAAATCTTCTACCGTTGATCCATCTAAAAGTTTTCTAAGTTTAATGCTAAATACCTAAATCTTCTACAAAATCTATTTGATCATCAATAGAATTAATTATATCTAGCTCAAGATCTGATGAGCTATTTTTTGTTTGACACATCTTTCTTAGGATGGTTAGGCTTATAATCATCAATAACAGCTTTTACTGTTCCGTCTTTTCTAAGCCTAACTATCTTTCCATCTTTAATTTGTGTTTTATTAAAAGGAAAACTTCCTCTTCGTTGACCAGAAGACATTATACTTTCTTCCTGCCAACTTTTTTAGGCTGCAATACAGTTTCTCTTCTTATGCCGTGCTTGTTTCTATCTATTTTAATAGCAGGCTTAAATTTACCCTGATGTGGGTGTTTCCTTGTAGCGCTACCTGTTGTTACTGTATTATTTTCTGACATTATCTTCCTTTTACGGAGTCAGAAGTAACTACATTGCGATCAGAAGCGGATTCGTATTGAATATCTTCTGTATTTTCGCAACCACATTCTTTACACATTAGTCTGGGTCCTCTATACCTTCTCGCATTTCATGAACAGGATCTTCTTCAATAAATTCTTCTCTCTGTTCACGTGTTGCTGTCATGCCAAGTGTCAATCCTGCATTGCCTTGACTTGTCATATCTTTTAAAGATACTGGAGTTACGCCTACTGGGCTGCCAACATTATTGCAACCGCACTCAACGCACATTATTACTTACCACCTTGTCCAAGTCCAGATCCGTCTTGTGTAGACTTATCTGATGCTGCTGGCATAGATCCAGTTGCTGGAGACTGCGATGCAGCATTCCATGGTGTTGTTCCTGCTGGCTTAGTGTTATTAAAGCCATCTAAATTTAATCCGTCTGACATTTTATTACTCCTATAGGTTTATTTAAGCGGGTCTAGAAGTCCGCTTATTCTTCAATTATATCATTTTTTGTATTTTTTACTGTAACAGTCCCTACATACCTGAATTATCTTAGTTTCTGTAGATGTTATTCGTTCTGCTGGACTAGTACATCCGTCTATCTCACAAATATCTAATATATCCATTAATTTATTTTATTGCCAAACTTGGCCCAAACTCTTTCATGTAGATAATAGCCTAAAGCTTCCCATGCTATATAGCCGAGGGCTCCAAGAGTTGCATATTCATATTCAATCTTTCCAGTTAGCATCCAGCTAACAACAGCAATAATTCCAGCTACGCCTACAAGGTGAAAAGTTTCCCAGCTTAGAGTTTTTAATAAGCTTTTTTTATTTGATTCCATTACGCAACCTGATTTGTTTTTCCGCCACCGACTACCTTTTTGGCTGGTGCCTTCTTGGCTGGTGCCTTCTTGGCTGGTGCCTTCTTGGCTGGTGCCTTCTTGGCTGGTGCCTTCTTTTCTGTCATTTCTAACTCCTTAATTTTTTCTTTTATTATTTTTTCAACTTCTTTTTGGTATTCTGTTGCCAATGGGAAGCCAAACCATTTTTTTAGATTTCTTAACATGCTTTTTCCTTATCTTCTAACTTTCTGATTATAAGTCTGAAAACGTCTTTTGGTTTCCAGTCTGGAGGGTACTCAAGCCCCTCTAATTCTATTATTAATTCACGTAAAACTTTTTTCTTTATTGTATTAAAATGATCCCATTCCATATTATCTAATTTTATCATAATTAATAAGAATAATCAACATCTTTTTCTGAAGATGAATACAAAAGAAGTCCCATTCTTGGTCCATCAGACCAAACTTCGTGGCTAGTTTCTTTAGGGAATAATAAAATGTCCCCTTCTTCAAGTTTATACTCTACAGAATCATATCCAGTTATTTTCCAATAAGAATTGCCTTTTATTTGAAAATAACATGCGTCCCAGGGATCGCTGTGGGTTCCTACAAATTTATTAGATAAAGAAATTTTAATTCCTTCTGAGTGCCAAATAGAATTGCAATCACAACTTCTGGTATCCCAATGTTTATAAGAGTTACAATTTTTAAAATTTTCTGAATTTTCAAAATCTGAATTTAATTTTTCTAAAAATAATTTTATTTCTGGAAAATTATTTTCATCCCAAACCATTCCAGTTTGAGGAGCCATCCATAATGGCCTTTGTAACAACACATTTCCAAAAACATCTACTCCGCTTGCCAAATCTCTATCTTTTTCAATTAATTTTATATTATCAATTAAAGATTGATTGTATAAAAACCATAATATTCTTTCCCAATTTATTTCTGTTGGAAAATATTTTTTTAAAAAAATAGCTCTTTTTTCTTTTTTTGCTATTTTAAAATCTTCAACTAAACTCATATTTTTATTCTATCATATTTATTAAAATAGGGCGGTATTTCTACCGCCCTATTTTTAATAAAATTACTTTACTAAAGTAACTTTAGCCTTTGGATTCTTTGCATTCCATTGGCGAGCCAATTTATTAAAAGCATCCTTTAGGGATTTAATTGCTGCTGCATTATCTGCAGTTAGCTTAGCAATTTGTGCATCTTTAGCGGCGATGGTATCTGCAGCGACCTTAGCGGCAGCAGCGGCTTTATCAACCTCTGCCTTTACAGCAGCAGCCTTATCAGCATCTGCGGCGGCCTTAGCGGCAGCAGCATCTGCGGCGGCCTTAGCGGCAGCAGTAGCAGCATCTGATACTGCCTTAGAAAGGGCTGCATCTACGGCAGCCTTAGCGGCAACTGCAGCGTCCTTGGCAGCCTTTTCAGCAGCGAGTTCGCCAAGCAAATCACGCACTGTAATTGTCTTTACTACGCTTGAAGTTACAGTATTGAAACCTGTTACAACAGTTGCAACATCAGATGAATTTGTAACAGATACAACAAGAGTCGAAGAACCAGTTGCTGGAAGAGTTACCTTGAAATCTGCCTGACCAAAATTAGTTAGAGTAGATCCTGTAGTTGCAGTTGTTGTATCAAGAGTTCCTCCAACAACAAGTGCTGTTAGTCCTTTGCTTGAAACCTTATTTCCAAATACGTCGGTTGCGGTTACTGTTGCAGTAACAACACTTGATGTTGTTCCAGCATCAGCAGCAGAGAGGGAAAGAGTATTAATCTTACCTGCTACGCCCTGTACATAATATGTTAATGTTGTTCCTTGGTTAGTAATTACTACTGAACCAATTGCTGTCGTTTTAGTATATACATAAAACGTTGCTGTTGTTCCTGTACCTGTAGCAATTGTCAAAGATGAAGATCCTGACGATGCTGATACTGGAGCAGCAGATGTATGTAGTGCAGAAACAATTGTTGCGTTGGTTGCTACAATAGAAACTGATGTTCCCGTATCAACTGTTGCGACAAATTTTAATGCATCTGTTGCATCTACTGTGTTATCAGCAGGCACTGGCAATGCAGCGGGTGTAGCAATAGCGGATGCTGTTGTATTAGCGGTTCCGTTAAGGTCTACAGCGACTGTCATTACAGCAGCACTTGCAGGTGTTGCTACGATTGTTGCGGTAGTCATGGCTGCAACCATGGCTAGAGCGATTTTCTTAAATGATTTCATTTAATTTATTTCTCCTTATATACTCTGATTCTAAATTGTGAATCAGAATTCTATTCTAATTCCCATATTCTTACGTGAAAAGAACATGGGTCTCCGCCTTGATCCCATTCTTGGGACTCTTGATCTGTTAATGGTGGTCCATCATGAGTATTACAAAATACATCTGATATCCATCCATTATCATAACCAAACTTTATCCAGTTATCGAAATCTAAATCCATTCTTTGACTTCTTCCATCATTATATGTTTTGGTTTTGCCCCGACAATTCTTTTAACGGGATTACCGTCTTTAAAAAGTATAGTAGTTGGAATACTTGTTACTTCATATTCCACAGGTTTTACTATTTCATTGTCAACATTTATTTTGCCTAACCATATACCAGTTTCTTGTGAAACTTCTTCTATGATTGGACTAAACATTTTACATGGCCTACACCACTCCGCCCAAAAGTCTATCATTATGAGCTTATGAGCTTTGACAACTTCTTCAAAATTATCATCAGTTACTATCATACAGACTCCACGTGGGTTGGCCAGTAATAATTGCAAGAACCGCAGCAAGTATACCCTAGCTGCTTATAGTCTGCAAACTCTGAATAAAAATAATACCTATCAGGGTCTTTTTCATATAGCCGACCTTTATGTGAATAATGTAGGCTTTCATTGCCTAGCCACCAGGGTGTGTCTGATTCTAATCCCATAAAATTATTTTGATATATTTCATCAAACTGTACGTGGGTAGTATTTTTATAACCACGCAATAGTATCTCTTTTACTATAGATTCGTTATAAAGAAAAAGGAAGTCTTCGTGGCCTTTCCACATTTTAACTGCTGGATGATTACGCCAAGCACCAGTTTCTCCATATAATCCCGCCAGAGATTTAAGTATTTGTAAGTTTTCTACACTTTGCTTTATCAAACGCTTTCGATCAAGATGCTTAGCTGTTTTTGCAAAGTCACGATGTGGTAAAAAAGTTTGCATGTGTCTATTCTACTAAATAGCAGGGGGTTGGTCAACCCCCTGCTTTAATTAACTAGTTAGTTATTGCTTTATCCGAATTCAAAAGAATGCCATTTATCTTTAAAATTGGGTTAGTTATTGGAGTTGATGTTTTCTTAATTAAATCAAGTAGTTGAGATTGAGTTAATCCTGTTTTATAACTTGAAATTGCAAGCCACTTAGCTGCTGCAATTTGTGTAGAAATAGAAGTTCCAAATCCATTACCTTCAGATCCGCCAGGAAAGTTGATTCTTGAAGAAATAGGAGCCCAAAAATCTATTAGATTCTTGTCGTAGTTACTTGTTGAAGAAACATAAAATCCTGATGATCCAAAATCTTCTGCACCGCCAACTGCAATTGATGAAGGTATACATGCAGGCCAATCGATTCTACTGTAATCTCTTCCGTTTCCTGCTGGGAAAAATACAGCAATATTTGATTTAACAAGCCAATCAACCCAATAATCTGTTTGTGTTACTGGACAATAGTTTGTTGAATTTAACAAATTATGATGTCCCTGTGACATTGAAACTGCTTTAATGTTGTATTTTGCTTGGTTGTCATAAATCCATTTTAAAGCATTTGGTACAGTATTTATAGTTGTGCTTTGTCTTGTTCCATTAGGATTGTGCCCAATAATTCGAATAAATAAAATATTCATGTTTGGATTATTTCTTATTGCAGCAGAAACCATTTGAGTACCGTGACTAAAATCACGATTACTAAGTATTGTCATTGGCAAAACTGAAGCGCCTGGCCCCTCCATAAATAAAGAACTATTTGGACAAGAAGGCTTTTCTCCACGACGAATTTGAGATTGAGATAAGTCTAAAATGCAAACTTCTCCAATCAACTTTTCTTTAATTGATGGGATTGATGTATCTAGAGCTGTATCTAGTACCGCCAGCGTAGGCAGTGTTAATGTTTTATTTTTTAGACCTGCTGAATTTGCAGGTGATATTGTGATTAGTAGTAGTGTGGCCACTATAGCCGTTATTAGTTTTTTCATATGTGTATTCTACTAAATTAGTACGGCAATGTCAATAGTTATTGTTGTGGTGGCAATCTTCTTGGGTACCATTTACCAGAATCCATGTTTTGCTGGGACTTGTTTTCCGATAAAATACCACTTAAAATTTCATGGATTAAATCTAATTCAATTCTAAGCTTGTATAATTCTAATTCAAGCATATTAATTTTTTGCGACTTTCTCATTCCGATCCATCTCTATCTAAAGGCGTTGGAGCCGTTGCTAGTGTGCCACAATTGGCACACTCCATATCTAAAAAATAACTTGCAATTTCAAAGTTATAAAAAATTACTTTTAAGTTAAAAATGTCACATCCACAAGGACAAACATGAGTTGGTACACCACGAAGATCCATAGCCTTTGTATAATCAGGCCTTAAATCGTTTATATCACGTGGCTCTTCCATTAATTAATTATATCCTATACCTCTATAATTGTAAAGGGGCCTCTTACACTCATTATAAACTTAGATGCCGCTTCTAGAGCCATTCTAACACGTTTGCGAGGAGTTTTAATTGTAGTTGTAGAGGCCAGAGATCCAAGCGCTACCTGCTGCCCACTTCCTTCTGCATAATAATCTGTATTTAATTCAGAAACATGGTAATCGACATCCATAGTAAATATTCTTCCAGTATTCTGTACTGCTATTATTATGATACCGCCTTCATCACCATCTTCTGTATTGTTTCCAAATCTTCCAAACCCATGTTCTTGATACACTTCTTTAATAGACTCTACAAACTTAGTACGCATAAACTTATCTAAGTTTTTAAAGCCTGCAGTTGGCTTATATATTGGCGGAGTCCAGTTGTATTGTAGTATCTGACCCATTCTAAAACTTTCTACAAACCCTATCCCAAACTGACCAACTTTAAAAACTTTTGGATCAGTTGTTTGAAGTATTAATCCACTTTTTTCTTCCGATGCTGCGGAGTCTCCTCCAAGCACTACTTTATTCCCAACAGATAGGGCAACTATACAGGTCATATAACCTATTGTACTATTTATAAAATTCGGAGTCCATGTCCTCATGCATTTCAATATGGCTGAGCTGGCTTAAAGCATTTTCTAATTCGGCTTTAAGCCCAATTAATTCCTGAATGGCATTATAATATTTGTCTTTCCATTCGGTTAATTCCTTTTCTAATTTATATAGGTCTATTTTTAGGTCTTTTATCTCTAATTTAAGATGGTCTTTTTCCCGTTCTTCCCGCCTAATTTTTTCTTTTTTAGAGTCCCTGAAGCCAGCTACTATGGCTGTACCCATACCGCTAAGAATTGCTGCCAAAAGAGACAGTACCAATGTCACATAATTGATTTCCATTATATAGACAATTATACAGCAAAATTACATTTAAACTAATAGTTCTGATGCGGTTATTTCTTGACCAATATATCTTTTCTTTTGAATTACTTCTTTTACGAATTCATGACCGCTTGATCTGCCAGCCAAAATTATAACCCAGCGTGGTTCGTATTTTGAGTCTATGCAGGTCTGACACATAAATAAATTAATTGGCATTAAGGTTGATTGCTTAACAGATAATTTATTTTTTGTTTTATTGCATGAATAGCAAAGTATTTTTTCCATTATTCCTCTTCTATGAAGGTGAGATCTTCATTTTCAATATCTTCATATTGAATTTTACCATCTTTAAAATATCTAACTTTTGACATAAATAAACCTATGGAGATGGCTTCTCCATAAAGATTTTCAGAATGTATTAACACTCTAACCGATTCCTTTTGCACTTGGTACCCCTTCAAGTTCGCATCTTACTCCGTAGGACTCTATCATCTTTTTTACTCTTGTAACATAATCTATAACTTGTTCTTTTTTACTTCCAGTAAACTGTATAAAGTTATCTTCATATAATCTTAAAGCTAGGAATTCTGGATATTTAACAACATCCATTTCCAAAAGAAGCGGCTTGTTCATTTCCCTAAGCCTTTTTCTCATCTCTTCGTTGTAAAACACTGGCTTGTTAGGTTCACCAGTCCAAAGATTAACGCCATGCTTAAAATGGTTTTTATCGTTATTAGATACCATTTTTTTTGTTAATCTGCTTCCAAATTTCTTTTGTTTTATGAGTATTTCTCATTTTATCTACTCCGCCTGCATTTAAATAAATACCGCCCCATACTCCGTATTCATTGTTTTCTATTCCAGACTGATAACACATATCTATTACTGGGCAAGACAAACAACACTGATCTATATTGGCTGCTATTTTGGGATCAAGTTCGTACTTATCAAAAAATAAATTTGTATCCATTCCTTGACATGCTGCTAGATGCCACCAATTGAGATTGTCTTCGTCTGTGTTTAAATCATTTAAAATATTTGACATATTTTGGCGGAAGTATCCAAGTTCCTTTAAAGCTAATGGGAATTTTGTTTGCTATTCCCCAGCTATTATTTCTAAATACACCATTTGTATTTGAATACCCGCCTATATTTTTTTTCCATATAATAAATGTATAGTTGTCCCAATAGGTTTCTATATCTTTATTAGATATTTTTTTTCTGAGTATTTCTACTCCATGTTCATTTAAGTGTAACATTAGTCCAATTTGTACTTTTTGAACCTATATAATATTATACAGGAAATTGACAGGTGTTGTCAACCATTTGGAGGAAGAATCATTTGCCAGTGGTGGGTTATAAGCATTTTTCTGCCTTTTGTAACTTCCATAGATTGGTGAGTATATGGCAATGCAGAAGGGTACATTATTATACTTCCAGCCTCTGGCTTTATTTTAATATCTAGGTCATTAAAATAAAGTTCTCCACCCTCATAATCATCATTTAAATAAACTACAATCGTATATGCTAGGTAGTAATTGTCTTCGTTAAAATCTACATGTGCTCCCATAAATGCTTTTTCGTCATATTTATTTATGCCCATAGTTGTTCTTGGATCAGTCAATAATGATACAGCATAATATAAAGCTTTTCTGTCTATATTAAATATGTCTGCATATTTAATCATACATTCAGACATTTTATTAGTTAAATTATTTATTGCATATGAAGTTTTAGCTCTATCTTCATCAGAATTTATATAAACAATTTTATCTCTTTTAACATGTTTTATTTCGCCATATCTAGAGCTGCTGCCATGTCCATTCCAAGGCTCCCAATCACTCATTGCATCATTAGATATAGATTCTATAATATCAATTATTTCTTGATAATTATTTATAGCACCCTTAAAATAAATTATTTTTTCTTCTGGTTGTTCAAAATACAATTATTTTTCCTTAACATTAATTATCTTGACTAATTTTATTTCTTCGTCAATACCAAATATATCTGATATATATTCTCTTGCATCCTCTTCATTAAATGCTTCAACTTCTGCACTTATTTCTAACTTGATGCTGTACTTATTCATTATGCTTTAAATTTGGGACGACCAAATCCTACTATAGAAATCATTACGCCTTTTTTATTCTTTTTAAAGGCACGAAGTTGCTTACATGCTTCTCCGCCATTTCTCTGGCTACCCTTTTTATTTGAAGAAGTATTTCCCTCAATACACCATACAGTTCCGTCTTCATTGTCTTCAATAACAATCCCTACGTGAGAAATTCTATCAACGCCATCTGATGGGAAATCAAAATAAGCTATATCTCCTGGCTCTGGGTCTGCCAAATCTCCATCAATCCATGCGCCCTTCTTTTTAAATGCCGCAGCTCCTGCTGGAGTATAAACTGTATTTGGAACTTTTACTCCTGCTTCATTAGCGCACCACATTACAAAAGATCCACACCATGGCTGGAAATTAGATTTTGTAAAAGCACCATACTTTGTTTCATTATCTTTTGGACCTTCAATATAACCAACTTGAGATTTTGCTACCTGAATTAAACGTTTTGCGCTTCCTACAGGAGCCTTATCTGTTACTGGTGGAACTGAAAATTCGTTATTAGACATTGTTATCTCCCAAATACTCTAAATATTTTTTTGACTTTAGGAACACAATTAGGAACTTTTTTTCCACCTTTATTCTTCCAGCCAATTTGCTCATAGCCATCCCAACATGGGTTGGCTTTGTTAACTTCACTTGCGTATAAAGCTCTAAGTTGTGCTTTCGCTTTAGTTTCACTATCGTGGCATCCAACTAACTCATTAGTGCCTTCTTTTACTACTGCATATCCTCTGCAGCCAGAAGCTCCCTGTTTAATTTGCCAAGGCATTAGTCTTTATCCCAATCTTCATCTACTGAATGTTCTGCTGGCACTTGTCCATCTGGCTTAGCTGCAAGACGAGCTCTTACTGCATCTAGTTCAGCATCAAGTTTATCTTCTGCCATTTTAATTTCAGATTCAAGTTTTTTATCTGCCTGTGTATTTTTAGCATCTATCTCTTTGTTGTCCATCTGTGCCTTCATAATATCTTTAGCACCTGATTGTCCAATTAACAAACCAGCAAGGGTTCCTGTAATAAATGTAGCTACGCTACCAAGAACGTTAAAAAACATTTTGTCATTTTCAGATTGTGCACCAATTGGCTGGGACACAAATAATAATCCATAAAGGATTCCAACTGATGTGAGTAATAAAATTGTTCCAAGGGTTAGACCAAGAATAAATTTTAATCTTGCATCTAAGTCTGCTGGAGTTAGTCTTTCTCTTTTAGCCATTCTTTACCTTATTCTTTTCATATTCAGCCCAAATTTCTTCGCCAACTATGTCTTTTGAACATGTTCCTGTAGCGTCACAGACTGGAGGATTGCACTCTGCATTTCCCCAATTTTCTGGATCTTGACAAGGATAACGGTAACTACCTTGATACCCACAAGAGGTAATAGTTACTGCCAGCATAACGCTTGCCAATGAGGCTTTTAATTTTCTCATGCCTCAATTATAGCATTTTACTCTTCTTTTCTTAAAGGGATAGTGGCAAGCCAAATAACTGTAGCAATTAATGTTGCAATTCCTACCACCTGTTGGGCCGTGCCAGTAAGGGTTAGCCAGGCAATAAAAAAGCCAAGAAGGGTGAATATTTGAGCTATGCTCTCTTTAATAACTTCCCAGGCATAATTAAATATAGCTTTTATTATTTTCATTATATCCTCCTAATCATGGCTGCTGCCACGATATTACTTGCAATAATTACTGGCACAATTACTTCTTGTGCCTTTTCTCTTTGGTCATCTGTCATATCTTTACCCCACTCTGAAGGGCTTAGAACTTTACTTAAATCTATATCTAATACTGCCCCTATTGGATCCTCTAAAAATGCTTCTGTTTGAACCTCAGTTGTAGCATCAGCTAAAGTATAGGGCATTGTTGCATTTTCTGCTGCCGCCTCTCTATCTTTAAATTCTACAAATGCTGTTGCTAATTCTGGATTAGATTTCATAGCCTCAGCAATTACCGCAACTTCTGATGCTTTAATTCCTAAACCTTGTGCTACTTCTACTTTTGCTTCTTGAGTTAACGCAACAAGAGTTTGGCTGACTGCAGCAATTTGTTCTGTAGACAATACAACTAGTTTATTATCTTTGCTTGTTAAATTAGCTATAACCCCAGAGAGATCTTCTGCAGTACCTGTCCCTTTTTCTGGAATTAATTCTTTTAATTCTTCATCAATTATGATATTATTATCTTGTGATTCTTCAAAAGGTTCAGTCGGAGTTGGCTTTGGTTCAGGAGTTGGCTCTGGATCTATATCCGTTGGCTGAGGTGAAGGCTCTAATGAGGGCTCAGGAGTGGGCTCAGGGTCAACAGTTGGTTCTGGCTTCGGTTCATCTGTGGTTTCAGGCGTTGGCTCAGGAGTGGGACCAACTGGTTCTGTTTGCTCAGGAGATGGCTCAGGACTAGGACTAGGTTCTGGTGATGGCTCTGGTTCTGGACTAGGTTCTGGTGATGGCTCTGGTTCTGGACTTGCAGCAGGTGTTGGTTGATTTGCTGCAGCGGCAGCAGCTTGTGCTAAGGCAATAGCAATTTCCCTAGCCATTTGCTCTTCATAATATAACCATGCATTATCTATTGCATCATTTAAATCAATAATTGATTGATCATAGGCTTCAATATAATTATTTTTATCAATTAAAGCATTTGCTGTATTTGTTACAGCAGTATCATATGCAGTAATCTTATTTGTTAATGTTTGATTATATGTAGTTAATGTAGAGTTTTCTGTATTGTATATGGAAAGCTTGTTATTATACTCTGTTTGTGCCGCCGATTGTGCGGTTACTGCTGCATTGTATGCATCAATTTGTGACTGTGTTGCACCTACACCATAAGAAAATGTATTTAAATTACAACTAAATCCTACACCCCAGCCTCCAGTATAGTCACATCCTGCTCCAGTCCACCCACCAGGGATTGCCCATCCAAGATGAAAGTAGCCTGGTCCTCCGCCGTTATACCACCAAATTTCTACATCTAATGTTTTGTCTTGGCTTACGTTATAAACTGGAGAATATTCACTCCATGATGATCCTTTTTCTACCCATTCATCAATTGCAAGTTGTCCGTCTATATACATTCTAAATCCATCATCTGTATACCCAGCAAAGTAGGTGGTGGTCCAATGAGAAGGGACCGTAATCTTTCCAGTAAATTTAACTATAAAGTCTTCATATCTACCGCATACTGGTGGCTGCATTGAATTTGAATTCCAGACTCCAGTACATAGAACACCGCTTGGAATTGCAACTCCGCCAAACCCTCTTGTAAGATAATATACTGTATATTGCAACCCAGAATTACCAGCATTTTGGACTGCTAATTGAGTTGTTTGAACATTAAGATTTGCTATATCTAACGCATCTTGTGCGTCATTTTTATTTTCTAGTGCCGTAGCAACTGTAACAGTATGTCCATCTACCGCTGATTGAGCTAAATTCTTTTCTTCTAATGCTGTTGCCTCTGCTGCTACCGCCACATCATATGCATCATAGGCATCATCTCTAGCCTCTTTTGCAGCTACTGCATCATCATATTTGTCTTCTGCAATATCTATTAATGATATAAATTCGTCCTTATAATTTAAATCAGATACGCTTTCGTTTAATTTTTGTATTTCTTGGGCGGCTAAACTTAATGGGTCATCACTATAAGCAGGTGTTAAGAACAGCCAACCAAAGCCTAAAATGGCGGCTAATGACAATCTCCATAATTTAGTCCTAGTCAACTAGATAACTCCTTGTTATAACTTTTATAACAAGTTAATTATATCATTGAACTATTTACGATTATCTGTACTGTAGAATCCTGGGCCTTTTAGATTGATACCAAATGTTCCAAAAACTTTATTCATTCTGCTACCACACTTTTCACAAATCTCTAGCGAGTCAGCTTGTTCAAATGTTTTTGTCACTTCTATATTGAAATCACATTCAATACATGCGTATTCATATCTTGGCATTTCTTCTCCTAATTTTAATGAGCAGTTTGTCGTCATGCTCAGGACGGAGTTAAGTATCGATACCTAACTCACTTTATTTAATTTTGATCGTTTTTGGTTTCTTCTCTTCGGGAATGTTACGTTCCACAAAGATGTTAAGAATACCGTCTGCCATTTCAGCACGATCCACCTCCATATACTCTCCAAGAGCAAAGGTGCGTGTGAACTTTCTGGTTGCGATACCCTTATGAAGAATCTGATTTTCTGACTCTTCGGTTTTCTCACCCTTAACAATTAAACTTCCATTGTCTACAGAAACACTTACTTCATCCTTGCTGAAGCCAGCAATTGCAAGTGATAACTGATAGGTATCCTCGTCAATCTTTACCAAATTATATGGCGGATAAGATTGATGATTAGCCTCACGATAGACATTAGAAAGACGGGTTAGATTATCAAACCCGATAAAAAAAGGATCTCTAAAAAGATCCATGGCAAATTGAGTTACCATTATTCCTCCTTTAAGCGAATAAGTTAT
>JACCDW010401799.1_pt1 | contig 23181 bp, 29 predicted proteins | sample 7449781 | NCBI WGS metagenome assembly JACCDW01 (sample SAMN15323449, study PRJNA562643) | freshwater metagenome | isolation source: river surface water | place: USA:Blue River Watershed | collected 2017-08-18
CCTAACTTGAAGAGAAGCACGATTCATCTCTTCAAAGTGAACGATTGTCGGACGTTTGTTAGCTTCGATTGCCCAACGAGGCACAACAAAGTCAAGACATTTAACACCATCAACGGTATCAACAGATGGATAAAGACCTACATCGGTTTCATCGAGCATAGACAATCGAAGGTCAAGATAGTGAAAGCCCATCTTTTCAGCAATTGTGCGAGAAATTGCAGACTTGGCGATACCGGGTTTACTTTGAATATAAAGCACACCATTTCTTGTCCACATTACGCGGAAATAAAGCTGCTGACGCTCTGTAAGTGTAGCGAAGCTTGGGTGCTGGTCTGGTAGCTGGAATTGAAGCATATTTTCGATTTATTTATACAAAGATACGTCAAGATTTTCAGACCATCAAATTTTTGTTAAGTTTGTTTATTAAAAAAATATATAAATAATATGTATAATATATTCTTTTCAGATGGTAAACTCAATAAAAATAGACTCAGAGAAAATTGGGCATCCAAGAATCTAGAAAATTACAATTATATAAAGGCTTTTCAGGCTGAAAATCACCAACAAGACTTAAAGTTTTCTCAAGTGATATTCAATTTCATCAACGCAATCAAAGAAATCCCAAAATGTAAAACTTGTCATGTTCACAACAAAAGGTTTATAGGATTCAGAGAAGGTTACAACAACTTCTGCTCAAAAAAATGTGCACAAGTTGCTTCTTCTCCAGAAGCACAAATAACAAGAAAGAAAAACACCATAGCGAAATATGGCGTTGAACATACAAGTATGTTAGAATCAGTAAAGGAAAAACAACTGGCTACCAACTTATCTAAATATGGAGTAAAGTCGCCAACTCTAAACGATGAAGTCAGAGATAGACAACATATCAGTATGATTTCTAAATACTCTGTAAGGTATAGTGGTGAGAGTAAAGAATTACTTCAAAAATCACTTACAACTAGATTCGAGAATTACAAGAAATACATGTTCGAAAATTACAAGGATCTTGATATCGTGTCTATACCATCTGAGGGGAACTTAGAGATTAGATGTGATATTTGTAAAAGTATTTATCATATCAGAACTAGTCTGATGTCCCAAAGGCTACGAAAGTATAAAGTAATTCCTTGTATATACTGTAATCCAATAAGCTCGTATGAATCATCGGGACACAATGAAATAGCAAATTTTTTAAGAGAGCTTGGCGAAAACATAGTAATAGGTAATCGAGAAATACTTTCAGGTCAAGAGTTAGACATTTACATCCCAGATAAGAATATAGCAATTGAATTTAATGGTCTTTATTGGCACTCTACTTTGTTTAAAGACAAAAAATACCATCTGAATAAGAAAGTCTTATGTGAAAACCAAAAAATAAAACTTATTCATATTTGGGAGGATGATTGGAAAAACAAAAAAGAAATTGTAAAGTCAAGACTTAAAAACATTCTAAATAAAAGCACAACAAAGATATGGGCTAGAAAATGTAGAGTGAAAGAGATTGATAACAATTCAGCGAGTAAATTCATTGAAGAAAATCACCTTCAAGGAAGTGTGAATTCAAAGTTTAGATACGGTTTGTTCAAAGAAGAAGAATTAGTTGCAGTGATGACATTTGGCAACTTGAGAAAAAGTCTAGGTCAGAATGCAACACATGATAGCTTCGAGCTATACAGATTTTGCTGTAAGAATGACTATTCTGTGTTAGGCGGATTTTCTAAATTACTTAACTTTTTCTTAGAGAAAGTTAATCCGACAACAATAATAACTTATGCAAATAGGGACTGGTCAACAGAGAATAATGTCTACGAAAAAAATGGATTCGATTTCATTTCATTCACGCCTGTAAATTATTGGTATTTTGATAAGGCGAATACAAGAAAACACAGATTCTCATTCAGAAAAGATAGACTAACGAATAAGGATTTGACTGAAGTATTACAGATGGAAGAAAAAGGCTACCTGAGAATATATGATTGTGGTAGCCTTAAATATAAACTATCTCTGAAAATTAAACATTAATAACCTTAACCATCGTATTTCTTGCTTCTTCTACTAATTTCTGGAACCGGAGTCGTTGTTCTTTATCATACGACGTGTACAATTCAACAAGAATAGAATTTGGAAGCCATACATCATAGTATGCAGATGACTTTCCTGCTCTAAAGTAAATCAAATTCGTGTCACCTTGTGTAGAAATAATGCATGTAACATCACCGTTTGTTAGCATCCTTCTATGTGTATATAAACAAGAAGAAAGTGTGGTTTTTTTATCACGCAGTAGATTCTTCCAAGTTTCTATTGCGGCTTTCTGCATACTATTCAATTCACTAGACTTCTCAAATACTTTAGCAGAAAGATAATTGTCTCGTAGCTTTATAATAAGCCTAAAAATTACAAACTTTAGTTTACCGTATGTAGAGAATTTTATCCTATAGAAGGTATATAAAGAAACCGACCAAAACATTAACCAATAGTAAAATGGCACATTCTCCCAATTATGGTTATCTGCTGTTATGATATTTTCTATTCCTGAGCATAACAAAGAAATAAGTAAGCTCAATATTGGAATAATCAAAATAGTAAAAATTCTCATTAACATAGGGTGATATTTTTTATTTTTTTGTAGACAAGTGTTCAAATCCTTTACTCACAAAGTATTCGATAATCTCGTGCCATGTCATTTCACCAGAGTATAAGAAGAAGTCCTGACCATCGCTGATCTTTATATTATTAGCTTTACCTGGCTGACATAGTCCATAGACGGAGAAAGTTACATCTTTCAAGTCTTTTTCTTCGAGTGGCTTGTTATCTTTATATAGAAAAATGTGATACTCGTTTTGTTTGAAGAGTGACATAAACACTTCAGCATTGATTGACTTCACTTTAGAGATTGCATTTTGGATAATCTCTTGAGTGTTATCATCAATCATAAAATCATCATTCACTTTTTCGCTTACAAAGACTTGGTAACCATTCTTTATAGGTGTTAGATTAAGCGACTTTATCCTTTCTTTAAAAGAGTCTATATCAGCTTTTTTTTCTTTGATTATTGCCTCTGACCTAGTTATTTGAATTTCAGCTTTCTTAATTTCTTGATTTGCTTCTTCGATTTGCTTTTGAAGCTGTTGAGCTTTCTCAACTTTGATATTTTCGAATTGTTTTTTCAGGTAATCATTTTGTGTGTCTAGTGGCTCATCTTTTTCGACTGTACCAACTACTTCTGTAGACTCTACAACAGGTTCGCTTTTGACTTCTTCATCAAAGTCAAATAAGTTACCGATTAGCTTCTCCAGCTTGTTGACTATATCATTTGAAACGGTTTGTTTTTCTTCAAAGAGCTGCGAAATCTTGTCTGCATACGGAGCCACTGGCTCAAGACTCAAAACTAGTTTCTGATCACTATCAATTGATTGAAACTCGATTCCTGTCAATACATTTCCTGCAGTTGTGATAATAGATTCTTTATCTTCGATGATTTCTACATATCTTGCTCTTTCATCAAGGGTTGTTTCATTTGTGTCAATTTCATCTAAGTCGATAGATGAATCTTCGTGAAGTGTAATTTTGAATTTTAGTCCTTCTCTTGAGAAGTATTTACCATCGACTATAGCTTGATGGTATTGATCTTTTTTTCGCTTAATCGAAATAAATTTCTGAAATTTAACTTTGGTGGTGAATCTTCCTATCATTGTGTGACTTTTTGATATTCGGCTGGTGGAATTGAAAATGTCCTTTTCTTTATTACAACGGGTCTTTTTGTTGGTTTGGCATCTGTAAACATAGGAATAACCAAATCGATGATTTGTTTTTCGTATGTCAAAAACTCGTCTCTACTGATATTATACTTAGCTGAAAGGTAATACATAAACGAATCAGGCACTTTGAAGTAGCCTGTTTGAATGTTGTTTTTCAGCTTCATCATAAAGTCGATGTTGGTTTGTAGCTCCAAAAGAATAATGTTTGATAGACTTTGCATAGCTTTTTTTATATAATTTTTAACAAATACAAAGTTATTAAGACTTTTTGAATCTACCAAATAAAAATTAATATATAGATTTCTATGAAAATAAAGCACAAGATAATAAAGGATTTCTCTTATATTTCCGCTGATAAGAAGATAACGCTATTAAAAAGCGGAACGATGATAGAAGACTTTATCTATCGGACTAAAGTCGAATCTATACTCTTGGATAGAGATGTAGTGAATTCCAACCCTGATTATTTTCAGGTCATTGATTGGAAGCAAGACCTGTTAGCACATATGAAGCAAAGTAAAGTGCCTCAGCCAGCAATTATCGCAAAGAAAATATTTCCATATCTAGAGGAAATGTTGATAGTCAGTATTGCATCACAAACTACTAACCCAGATATCGAAAAAGAATTCAAAGATAAGCTTCAACAACTTCAAGAGAGGGAGGCCTTACTTGATAAGGAAAACAAAGAAAGAAGAAGGGAATTAGACGAAAAAGAGAAAGACTTCGAAACAAAGCTCACGCAGAAAGAAGTTGAAATGGAAAAGAAATACAGGTCTAAGCTCATGGAAGTAGCTAATAAAGAAGCTGAGTTAGAAACAAAGCTTCTAGAGATACAGAGGTCTTCGACTGATAGTTCCGCATCACTGCTTGAAGTACAGAATCTCAAAAGTCAATTTCAAATGAAAGAACTTGAGATCCAAAAAGAAGCTGAAACCAAACTTACAGCAGCTCAAATAGAGCTTGAAAAGAATTATCGTGAGAAACTACTTCAGGTAATGGAAAAAGAATCCACGCTTGATATCAAGACTTCTAGGTTAAACCAGCGTCAAGAAGAGTTTGATAAGTCAATTCAAAAGCTAGAAGATAAAGAATCTGATTTAAGACAAAAGCAAGAAGATTTGTCAAAGAAACTAGAAGAGCTTCGTGATGTAGAGTATCAGCTTAATCAAAAAGAAAGGAGTATTGATAAGACAATACTACAGAATACTAAAGACTTGGATGAAAAGCAATCTGAGATGAATCAAAAGCTTCAAGAGAAATTACTAGATCTTGAAAAAAGAGAATCAGCTCTGAATGATAAGCTTGAAGATTTGAGTAAAAGAGAATTAGCTATGTATGATGAGTTTTCTGAAAAAGTGAAAAGCTATGAGACAGAATATGAAACTAGACTTGATGAGTTAAAGAATAGAGAAAAAGAAGCGCTGCTTACTAACTACGACAAGATAAAGCATATTGAAAGACTTGTCAATGATTACTATGCTTCTATACCTTGGTATCATAACCAAATGTGGGAGACCAAAGCAAAGATAGAAGAAATAATCGAAGAGTTTAAAAAGCTATAATCTATTTTTTATATATAGATTATGTCATTACAGAATTACAAGAGAAGTCTAGTTTATTTAAAGAAAAAGAAAAAAATACTTTTTTTAACAACATCAAACAGATGGAATGATGAGATGCCTAAGTCTACTTCTTTAGCACACGAAATGAAGAAGGAACTAGGCAACGATAAATGTACAATAATTGATGTATCGAAGCTTGTGATTTATCCTTGTGAAGGAAACGTTTCTCAAATGGGTAAGGGTGGCAATCATTGTGGAACTAAAGATGCTGCTTTGAAAGACAAAGACAAAAATCCGACAGGACATCATAGATGCTGGGCCTCACTTAATCACAAAGACGATGAGCTTTGGAAAGTCTCAAAAGAGTTATTGGAAGCTGATTGTGTTGTTTTTTTCGGATCTATAAGATGGGGTAAGGTAAATGCTATTTATGCCAAGCTAATCGAAAGATTAACTTGGCTTGAAAATAGACACTCAACTCTTGGAGAATCAAATCTGTTGAAAGGAATTGATGCTGGTGTTATTACCGTTGGGCATAACTGGAATGGTAGCGAAGCGGTTGACTTAGAGAAAAAAGTATTGGAATACTTCGGGTTCAATTGCCCTGATGAGTTATCTTGGTCTTATCAATGGACAAAGAACCCTAAGGACGAGTCAGCGGCTGGCTATAAGCGTGATATACAAGACTTTGAAATGGAGTTTCCTTTTATAAAGTTGGTTAAGGAATCGCTCAAAAAAGTCGTCTTATTTTTCAAAGACTTTTAGAAGCGCTCTAATTCGGATGCTTTGTATGGCAGAAGCATTTGCGGTGACTCTTGGATATCAAACTCAGGTTGTGGTATAAATCTTTCTTTAAGTTGGGATAACTTATATAGGTTAAAGGTTGAGAGATGGAAAAACTTTTTGTTTGTCCAAAGATCACGCATTAGCCTTTTCTTATTAACACAAACTTCTTGTAAATACCGAGCACTTCCGGGTCTCAGATTCTTTGAATTTTTAGCAATGCTTTCAATCCTATCGATAAGATCCATCAACTCACCAAATGTGGTGTTTGAAGTTAAATCACGTTCAATCTTTCGATTTACAAATTTAATTAATACTGTATTTTTCATTATTTTTTATTTATGGAATAATAGAATGCAATTACAAGACCAGCTATAGCGCCACCGATATGAGCAAAGTGTGATACATTATCACCTCTACTGAAAGCAGAGAATAACTCTATTAGAAAAAATATCCCAAGTATCCATTTCGCTTTAAAACCAAATGGTAGAAAAAAAGGATAAAGCTTTTCATTCGGATTTTTAAAAGCAAAGATAGCCATTATTCCCCATACTGCACCAGATGCACCTACCATAGTAAGATCCTGATTCAGAATAGAAGCATAAACTCTGAGATTGTCATCAATAGTCAGATTGTGTGTTATGCCTGCTACAAGTCCGCATATAAGATAAAAGGCGAGTAATTTTCCTGGATAATCAGTTTCGACTATACTGCCAAAAACAAGCAGCATCAGCATATTGAATATCAAGTGCAGTGGTGATGTATCGTGTATGAATTGATAAGATACAAATTGATACAACGAGAAATTATCACTTTCAGGCAAATGTAAGGCAAAATATTTATAAACCAATGCAGGTGCTAAAAGAGTAATAAGATAAACGATAATATTAAAGAATATTATCTTTTTTGTTGATGTGTCAAGTTTAAACATGTAGTTATATTTATTTATGCAAAGATAAGTTAAATTATTTATATTTCTTTTTTAATTCTTGTAAATCTGAAAAATACATCATTTTTGGCTCAAGTTTCTTTGTTTCCTCAAGTTCTTTAGATAGAATTTTCTCATCTTCCAATATTTTATCATATAATTCTTTTGTTAATGACCAAATAGACATCCTCAAAAGATAATCATACGAGTCATCAACTTTGTCAAACTTAGCAGCCTCAAGCTTTGAGAAGATTGTGGCTTTTTGCACTCCCTTAACTTCAAGCTTTCCTTCAATAATCATTTTAAGAAACCTAGCCCTATTCGACAAGATAAGTAAATCTTTTTCTAATTTATTGATAATCAAGTCTTTCCTTTTTTGGTAGAATTGAATTCTGAAATCTACAAAGTATTTTACTATTTCTTCTGATGTCTCGAATATTTTCAGTTTACCATTTTCATCGAGTGTAGAGAATATCTCTGTTTTGTATTCTTCTAGCTTTAATATCTTGATAATCTCTTCATCAGACAAGCTAGCCAGCGACTCACGTGACATTTTAATAGTGTAATCAATATTATCGCGACAGTTATTATCATAACTATTAATTACTTTCTTATCGACTAAATCATCTAAAATAGATTCGTACTTTTCGAATGTACAAGATGGCGGAAGCTCTGTTATTCTAATAGTAGATGTGTTTACCCTCTCAAATTTACCGGTGATTATCCATCTCTTCGGATTAGCTTCATCTTGTGTGAATGTACCGTTGAATCCTGGTATATAAGGATAGAGTGTTTTTAGCCTCTTACCCTTCATGACTTGCTCACAAGCAGAAATGACATCTATTGGATTTCTATTTAAGATATTAGAAGAAAATCCAACAGCAATGCCTGATGAGCCATTTATAAGTATCATTGGAATAATTGGTAGGAAGTATTCAGGCTCAATCCACTCACCTTCTTCTTGCTTATAATTAAGTAATTCGAAGTCGGTATAGACATTTTTGAAATTCTTGTGTAGACGAGTTCCAATATATCTAGGAGCACCTGCTTCAGGAACACGTAAGGAACCGAACTGACCATCTTCTTCTAGAAGTGGCATATTGTTTTTGAAGCTTTGTGCTAGATTTATAATAGCAGAATCAAGAGCACTACTACCATGATGGTAATAAGCCTCAGAAGCTACTTTACCGGAAAGCTGAAAGACTTTCAGTGTTTTTTCATTACCAGTTTTCCAAGTAGTATTACAAACATGTAATATCTTTCTTTGAACTGGCTTGAGCCCATCGATAACAGATGCGATGGCTCTGTTTTCAATGACGTAGAGTGAGAATTCTTTGTATTCTTGAGATAAGAAGTCGGAAATAGATTTTTGTGCAACCATAAGAGGTATATATATTTGTTGAAATTTGTTTTATTTGCAAAAATAAGAAGATTTTTTCAACAAGTAAAATAATTGTTTATATATTTGCAATATGGCAAAGATTAAAATGATAATTGAAAATGATTTGAAGCTTGTCGAATCATCAATTATGGAAGTAACAGAAGAAGAACTCAAAAATATAATCTCGCTATCTAAGAACTTTTATCAAGAAGGTGCAGGATTCGAGGTTTGGACTGACAACGGATTCGTAGTCATCCCACCAGAGCTAACAAAGCGCAGTATTTTAACTATAAATATTTTAGAAGACGATGAAAAAGTTTAAAACATTCGATGGAGAAAAAATAGATGACATATTAGGATATGTTACAGATAACCTTATCATAAACCCAAATCTCACTGTGAGTGTAGGTTGTGATTCTGCTCCTGGAAAACCAATCATTTATGTTGTAACTGTTATGCTTTATGATTCCTTTACAAAAAAAGGAGCCAGTGTCGCATACTACAAAGAAAGTGATTGGAGTGATCCGAAGAACTCTTTCAATAGGCTTCAAAAAGAATCTGAGCTTGCTTTGGAGACAGCTGAGTATTTACATAATAATCTTTCCACAAGATTTGTTAGAAAAGACTTAAACGACTTCGAAAGGAAGCGATATAAATATCACTTGCTTAGAAACGCAGGACATTTCTTTAATATTGATACTCGATACGAAGATAATGTCATAAGGAATCTAACGATTACCGAAGCAGAAAAAGGTATTGAATATAAATTTGTCGATATACATGTTGACTTCAATGCGTTTGAAGGTAAGGTTGATAGAAAAGGCAATCCAAAAAATCGGTCTAATTTATCGTACAAGGCATGGGTTCCTTATTTGAGGAGCTTAGGTTATAGGGTTTTCGCAAAGCCTTCAGCTGTTGCTGCGTCTTCGGCCGCTGATATTTTATTACATTAAAAAAAATTAAAAAGAATGAAAAAAATTAGTCTTAAAGTTGTAGGATTGTCTTATAGTCAAAGTCAGATTGGTTCTTATATATGTATTTTAGCTCAAAAGAAAGGAAACAAAAAAATACCAGTCATTATTAAACCTAATGATGCACAGTATATTGCGATTAAGCTCGAGTCGCTTAAAACATCAGCACCTATGACACATGATTTAGTTAGAGATATAACTGATACTCTTTCAGCGAGCATAAACGAAATAATCATTCATGATTTAGTTGAAGGTCAGTTTTATTGTCAAATTTCTTTAGAGATGAATGGTATTGTTAAAACAGTACCGTGTGGTATAGGTGATGCTATATCTTTATCACTTTCACATGAGTGTCCGCTATATGCTTATAAATCAGTTATGGATGCAGCTGGTATCACCATTGATGAAAGTGGCAAAGTCATTGAGGATGAAAAAGAAGACACACCAGAAGAAACCGAAAAAGTCTCTCTTGAGAGTCTTGAGCAAATGTTGAAAGAAGCAATTGAATCTGAAGAGTACGAGCTTGCATCTCAATTAAGAGATAAAATAGCTGACTTCAAAGCACAAAAAAGCTAAACCAATAAATGATAAAGCCTGGAGACATTGTAATCAAGAAGACTGGAGGTAATAGAATGCTTGCCTACGAAAATAAAAGTGGAATGGTTAGTTGTTGTTGGTGCGTAGGTGAAGAGTCTTGCTTCAACGAATTCTTCAGAGAAGAAGACCTAGTATTAATTGATGACTTTGAAAAAATAATGAAGATGGAAGAAAGACAAGATAGAATCGAAAGTTTATTTAAAAACTGATAAAAGTACATTTATACTTTCAGCTTTTGTTGATTCATTTGTTACTCTCATTTTATTTAGAGCCTCTAACCAAGAGGCTTTTTTAGTTTCATTCATTTTCTCAAGCATTTTATTTGCTTGCAATTCAAGGGTGTCTTTATCATCACCCCACTTATCTATGAGTGAGCTGATTTGAGATTCGAGTTTTAAATTTCTTTTCATTGACTCAAGTTCAGCTATCTTATCATCAATAGCTTTCCAATCTCTAGAGTTTTCTTTGATAGATTCTAAAATCTTGATGACATCTTTATTTTCTTCTGATGTTAGCAAATCTTGAAGAGCTTCTACAAACATTTCTTTACCAACAATTCTAGTTTCCATCATTATCTCTGGTCTAGCGGATCCATATGCTCTGATAGTGAGAAAATCATCCATCAGTTTCATTACTTTATGTTTAAACTCAAGTGACTTTTGTTGTTTTTCATCTATCTTGACTTCTTTTTCTTGACCGACTGTTGTTCCTGATACTGTAGTAAACTTTTTCATATAAGTTATATATTTATTTTTTCAAATGAAAAAGACCTCATTAGAGGTCTTTTTTATAATCTTGGACATCACCGCGTATATCCTCAGCTGTCCGTCTTATCAACTGCATAAATTTTCTGATTCTTTTTCCAGCAGTCTTATTTCCTTTAACAAAAAACTTATCGAATTCTTCTTCTAGCTTATACATCTTACCTTCTATTTCTATTTCTTCTAAAAGAAGTGTCTTCAAGTAGTCGTATTTATCTAAATACTCCATAAAAAACTTTTTAAGATATATATTTAGACAGCGAGCGTTTCTATTTAATATTGAAGTGTGTTTTAAGAATCTCTTTAGCTGTTTCTTTAGACTTACCTATATATTTAGAGCCACCACTTGTGCGAAGTATGCTCAATGACGAAAGAACTTTAACGAAATCAGTAACATCTCTTGGTAGCATGTTAGTACCGTTTAACTTCATTAATTCTGCGATATTTTTAGTGCTGGGTAGTTTGTCGTTTATCTTCGTATCAGGATTGTAAATCAAGTCTAGAATCGAATCATAAAGTATCCACTTTTGAAAGTTAGGATCCTTATCTAACTTTTGTTTGAATTCCCGATACGTGCGTATCTTGTAATACCTGTTGAAGTAAACGCCCGCTAGAATAATAATCTCGATTAAAGATGATATCATCACAAATAAGAATGTGTTTGACTTATTCTCATCTTTAGCTTTATTTGCATCTTGTGAGACCTTAGCTTCATAATCTTTTATAGCTACATTAAGTTCTCTTTTTAAGACAGCAACAGATGTATCTGCCATTTTAGCTTCTTCTCTTAAAATATCCTTTTCTGCTTTTAAGTCACGCACTCTCGATCTCTGAGCTGGTGTAAGAGGCTGAACAGCTTCGAGTGAAGTTTGCTCGGCATCCTTAGAGTCTATCTTGGATTTTATTTCTTTTAACTCATTTTCTTTTTCGTCAATTTTTAAGTTGTAGACATTTGTTAGACTATCTGCATACTTTTTTGTATCAACTTGTGCAACTTTTTCTATTTCTTCACTTTTAGAAGAAAACTCACCAGCGCCAGAAATCGTTGCATAAAAAGAAAAGCTTACCACAATAACTGCAACTACCAATAGTGGCAAAACAGATTTGTGCATTCCATTGTTACTTATAACTTTTGTACTCAACTTTTGGAATACATCTCTTTTAAGTAACTCAAGACCGCTTAGTAATATAATGGAAGATATAGTGACCAACACTGGATTATCTATAATAGCAGCAGACAGTATCTTAGATAACAAGAAGTAAGCCAGAAAAATAGATGCGATATTACCGAATAACGATAAGCCGAGCATTACCCAGTTTATGTTTTTGTATTCATTTGAGAAGTTTTCGCCTTTTATTGTTTGTTCTAATTCTTTAAACTTATTTAAGTCCATTGTTGTCTTTAATTTTTTTTCCTTTGAGTCTTTCTTTCCAAGTCAATTGTCGATTTTCTTCAGCTTGTAATTCATTTTGTAATGAGTTTATCTTTTCTTTTAAATCTTGAACTTCCTTTTTTAAATCTGAAATCTCTTCTTCTTTTGTAGATATTGTCCATTTCTGAGACTCGTTTCTAGCAGACATAACTCTGTAGTGATACCTGAATTTAAGAAGTAAAAACTTAGTCTCTTCTTGAGTAAGTCCTTCATTAAAATCAGATGTCATCAGATAGTCTAATATTTCGACCTCACTTAAGTAAGACATCATCTAAAATATTATATATTTTATTTTTCATATAGATAATTTGAAAATAGTTGAAAAAATTGATTTTAAATAATAATATATATCTCTATGAATTCGGAAATAAGTTTGTTATTAGCCATAAACAAATATCTTACGATATGTAAGCATGATTCACGTAAATCCGAGATTGTAAGGAGATATTTAAGACACAAGGTTGATAGAATGCTTCAGAAACAAACCAGAAAACCAAGAATTTTAGTAATTCTTGGACTCCCAATAAACCTTCTTTTATTTTAGATTTGAAATCCCTCACCTAAATTGATATCTACTTTAGGCAACTCATTATTCTCAAATTTACCTGCCTGTTTTTCTTTTTCGATTAATGCCTTGATAAATTCTTCCTGAGCTCTTTGCATCTTTTTCTTCTGAGCGTTAATCAGTTCATTTCTTTTAGCAACTTTCTTTCGGTGCTCTTTTTTATTTTTTCCCATTGTTAAATTTTTATTTTATATAGAAACGCTACGAGGTAGTTTTGAAATTAGCCTATTATTACATTGTATTGAGCTCTCAAAGAATCTAACTCTTCTTCTGATATGCCTAAAATTTGAGAACCGTCTGGCAAAGTAACATCATAAACAAACATCTCCTCAACTGCTGCCATCATTTCTTCAGATAGAGTATTGGCTTCTTGTAGTACCTGATTCAAATCCTGTATATCTTGTTCCAAAGGTGGTTTACTGCCTTCTTTACACTTCTTATCAACATCAGCGAGTCTTTCTTTCAAGTCTTTCAGTTCGTCTTCTAATTCTAGTTTTTCTTCTTGGTCGTTTTCCCTTCTGATATCTCTTTCTTTTCTTCTGATATCTCTTCTTATTCTTCTTCTTTGTTTATCACAGCTTTGTTTGCTAAAAAGCTTTTTTATTGCTTCTAAAAGCTTCAAGATAAATTTCTTCAATAAGCCAAGTGGATCCATCAGTCTAATCAAAAGCTCTAAAACAGGATTCAACAGCCTTACTAGTTCTTCGTAAGCTCGTTTACTCACAAACATTGACAATCGCTGTAAGTGTTGTAGATAATCTAGAATGGGGGGAATCTTGGCGGTTAATTCGTTAATAGCAGCTAAAACAAGAGTTCCTAGTGATATTGCAGCAGGTAAATTAAAAGGAGGAGTTGAGATTATGATACCGATTGCTGGTATAGCACTACTAGTCTGTGTTATAGACGTTATCATAGCGTTAAACACATCTTTTTGATGTTCCATAAATTTATGGATCATATTTTTTATTAGCTCTTTTTCGTTTTTGACTTTCCTCCAAAGTGGGTTGTCTTTTTTCAATGGAAAAGGATTATAGTTAGACCACTGAGACAAATTATCAAACACTGTCTCAGACTCACCTATTAAAGCTTCTGCTCTTTTTTTAATTTCTGCTTTTTGAGCCTTGACCGCCGCCTGACTCTCTTCCTTCAAGTATCCGAAGAATCCTTTCTTTTCTGCTTCATCTTGTAGGACTTTTTCAAGGTTTTCTCGACCAGTTAATTCTTTACCATCTATAACCACCTTATAATCTTTTGGATACTTTTTTTCACCTACTTCTACTATACCTTGATCGAACTTCCTATATTTTATTTTTGCTACATATTCAGTATCTGTTTCAGATATATCAAATGAGTATTTACTTGGTGGCAAATTATAAAGTTGAGATATATCTATCTGTAATGGATCGTTTGTTAATCTATTTGCTAGGCTTTGTGAGGCATCAGTTCCAGTTTGTATAGTTGTATTAAGCTGGTTTCGTGCATCCGCAGCTGCATTTTGTACAGCTAAGCCAATCTGTGTTTGAGCTGCTTGTGCTTGTGCTCTAACGTTTTGAGCAGCTGCATTTGCAGCATTTCTGAGTTGGTCTCTGGAGTTTTTAACAGCATTCTCTATCTGACTTTTTATATTTACAAAATTACCAGCAATATCAAGATTTGGATTTACTGCTGTACCATAAGCCATAATATTCAAGCTTTCTGGCGAAAGAGAAGGCACTGACTCTGAAATAAGATGCTTTAGTATTTCTTCATCAGGTAGAAAATACTTCGTTATATCTAGACCTTGTGCAATTATTTTGGAACCAAGCTCTTCTGCTTTTCTATCGAATTGTGCTTTTAGTGTCTTTTTGAGAGCATTACTAGCGGTTCTGCCTCTAGGAGCACTAGCGAGTGGTGTTGGACCCTGAAATCTGTTTAATTGCGGTATATTTATAATTGTACTAAAATCTCTTTGTATAACACTGCCGGTTGCACCAGTAGCGCCGGTTGGATTTGTAATAACAGAAAGACCTTGAGTTCTAGAAACTTGCTCTCTAGGTGGTATAAGTTTGTCCCAGGTTATTGGTCCTACTATTCCATCTACTTGAAGACCATTTTTAGTTTGAAATTCTCTTACTTTTGTTGCGATGGTTTCATTATAAATACCATCCGCTTGTAAACCTAGTGCTGTTTGTATTTTTTTAACATCTTCACCACTAGATCCTACTTTAAATAGTGTTCCTGGATAAGATGATACTTTAGTTGACATAGCATATATATTATGTCTTTACTATTCCCGGCTTACAACTGGTCTAACTTTTTTGAAACTTTGAAGTTGAAATCAGATGGTATTTCGAAGAAATATTTCGCTGTGAGTTTTTCATTCATTTCATAAGACGTAAACTTAACAACTATCTTCATTTCCATAAGTATCTCCTTGTCTAAGTATAATTTGATATCTATTTTGAAGTCATTTTCTTCTTCAATGTTATCCACCATGAGTTTGACATGATAATCGAATTTTAACTTAATATCATTGTATAACTTTCTGAAGAAACTTCTAGGCGGCACTTGTAGGAAAACATTACCATTATTAGACAGGAAATAAGTTGGCTTCTCAGTACAACCTATTTTCTCAACTAAAGTCTTTACTAGCTTCATCTTTACATTACCTAAAGCCATTTTGTAACCGCTTTTAAGTTTCTTAATATCATTGATGTTATTCTTTGTTAGTGAAGTAGTCAAGAAATGCTCCAATATTCTTGAATTAAGAATGAATACTTTAGTCTCCATCCATTCCTTGTAGACCTTATCGACATTCACAAAGCAAGCTTCTCTATTCTTCCAAATCATACCCATGAGTTCAGAAAAATAAAGTATGTTCTTATCTAACTCTTTGATGTATTCACCTAGATGCTTGAATCTTGGATCTCTATGTTTCAATTCGAAATAAGCGAAATAATCCAAAGACTCGATTCTCTCAACTTCTATAAACTTCTCAATATGTGCTTGTATATTCTTATTTGCGTTTTCATATATAATCTTGACCCATTGTTGCACAAGCTTATTCCATTTCGGCATATATTCTTCTGAGCGAAATTTCTCTACATCATCACCAACCATGTCAATTATAAATGAATTGAAACTCGATGATTTACTGTTTGAGAGATTCTTATTTAAGAAAAAAGAATATTGTTTACCATCAGTAAGTTCTAAAACGATATCTTCTTTGTTATCAGCATCTTTGTTCGGTCCAATCCAATAAACTGCTTTTACCATATCTTCTGTTAGTTTACCATCAGGTATGAGTTTATCAACTATATTTCTAGCAGTGTTTCTAGCATTCACTAGTTTGTTCCAATCGGTTTCAATATTGAATTCTACTTCACCGAAAAAACCATTTATCTTAGATATTTCCGAATCTTCAACACACTTACTTTCTACGAACCTACCAAATTTTAATCTATTTTTTGCTAGAAGAAGATTTTTCAAGTCTGTTAGAAAAACATCTGTGTTTTCTACATATCTTTGCTTCAAGCCTTTATCTAATATGTTATCAAGGAAAGCATGATTGATAAGTAACATACAGACACAAACTTCTTGAATAATGTTTGTAGGCTTGTAATTTGACTTTAATTCTTTTTTAATATCCTCTTGGAACTGTTCGTATTTCTTTTTAAGCATATTAATATTTTAATCTTTTGATTTGAGTTACACTATTTTTCTGAAAATTATCCCAATTCATAACTTTTTGAGATTTCTTCTCAGCCCCTGTGGTAAAGTCTTGTTTTTTTGCAAATATATCTTTTAATTGGTTAATGCTAAGCCTTTTTTGTCTTGACTTTTTACCAGTTCTAGCACCATGTGACTTACCCATTTCCATTTTCTGATACATAGGATTTCTACCACCAACAGGAAACGGAACTGACACATCTCCTGAGCCAACTGTACCACCACCGGCAGTAAAAGATTGACCAGTAGTAGAACCGGAGAATGAAGAAGCTTGAGGCGAAACTACAGCACCCATACCTGCTATTGACGCATTAGCCATGGCAACACCTGAACTACTAACAGCACCACCCGTAACAGCACCAGCAGGTCCACCAGTGGCTGATGTATCTTCGAGTAGCATTTGGTTATATCTTGACTCAAGATTAGAAATACTTTTGTTTAAGTCATTAACATCATGACCTTTTAGGATCTCGTTACTTCTCATTTCAACGAGCCTTTCAATTTTATTTTTAAGGTGATTCCTTTCCAATTTTTGCTGTTATTTTTTTTATATATTAAAATCTTTAAATCAAAAATATAATTACTAGTCAAAACGACTCAATGTGAATATATATTCTATATGGATTCTTTGACAAGGCTTCAGATTCTAAATCTGTTCAAAAAGTATGATTACTTTTTAACTGAATATCAATTCAAAAACGAAATAAGCTTAGTATCACATAATCTATTTCAAGAAAATGTAAAAAAGGTTTTATCTAACCTTCAGGATGAAACAAGACAAAAATTAAATGAATCAACAAAAGAAGAATCAGAAAATCACATCGACAAAGATTCAGTTGAAGAAATAAAAATAGATCCTATAATCAAGTCATTATACAGGAAAATAGCAAAAATAACACATCCTGATAAAATTAATAATAGTTATCTAAACAATTTGTACATTGAGGCAACTGAAGCAGTCGAAGCCAACAATCAGCTTTTAATCTTCAAAATATGTATGCAATTAGATATAGAGTTCGAACCACCTGAAAATCTTACTCAGTTGATTGATTCTGAAATATCATCACTCCAAAAGAAGATAGTCTTCTTAGAGTCTAGTTATCATATGAAATGGCACAACTCACCAAAGAGTGAAAAGAACGATATTCTGGTTTCTTATTTGAAGAGAAGCATTAAACAATTCGAAGTTTAATTCTTCTATCTTTTAGTAGCTCTTCAAGCTCTTCTTTTCTAAGATACTTTTTGAATTTTTTATTTGCTTTTTCAGAGTTCTGCAACAACCACTCATTCTTATTGGTAGAGTTATAAATATATTTTTCATCTTCTAATTCAATTTCGATGATCTTTGAAGATAGCTTATCATAGAACTTCTTTACATCTCCGTTGAATTTATATAGTTTAAGATTCTCCCATTTTTCAATACTATCATTCCAGCTTTGAATCAAAATAAATACAGGGTCCTCAAGCTCGTTACTTTCAACATTATAAATCATCATGAATCTACATGGCTTATTAAGATAGGTTTCGTAATCATCGCTTTTTTGTAAAACAGATTTCTTAAGTCCGATACTAGCCAACGAATTAATAAAAATAATATCATCGTGTAAAAACTCTAGATCTAGTTTATCAGTATAATCTAGTGGTAATTTGAAAGTTTTGAAAATATCCATCTCTTCTGCACCAATTGACTTCATAATACTATCATACATCATCGCTAGAGATTCATTTATATCTATAAGATTAACAGAAAGGTCTATTTGGAGTGAGTCAAAGAATTGTTTGTAACTTTTTAGTCTCTTATTCATATTATTATATATTATTATTACAAAAATGAAAACTGAAAAAATTATAATCTGTGGTCCTTCTGGTTCTGGTAAAGACTTTCTGCAAAGGTTATTGATAAAAAAAGATTTGAGATTTCAGTCTAAAATAACAACTAGACCTCAAAGAAAACATGAGTCTGAGGGCGTCGAGTATTTTTTCAAAACAAACGAACAATTTGACGAGATGCTACGTCATGGCGAAATATTTACTTATCAAACATTTATGATAAATGATAAGAAATGGCATTATGCTATTTCTAAAAGTAATTTCGAATCGAATCAATTATTTATAATGACACCACACGAAATTAATCAAATACCAACCGAAACACGAAAAAAATGTTTTGTTGTTTATCTTGATATTGATAAAGAAATTAGAAAATCACGCGTCCTTAGAAGACAAGACATGAATGACTCTGTGACCAGGAGATTTGCTGCAGATGATATAGATTTCGAAGGTTTCTCAGATTATGACATGAGAGTAACAGAATCTGACTTCGATGACGATACAGCAGAGTTAATATACAGCCTTATGACTTAGGACTCGATATATTCTTTTCCACCCTCACTTATTCTTTGTCCTTTTAACTCACCGTTTATAGAGTTACAGACTGCTTCGCTATTCTGTACAGTATTTTCCAATATAGATAGAATGATATTCAAGACTGAGTAAATTTTTAGAAGATTATTCTCTGACTTATAAAATTGACTATTGCAAACATTCTCAATAAGATTAATAGTCAGTGTTATAATATCATTATTTTTTGCTTTCATTTTCTCCATCACTACTTTAGGTATTCCAGCATTAGTTAATTCTGTCTCATAAGAATAAACAATATCATTCATCAACGAAAGCAAACTTCTCCAGAGCTCAGATTCAGTCATATTAACATAGCTTTTCGAAACAATGTATTGTTGTATTTTGTCTTTATGTGACTTTAGGTAAATGTTCAAGTATTTTCTAAATACTACATTTCTAAATTCTGTTGAAAGCTTTAGAGTAGGCACTTTGGAGTATCTCCAAAAGTCAATGTAACTAAATATATCATGGTTTAAAACCTCATTCAAAGTCACAGTCGTTAGGTCAGTCTTACTTTTCTTTTTAATAAAGTAATCTACATACTTTTCGAATATCGTTGAAAAAATCTTTCCAAGAGCACCACCCTTTACAAGCAAATAAGCTGTTACAATAACAATAATCGTACCAGCGCTTTCGATTTGGTACTTTTTAAGAAGCTCTAATAAGTCCGTTAATTCACCAGCGTATAACATCAATCAAAAAAATTATTTGAAATATATATTAAATACAAACAATAAAAAAATATCATCAGCAATTAGATAACGGTTTTTTAATATATAAAAAAAATTGCTAAAATATAATGAGGTTTGTTGAAATATCTTTCTCAAAATTAAAATCAGAAATCGAGAGTTTTCTGAAGAGTGAGCACAACAGAGCTGACGTAACATTTTCACCCAGCTCACCGTTTGGTCAAATTCTTGGGGTGGTTGAGAATTTATTTCAACTTTCAATGCTTTATCTTAAAAACGCGATTCGACAATTCGATGTCACCGACCCAGCATCAACTAGTACAAGATCGATTAAGAATGTTGCTATAGCTGCGGGACATATTCCTACAAGGGCTATTAGCGCGACTGGTACTTTGCGTCTTTCTGTAAAGACAAATGCCGATATCGAAAGGGACGTACCAGGTGCAAGATTAACATTTGACAATAAACTCTTATTGAAGAATAAGACAAATGGCTTGTTTTATTCGCTAAATCTAGGAGCAGACCAACAAACTTATAAAGTTGATTATTCAACTCAGATATATCTTTCTATTATTCAGGGTAAATGGGAAAGAAAATCATTCACTGGAACAGGTCAAGAAAATCAAACATATCAAGTAGTAATTAAATCTAGGACACAAGACATCGAAAACTTCAATTATGAGGTCATTGTAAATGGCGAACCATTCACAATTAAGAAACACATCTACGATATGTTACCTGATGAAAAGGCTTGCGTTGTTAAGTCTGGATTTAATTCAGGCGTTGATATTATTTTTGGAAATAGTGGATTCGGTATGATACCACCTATTGGGGCAACAATTGATGTTAACTATCTAGTCACAGATGGGTCATCAGGATCGATCTTCAGAAGAACTGCTAATGACTGGACTTTTATAGATCCAGTAGTTGATGGATTTGGTGAGACGATTGAATTAGCGAAAACTTTCGATGTTTCGATTTTTACCGATATAAACTTTGGTGCCGATTCTGAGCCTGTGGAGTTTACAAAAAACTTACTTCCAATCTCAAGTAATAATTTCGTATTAGGTTTACCGCAACAATATGCTTACCACATAAAAAGACTTGGTGTTTTTTCACATGTCAATGCATATGAGATGTATGGGATGATTTATATTGTTGCAACGCCAAATATACTACTTTTCAAAAATCAAAATGCTAATTATTTCAACATTGATGTTAGAGCCTTTCAATTAGATGATTATGAAATAAGTAAAATAGACCAATATTTAAAAACTGGTGGTAATATAATGCTGACAAGAAGATATGTCATAGGTTCACCTGTATTATCAAGATATGTTATTAACGTCTTTATTATAACATGGTCAGATGCCGTAGAAGTAAATGTAAACACACAAATAGTTGATGTAATTTCTGAGTATTTTCTAAACTTAAATAAAGTAAGTAGAATACCTAGAAGTGAAATTATAAGCAAGCTGGCAGAAATAAGAGATATACATTCTGTGGACATTTCATTTATGTGTAAGAAAAACGAGGATTACCACAGAGAATTCATTCTTCAAAATCAAAATAGAATAAATAGATTTACTGATCCAACAATAGCAGGTGCACCACCACCACTAGTTGGTTATAATCAAAACACATCACTTGGTATCGACACACTATTAGGTGATATCGTTTTCGAACCAGAAGAAATACCAATTATCAGAGGAGGATTTTATGATAGAAATGGAGTTTTTTACTCTGACGATATAGAAAGTAAAGGATTAAAATCTGTCAATATCATTAGGAAGGGTGTAGTTGACGCTAAAAATAGATTGAATAACTAATGTTACTAGAAGAAAAGGAAATACCTGAGTTGTTTTATATGAAACACAGGAACGACAGCCAATATAAACCTAATAAAGATAGTTTGCTCGGTAAAACAATATCACCACACGTTTACAAGAATGAAACTATGTCAAGCTTTTTAAGAAGGCTTCAGAATTTTATGTATCTGCTTTTTGACCAAATTACTGTTGTTCGTAATTTCAAAAACCCAACAGTAGACAAATATGAATTCAGGTACCCTGATTAAAAAAAACCAATATGTAATTTAATATATATAATAATAAAATCTCTATTTAACCGACATGTCTGAAAAAGGAAATGAAAAGAAATCCAGCTTTAAGAAATTCAGTGACTTAAATAAGTCAGCTAAAATACCTTCAAAATCATCAGAAGATAATGAATTAGTATTACCTATTGGTGAGTTTGTAACTAAACCAAACCTACCAAAAGACACAAAGAAGACTGAAAAGCCGGCTGATACATCATATATGAAACCTAAAAAAGAAGTTATTAAAGATGATGCTATAGATGAATCTAAAGTGCAATTTTATGGTAAAGTCGCTAAATTTCCTAAAGGAACAAAAGCATCCAAAAGCTATAACTTTCTTGAGAACGTAAAAATTGCTAAGTCGTCTATTTGGTATATCATGGTCGAAAAATGCGATAATGAACTTCAAATGATTAAGTACAATTACAAGAAGGGAGTTGATTTATCAAAATTTGTAAGTGACCTAAAAGGGTATTATACTAGACAATTTGCTGGGAATGAAAAAGTGACCAGAATGATAGAAGCTATTGAAATAGATGGTAATGATAAATATTCTTGGATTAAGAATATTCCTCTAGTCGAAGTCAATGGTAAAAAAATGATTTCTAAGATTACCGAGGACTTGATAAAACTATTAAGTAAATAATGTCTAATCACATCTTTGGATTCAATGAATTTATCCTAGAAAGGCTCGGTATAAACAGAGGCGTGTTACGAATCGCAACTGAATTGTTTGATTACATAAAAAAATACCCTGGAAGAATGGTATACAACTTTTCAGTGCAAGCAAAAGGCGAGACACTCCCTGCAAAAGTAGTAATCGACAGTAAGTATGAAGCAGCAGGCTCATTCACTCCGAAGACAATGACCATTACGCTCAGAAAAAGAAATGACTTTGACACACTTTTACATGAGTTAAAACATCTTCATAGGTATCTTGCCACTGGAAAGATGCCACAAGAACAAGATTGGACTCAACCGCTCATGTTGCTTGCTAAAGATAAACTAGACAGCTCGATTTTTAATAAGAAGGATTTACTTAAACTGTTTCATATACTATATTTTATAGGACAAGACGAATTCGAAGCATATTATCACCATATCTATTCTAAATTCCTTAGATCTATAGAACAAAATATTGCATTAAGAAATTTATCGGAAAATCCAAAACCAATTACGCAAGAAGAAATTAATGAGTCATGGTTTGGATTTCTAGAGACAAATAGAGATTCTTTCCCCCAATACCAATTCTTAAACTCAAGCATGAAACCTGGCTTTGATAAAAAATTAGGTGTTACAATTCCAACTAAACAATCACCTTTCGAATTCAAAAATTGGATACCAGGAAATGTAATTGATTCTGTAATTTACTTATTCATTAGAATAACTAAACAAGCAAAAACTAGAGACTATTCGTTTCTTGATAAAATAAAGGAAAAACTTTCTGAAAATAAGTTTGCTTCTGAATTACTAAGAGTATTAAATATGGAAATACCAGAATCTGAGAAAGCTGAGATATCAAGATTGAAAGTGCAGATTGAGAA
>JACCDW011947343.1_pt1 | contig 23170 bp, 23 predicted proteins | sample 7449781 | NCBI WGS metagenome assembly JACCDW01 (sample SAMN15323449, study PRJNA562643) | freshwater metagenome | isolation source: river surface water | place: USA:Blue River Watershed | collected 2017-08-18
CTCATACGATCCGTACGTCAATTAGAACAGCGGCCTCAAATAGGCCGTAGCTACACCCAAATTTGGGCTGAATTGCGGGGGTTGCCAAGCGGATCGCACGTGATTTTATATCGGATTCTGCCCGACGACATCCTTGAAATCACCCGTATTGTGCACCAACGGATGGACTTGAGCTTATTTGACCCCGCGGGGCGCCGCTAGCCTTCGGGCTGAAAGCCAAAATCCTGGGCCGTCGGCTTCAGGGACGCCGCCACAGCCAATCGGTCGCAGCGCTCGTTTTCGGGGTGGTCGTTGTGGCCGCGAACCCACTCGTAGCGCACCTTGTGGGGCTCCATGGCTTTAAGCAACCGCTTCCAGAGGTCGGGGTTTTTGACTTTGGCCCAGCCGCGGCGCTTCCAGCCGTCAATCCACCGAAGGTTAAATGCGTCGACTACGTACTTGCTGTCGCTGACCACGCGCACTTCACAACCCGACTTAAGCGCCTCAAGACCAACAATCACGGCCATTAGTTCCATGCGGTTGTTGGTGGTGTGGTAAAATCCGCCACTTAGCTCCTTTTCGTGGGCGCCGCTGCGCAGAATGGTGCCGTAGCCCCCGGGGCCTGGATTCCCTTTTGCCGCTCCGTCGGTAAACAGATCTACTTGGACCATCCTTCGGGGAGCTGGGTGGGCATGGGGTGGCCCAGCAAATCCGCGGTCACCGCGCGGGGGTAGGCCCAGTGTTCGCCCTGGAGGATTCGCGCGCCCAGGGATTCGGCCGTGTCGCCCGGCCGAAGCGGGGTTCGCATTTGAAAAAGAATCGGACCCTCGTCGTAGCGCTCGGTGACGCGGTGAATCGTAAGGCCGGACTCCGCTTCATCCGCGGCCACCACCGCCTCGTGTATGTGGTGTCCGTACATGCCGTGGCCGCCGTACGCCGGAAGAAGTGCCGGATGAATGTTGTAGCAGCGGTCGCCAAAGGCCTGGATCCACAAGGGCGGAACGGGTTTGAGGTAGCCGGCCAAAACCAGGGCGCTCACGCCCGCTTCGTGCCACTGCGCCAGTACCGCCTCGTCGTCTTGGCCCGGCACAAGATGGAAAATGGGCACGTCAAGTGCGCGATTCCACACTCCGGCCGTCCTTCGGTTGGTCCAAATTCCCGCAGCTTTTACGGCCCCGTTGGACCAAAAATCGAGCATGGCTGCGGCGTTGCTGCCGCTTCCCGAAGCGAGTAAGGCTACCATGGGCACATTCACGGCTTAAAGGTAGGGGGCGAAATGCACCACATTTCCAAAGATTGGCTTTTCTTTGCACCCATCAATAACTCAAAACCATAGGTTATGTCCGATATCGCCGCACGCGTAAAAAGCATCATCGTAGACAAATTGGGAGTACCCGAGTCTGAAGTAACCACCGAAGCCTCCTTCACGGGCGACTTGGGCGCCGACTCCCTCGACACGGTGGAGCTCATCATGGAGTTCGAAAAAGAATTCGACATCAACATTCCAGACGATCAAGCTGAGAGCATCGGTACGGTTGGTCAAGCCATTGACTACATCGTTGCCGCCAAGGCCTAATCCATCCCCATGGAACTAAAACGTGTCGTAGTCACGGGCATTGGTGCCCTGACCCCGATCGGAAACACCGCGCCCGCATTTTGGGCGGCCCTCCTCGAGGGCCGCAGCGGGGCGGGTCCGATCACCCGCTTTGACGCGTCAAACTACAAAACGCAGTTTGCCTGTGAGGTGAAAGGCCTCAACGTCGAAGACTTCATTGAGCGCAAGGAGGCCCGCCGCATGGACCGCTGCACGCACCTCGGCCTCATCGCCGCCGAAGAAGCCGTTGCAGATTCCAACCTCGAAGCTTCGAACCCCAACAAAGACCGCATCGGCGTTATTTGGGGTTCGGGTATTGGCGGACTCGACACCTTCACCGAAGAATTCGGCAACTTTTTTAAGGGCGGAGAAATTCCCCGATTCAACCCCTTCTTCATTCCCAAGATGATCGCCGACATCTGCGGCGGGTACATTTCCATGAAGTACGGGTACCGCGGACCGAACTACACCACCGTTTCGGCCTGTGCCTCATCGACCAACGCGGTCATTGACGCGCTCATGCTCCTTCGTTTGGGCAAAGCCGACGTCATCATCACCGGCGGATCCGAAGCGGCCGTGTCCCCAGGGGGCATCGGTGGCTTTAACTCCATGCACGCCCTCTCCACGCGCAACGACGACTACCTCACGGCCTCGCGCCCCTTTGACAAAGACCGCGACGGCTTTGTCTTGGGTGAAGGCGCGGCGGCACTCGTGCTCGAAGAGTACGAGCACGCCAAAGCCCGCGGAGCCAAAATCTACGCCGAACTCGTAGGAGGCGGTCTTTCTGCCGACGCCTACCACCTAACCGCACCCCACCCGGATGGGCTTGGGGCGCGCAACGTGATGCGCAACGCCCTCGAGGACGCGGGCCTTACGCCCGAAGACATTGACTACGTAAACGTTCACGGCACGTCGACGCCGTTGGGCGATGTAGCGGAATCCAAAGCCATCAAAGAGGTTTTTGGCGAACACGCCTACCGCTTGAACATCAGCTCAACGAAGTCCATGACGGGGCACCTTTTGGGGGCCGCCGGAGCCGCTGAAGCCGCGGTTGCTGTGCTGTCGGTGTACCACGACATGGTTCCGCCCACCATCAACCACTTCACGGACGATCCGGAGTTGGACACCAAGCTGAACTTCACCTTTGGGGTGCCCCAAAAGCGCACCGTGCGTGCCGCCCTGTCCAACACGTTTGGATTTGGGGGCCACAATGCCTCGGTGATCTTCAAAAAGATTTAATGCTTCGGGCTATACTTCGCCTGTTCCGCACGGTACCTTCTGAGCACCGAGCGGTACTCGCCGCGGTGACCCGCATGACCGGACTCCGCCCAAACGATCCCAACATTTACTTAGCCGCCTTTCGCCGAAAGGTGAAGGCCGACCCCAACCAACGAAGCGCCAACATGCGCTACGAGCGCCTGGAATACCTTGGCGACGCCGTGCTCGGGGTGCTCATGGCAGAATACCTCTACGAAAAATACCCCAACGGAGACGAGGGCTACCTCACCTCCATGCGTTCCAAGGTGGTCAGCCGAAAGGCCCTAAACCGCATTGCCGAAAAAATGGGCATTCCCCAGTGGATGGAGCAGGGCCGGATGCGAAACGGTCAAGCTTCGTCGGTGCCCGGCAACACGCTTGAAGCCCTTGTGGGGGCCGTCTACATTGACCGCGGATGGGGCGCCGCCCGCTACCTCGTCCACCGGCGAATGCTGGATCCCTACGTCAATTTCAACCAAGTCGAGACGGAGGTCATCAGCTACAAAAGCCTGCTCATCGAGCAGGTTCAAAAGAAAAAACAGCGCTTTCAATTTGACGTGATTGACGAGCAGGGCAACGACAAAAACCGCTTCACGGTTGCCTTTGTACTCGACGACGTCGAAGTTGCTACCGGCAGCGGACAATCCAAAAAAAACGCCGAAGAAGCGGCTGCCCGCGCGGCGTGCAAATCCCTGAAAATTGGCACGGCGCCTCGTTCTCGACGTCGGTGAAGACGACCTGCCGGAGGTTTGGGCGCTGAGCACCAACTTGGATCCGGTACCCTTGGTATTCCGCCTAAACGACCGTTTGGGCTGGGGCTTGGGGCGCAGCGCGGATTGGGTGCGCGAGCGACCCGAGGGAACCTACCACCACGCCCTGTTCCGCTTTGAAGACGGACCGCGTGAGTACGCGCTGCTCTGGAATGCCCCGCACCAACTAATCGGAACGCCGTCCGCCCAAGGCCCTGCCGAAGGCCTGTTTGGGCAACTGGATCCCGATCCCTCTGCCGCGTACTTCATTCGACGACCGCGCGGAATTAACGCGTTTTTAGTAGTTGATCCCCCGCTAAGTAGTCAAGAAATCGTAGGTTTGCAACGCCAACTCAACGACGTTCCTGGATTGCTTGGCTGCAACCCCCGTACAAGCCTGACGCCGAACGAGCACGCCCAATTTGTGTTTGAACCAATAAAGGACTCCGATCTGTGAAACGGACTAAAATCGTTGCGACCCTAGGCCCTGCCTCCTCTTCTGAAGACGTTTTAAAACAACTTTTGGATGCGGGCGTGAACGTGTTCCGCGTGAATTTCTCGCACGGTGCCGCCGACGACCACCGCGCCACCATTCGCCGCATCCGCGCCATCCTCAAAGAAACGGGGCACCATGCCGCGGTCTTGGCCGACCTGCAGGGGCCGAAGCTCCGCGTGGGCGTAGTCGAAGAGGGCGCCGTGCTCGCGCCGGGAGATCGGCTCACGTTTACCACGGTGAAATGCGACGGCACCAAAGAGCGGGTGTTTATGACCTACGCGCAGTTTCCGCGCGATGTGCGGGTGGGCGAAAACGTGCTGCTCGACGACGGAAAGCTCGTGCTCAAGGTACTTTCTACCAACGGCATCGACGAGGTGGTCGCCGAAACGATTCAGGGAGGTCCGCTTAAATCAAAAAAGGGCGTCAACCTGCCCAATACCCGTGTTTCGCTGCCCTGTTTGACCGAGAAGGACCTCGCCGACCTCGATGTGGCCCTTGAAGAGAACGTGGACTGGATCGGCCTCAGCTTTGTGCGCAACGCGCAGGACATCCACGAGCTCCGCGCCATTTTAAATGACCGCAAGCACCACGCGGGAATCATCGCCAAAATCGAAAAGCCCGAGGCCGTGGCCGACATCGACGCCATTCTCGAAGCCACCGACGGCGCCATGGTTGCGCGCGGCGACCTGGGGGTAGAGGTGCCCATGGAATCCGTTCCGCTCATCCAAAAAATGATCGTGCGCAAGTGCATCGAGCTCGCCAAGCCCGTAATTGTCGCCACCCAAATGATGGAGACCATGATCGACAGCCTGACGCCCACCCGGGCCGAGGTAAACGACGTGGCCAACGCCGTCATGGACGGTGCCGACGCCGTGATGCTGAGCGGCGAAACTTCGGTGGGGATTTACCCGGTTCAGGTCGTTCAGACTATGGCCCGCATTGCGGAAACCGCCGAGCGCGGCTGCAGCTTCCGCGGAAAGGAACACAAGCCGCTGGAACACGTCGCCGAGCGCTTCATTTCAGACACCGTGTGCTACTACGCCGCCAAAATGGCCAACAGCGTGGAAGCCAGCGCCATCTGCACCCTGACGTTTTCGGGGCACTCCGCGCAGCTGATTTCCAGCTTCCGCCCGCAAAGCCACATTTACGCCTTCACCGCCAACTACAAGATTCTGAACAAACTTTCGCTGCATTGGGGGGTTCGCGGATTTTACTACGACAGCATGGAGTCGACCGACGCCACCTTTGTGGACATCACCAATCAACTGAAGGCGGATGGTTTGGTTCAGGCCGGCGACCGCATTATTCAGCTGGCCTCAATGCCCATCGAGGCAAAGGGAACCACCAACACGATTCGGGTCAAGGACGTCGGGTAAACGACTTCGCTTTGGGCCTTTAGGCCGCAAAAAACTGGCGCTACAGCGCGCGCAGCATGCGCAGGTCGTTCTCAAAAAGCGCCCGGATGTCGGGCACCGAAAAGCGCTGCATGGCGATGCGCTCCACGCCCAAGCCGAACGCAAACCCGCTGTATTCGGCGGGATCAATTCCGCAGGACTCCAGGACCGCGGGGTCAACCATTCCGCAGCCCAGAATTTCGAGCCAGCCCGTGCCCTTGGTCATTCGGTAGTCCGTTTCGGTCTCCAGTCCCCACCAAATGTCCATTTCGGCACTTGGTTCGGTAAACGGAAAGTAGCTGGGCCTCAGCCGAATGGCCGTGTGTTCGCCGAAAAACGCCTGGGCGAATTCCAACAGGGTCTGCTTCATGTCCGCAAACGAGACGTTGCGGTCGATGTACAGGCCCTCTACCTGGTGAAACATGCAGTGGCTGCGCGACGAAATCGCCTCGTTTCGAAAAACCCGCCCGGGGGCAATGATGCGAATCGGCGGCTTGCGCGTTTCCATTGTGCGAACCTGAACGTTGGATGTGTGGGTTCTCAGGGCCCAATCCGGGTTTCGCGCCAAGAAAAACGTGTCCTGCATGTCGCGGGCTGGGTGCTCGGGCGGAAAATTCAGCGCCGTAAAGTTGTGCCAATCGTCCTCCATTTCGGGGCCTTCGGCTACCGCAAAACCCATGCGGCGAAAGATGTCCACCAATTCGTTGCGCACCTGACTGACGGGGTGGTGGCTTCCGGGGAGCACGCCCCATCCCGGCCGCGTTACGTCTTCGCCCGCAATGCGCACTTTGGGTTTGGACTCCGAAAATTCCGCAACCTTGGCTTCAACGGCGGTTTTCAGCTCGTTTAGGCGCTGCCCGACTTCCTTTCGCTCTTCGGGTGCAAGCGTTTTAAACGCGGCAAACAATTCATTCATTACGCCCTTTCGGCCGAGAAAGCGCAGGCGAAGGGCCTCTGCCGCTTCAGCGTTCAAAAGGGTCGCTGACGCAACCTCGTGGAGGTATTCCTGGATTTTCGCCTGCATCGTCGGGGAAACTGCTATATTTGCTTGCTTTGTCGCGCAAAACTATGCTAAAGCGAGTGAACTACCGGATCCTTTCTGCCGCCGCCCTCATCCTGGGCCTAGCCGGCCTGGTCGCTTCGTGCGAAAAACCCCGTACGGGCCCCGGCTACATTGCGGTACGGGTTATCAACCAAGACAGTGTCGCCATTCAAAACGCGTGGATCCACCTGTCGGTTCCCGGCACCGGAACCCTGTTCAGCAACCCCAACACCTCGGGCTACTACTACAAAAAATCCGACGTAAGCGGCTGGACCGATACGCCGTGGAAGTACGAGCGCGAGGCCTACCTCGACATTGAATCCACCAAAGGTGCGTACCGCGGCTGCTCGTTCGTGCACGTAGTGCCTGGCGATACCGCGGTGGCGTACGTAATCCTTCGCCCCTACGGCGATCCCAACACCGGTTGCTTGTGAACACGTTTCGTTTTACCGCCCTCGCGGCCGCTACACTCCTTGCTGGATTCACGTCCTGCGGACCGAAAGAGGCCCCCGTTTACCGATTTCAAATTGAAGTGGTCGCCGTGAACGAAGACGGTGACTTGATTCCGCTTCAAAATGCCTCGGTCCGCGCTACGGCGCCCGTTGTCAATGCAATACCGGACTTCGAAGGACGCTCTGGTGTAGATGGCATAGTGCGGGATGCCGAAGGTAACGACGTGTTTCAGTATGGCCTTCCCGCGGTGCTTCAGGTTACGGCCCAAAAGGGCGGAAATCCGCCGGTCGTTTTTGGTTGCGGATACCTGAAACTCGTGGCCGACAGCACCGCCAAAGTGCAGATCGTCGTTCAGCCGTACGTCGAAGGCGTCAGCGGCTGCTAATCCATGACGGGCCTTGACCTGCTTTTTCTGGCCTTAGTTGTTGGGCTCACGGCCCGAGGCATTTGGCGCGGATTCATCAATGACTTATCGGGGCTCCTTGGGCTGCTCTTGGGCTACCTGTTTGCGGGACCGCTTTCGGAGCGCCTGGAGCCCTTCCTGGTGGCCTTTATCGACAACGCCGAGCTGCGCCGCGGGCTGGCCTACTACGTGAGCCTGTTCCTCATTTACCTCGGTGTGGTGTTTTTGGGTAAAATCGCCACCCGGCTTTCCAAACTCATTTTGTTGGGTTGGCTAAACCGACTGTTGGGCGCGCTGAGCGGACTTGCCAAAGGCATTTTTATTGCTTCGCTGGTCGCCCTGCCCCTGCGTTGGTTTGGGGATGCGTTTCCGAGCGTGGGACCGGGTGCGGAATACCGCAGCCAATCTACCTACTACAGCAAGGCCCTCGCCTTGGGCGAATGGCTTACGCCCAACCTATTCCGCGTCGTAGACGGCCTGGATTCCGGGGAGGACGCGGCCTTCTAGGTACTCCAGCATCGCTCCGCCGCCCGTGCTCACGTAGCTGACGCGGTCGGCTAGGCCAAACTGCTCCACCGCGGCCACGCTGTCGCCGCCGCCCACCAACGAAAAGAGCGAACCCGACGCGGTCGCCGAAGCAATGGCTTCGCCCAGGGCCCGCGTTCCGTTGGCAAAGGCTTCCAATTCAAACACACCAAGTGGGCCGTTCCACAAGAGGGTTTTGGCGTTCCCAACCACCTTCGCATAGGCCGCAACGGTCTCGGGGCCCACATCAAGACCCATCCATCCATCGGGAATGCGCGTGCTGGACACGATTTGCGTCGCGGCATCTCCCGCAAAGCGGTCCGCGGCCACCACGTCAACCGGCAGGTAAATGTCCACCCCCTTGGCCTTCGCGGCCTCGAGGATGTGCTTGGCGGTTCCCAGGTGCTCGTCTTCAACGAGGCTGTTGCCCACATGGGCTCCCTGGGCCTTCAAAAAGGTAAAGGCCATGCCGCCGCCGATGAGGAGCGCATCGACGCGGTCCAGCAGGCGCTCCAGAATGACGATTTTACTGGAAACCTTGGATCCGCCCACCACCGCCACCGACGGCTTCTCCTTGGACTGCAAAACACGGTCTACGTTCGCAATTTCACGGGCCATCACGTGACCAAAAGCTGCGCGACCGGCAAACTGGGCCGCAACCACGGCAGTCGATGCGTGCGCGCGGTGCGCGGTCCCGAAGGCATCGTTGACGTAGGCATCGCCCAACTCGGCGAGCTGCCGAGCAAACTGGGCGTCGCCCGACTCCTCACCAGGGAAAAACCGAACGTTCTCCATCAGAAGCACCTCGCCGTCTTGAAGGGCTTTGGTGGCTGCTACGGCCTCGGGGCCCACCGTGTATTCCGAAAACTGGACTTCGCGACCGAGAATGCGCGCTAGCTCCACCGCGACAGGGCGCAGCGAATACGCGGCTTCGTAGGCTGCCTTGGGTCGGCCCAGGTGCGAAACCAATACGGCGCGTCCCCCCCGATCCAGAATGGACTTCAGGGTGGGAATTGTAGCCACAATTCGCTGATTGTTCGCCACTTCTCCGTCTTCGCGAAGGGGTACGTTGTAGTCCACTCGGACCAAAATCCGCTTACCTCGAACGTCAAGCTGTTCAATTGTTTTCATAAACTCGGGGGCGCTTAGTTGCCGTAGTGCAAAGGTAGGACGCTACCTTCGCTTCGCTTTGGTTCCCGCGCTGCAAATTCCCCTTGAAAAGCTCCCCGAATGGGGCCTTTGGCTCGATCAGGCGGTCGACCGAGCGCGCGTGGCCCATGCCCAAATGCTGGTCTGCGAAGACGGGGGTATGGCCTGGCCCTTGGTCCAGGAATACGTGGCTCGATTGCTGTGTGCCGCGCCTTCAATTCGCGGCGCCTGCGGAAGCTGCCCTTCCTGCATTCAGCTTGCGGGGCACGCACACCCCGATGTGCACTGGATCGTTCCCGTGGTGGGCGGTGAGGGCCGAGGAGACGACGAAGACACCTGCGCTCCCTTTCTGGCGGATTTTCGCAGCTTCCTGCAATCCAACCCCCACCCATTGAGTTCGGAGTGGATTGAACACCTTGGCGGCAAGCAAAAAGTTGTTCAAATCTCGGTCAAAGAATCCGCGCGGATTCAGCGACTGCTCGCCCTCAAGGCACACGGCGGCGGCTTTAAAGTGGTGGTCCTTTGGATGCCGGAGCGACTGAACGACGCGGCCGCGAACAAGCTCCTTAAGGTGATCGAAGAGCCCTTAGATCGCACGCTGCTTCTGCTCGTCTGCCACAACGAGGGCGACGTACTGCAAACCATTCGGTCGCGATGCCAGGTTCACCCGGTTAAACCGGTACCAAGCCCTTTACTGGTTGCGGCCCTGTGCGAACTGGGTATGTCGCCGGAGCAGGCCGTGGTACTCACGGAACTTTCGGGCGGACAACCGGGGCAAGCCGTCATGCTGTACCGAAACCGCGAATCGCTTAAGGAACCCCTTCAGCGGTTTGTCGAGTTTATGCGCTTGGTATACAAGAAAGACCTCGTGGCCCTGCTGCAATTCGCCGAGTCCTTAGCTAAGGAGCCGCGCGAACAGCAAAAGCAGTGGCTTCAGGTTAGTTCGCTCCTCATGTCGCAACTGCTGCGGATGCGTCATTCCGCCCTTAAAACGTCCTTGTTCGCGTGGTTTCCCGACGTGCCGTTTCAACCGGATGGGCTAGCTCGGCTGCTCAACGAGTCGCTGCATTACGAACTTCAGCAACTTTTTCTGGGCGCCCTAACGGACATCCAGCGAAACATCAACAGCCGCATCGTTCTAAGCGACCTTGGAATCGCGGTTATGAAGCTTTTCGCAGGACGTAAATAAGGCTGGACGCGTTTTTACGTCCGCCCAAAATATTGCTGCAAATTCCCTGATAAATTGCTGGAAACCAGTTTTTTACGCCGGTTTTGTAGGACTCACTGAGCAACGAAACATAAAAGGCATCCAGGCGCATGGGGCGCACTTCGGCCACGAACCAGCCCGTGGATTTGGCGAGCTCCGAAACGGCCTCCTTCGTAAAATGCCAGTAGTGAATGGGCACATCCCAAGCCGCCCAATACGCCCCGTAGTGCCGCGCATCTGGAGATTCGTAATTCGGAACGGCCACAATCAACGCCCCCCCGGTATTCATTCGGCTGCGGATCCACCGAAAGGTTTCAGCTGGGTCGTCTAGGTGCTCGAGGACATGGAAGAGGGTGACCGCATCGAACCGTTCCGCCTCATCCAAATCACCACGGGTTTTCACCACGCGTCCTTGCTTCAGCTTTTCATTGGCCTTGGCGCGCGCCGCATCCGACAGCTCAACACCCGCAACCTTCCAGCCCGAGCGCTCCGCCCTCGCGGTAAATACGCCCACGCCACAGCCATAGTCCAGAAGGGCACCAGCAGACTTCTTCACTGACTGTTTTATAAGACGCACCTTCTGACGCGCCGCAACGGCGCGGGCCCAACCATACAGGGCGCCAAACAGGCCGCCATTTTCATCCTGGTGCGACGTGTAGGCCGTGCTTTCGTAATAAGGGCCTATTTCATCCGGTCGCGGACTGGTAATCCCGCAACCGCAACTACTGCATAGTGAGACAGTAAAAACCTCCTTGCTCACCATGTGATCTACCACATTGAGCGAGGCCTTACGTTTGGTGCCCGCACAGCAGGGGCAATGGTGTACTTCCATAGTGTTCCACGTGGAACTACCGCCCAAGGTGGACGAGTAGAATTTGTATGTCGGCTGGAGAAACGCCGGACACACGACTTGCGTGACCAACGGTTTCGGGTTTCAATTTCTTAAGTTTTTGACGCGATTCGATACTTAGGGCGGTTATTTTCTCAAAATCAAAATCCACCGGAATGCGAACCGACTCAAGCCGCTTAAGTTTTGCGACCTGCTCCTGCTCCTTTTCTAGGTAGCCCCGATACTTTTCGTCTATTTCCACCTGATCCCAAACAAGCGCGTCCACCAGGGGCTCTTCAACCTGTGCAGCATGCGCCCGAAGTCCGGCCAAGGTCAACTGGGGCCTGGAGATCAGTGCGCGAAGACTGCCTTTTTGCCGAATGGGCGCGGTACCCTGTGATTCGAGGTAATCATTCCAAGCCTCGGGGTCGGTAGTTTGCGCATCAATCCATTGTTCCACGTGGAACCTATCCCGCTCTTTTTGCTCAAAAGACGCCCATTGCACATCATCCACCAGGCCGAGCGCTCTGCCCAAGGGCGTTAGCCGGCGGTCGGCGTTGTCTTGACGAAGGCTTAATCGAAACTCCGCTCGGCTCGTAAACATTCGGTACGGCTCTTCCGTGCCTTTTGTGATGAGGTCGTCGATTAGTACACCTATATAGGCTTCGCTGCGGTCCAGAATAAATGCGTCGCGCCCATTTAAAGACAGGGCCGCATTAATCCCCGCCATTAAACCCTGGCAGGCCGCCTCCTCATACCCCGTGGTCCCGTTAATCTGGCCGGCGAAGTACAGGCCGTCAACCGGTTTCGTTTCGAGGCTGTGCTTCAGTTGGGTGGGCGGAAAGTAGTCGTATTCCACGGCGTAGCCAGGACGAAAAAAGCGAACCTGTTCAAAGCCGGAAACCTGTCTAAGCGCCTGTATTTGAACTTCTTCTGGAAGGCTTGTCGAAAATCCATTGATGTACATTTCGACCGTGTTCCAGCCTTCGGGTTCAATGAACAGTTGGTGGCTGTTCTTATCGGCAAACCGATTAATCTTGTCTTCAATGCTGGGGCAATACCGTGGACCGGAACTCTGAATGGCCCCATTGAACAGTGGGCTGCGATCAAAACCGCTGCGCAAGACGTCGTGTACCTGTTCGGACGTGTGGGCAATCCAGCAATGGCGTTGCTTCGTTAGGGGCTTGGACGCCCAATAGCTGAATGTTCCGGGGTTCTCGTCGCCTTCTTGAATTTCAAATTTGGAATAGTCCAGGCTGCGGCCATCAATGCGCGGCGGGGTTCCGGTTTTCATCCGCCCGGACTCAAAACCAAAGGACTGAAGGCAGGAGGTTATGCCGCGGGCGCTTCCTTCGGCGCTGCGGCCCCCATTCATTTGCCGAGTGCCAATGTGCATGATTCCGTTCAGAAAGGTTCCGCTCGTCAAAACGACCTTGTGGCAACGTATTTCCTCCCCGCTTTGCAATACCACGCCACGAACGCGAGATCCATCTAAGAGTACTTCATCGACCGTGCTTTGAATAAAATCGAGGTTTTCCAGGGATTCTAAAGTCAAGCGCCACTCCTCGGCAAACCTCCAACGATCATTCTGCGTCCTGGGGCTCCACATTGCCGCACCCTTGCTTCGGTTGAGCATCCGAAACTGGATGGCTGTTTTGTCGGATATGATTCCACTCCATCCGCCTAATGCATCGATCTCCCGAACGATCTGTCCCTTTGCTACACCTCCCATGGCGGGATTGCAGCTCATTTGGCCAATGGTCTGCATGTTCATGGTAACCAACAAAACCTTCGCACCAAGTTTGGCAGCGGCGGCGGCGGCTTCGTTTCCGGCGTGGCCAGCACCTACAACAACTACATCGTACTTCATTGTGCTACGCCTTGTTCCACGTGGAACACTCGGGGTGTAAACTTAAATATTCGTCTTCCTTAGCGCGCATAACGGCGCGGTCTTCGTCGGACTTGTCGTCAAAACCCAAACAGTGCAAGAGTCCATGAACCATGACGCGATGAAGTTCCCGTAAATAGGCTTCATTTACTTCGGTCGCTTGCTCCTTGATTTGATCCCATCCAAGCGCAAAGTCTGCTGATATCGGATGCGGCGCTTCCGCTTCGGGAAACGAAATAATATCCGTGTCGTAATCGTGCTGCAGAAACCGATTATTGAGGTCAATCATCTCTGCGCGCTTGAATGACTTGTAATTCAATCGGTCTAGGCGCGCACCTTCGGTTAACGCAACCTGGTTCAACCACGCAGCCGTGATCTTCCGATTAAATCCGGATACCCGTGGTATGTCAAAAACGATCCCCACCGTTAATCTTAGCTACTCGTGTGGCGTGCCGTCCTCCTTCAAACTGCGCACCCAAAAAGGCATCAACGCAAGCCAGACCCACGGACTCACTAATAAATCGACCCGGCAGTGCCAGGACGTTGGCGTCGTTGTGTTGGCGCGCAAGTGCCGCTAATTCCGGCAACCAACAAAGAGCTCCGCGAATGCCTTCGTGCTTGTTAACCGCCATATTGATGCCGTTTCCGCTTCCGCAAACCACAATACCCAAGGAACTGCTTCCCTGCTCCACATCGTTGGCTACCGCGTGCCCGTGATCGGGATAATCTACCGAATCCAGAGAAAACGCTCCGCGGTCCAGCACCGTGTAGCCTAAATCCGTTAAATGGGCCTTAATGGCTTCCTTTAAGGGGAAACCAGCATGATCGGAGCCAAGAGATAAAGTCATGTTCATAAAGCGTTAATAAGTGCTGCAAAGGTCTTCATAACTCGTAGTAACTGCATTGGGTCTTCCGATTATTAACTCCCGTGGCTCATTACTTCCCCTTGTTTTCCCCAACAACCCTCAGATAAGTTATGTACACTGCGGTCGTTAATTACCTTCTTCGCTTGCGCTCGTTTAAATATAGCCTATTGATTTTTAATAAGTTAATTAATAAAAGTTCGTTGATAACATGTTAACTACCGTGTATAACTCCAGTATCCAAATTCATCTGCGAAAACTTATTCTACTTATTAACCAGACAATACTATATAAACTATAAAAGGAATTTGATATTGATTAAATGTTGAAAACGATGCCTTGCGCCAACGGAAGGGCGCTGCCGTAGTTCAGGGTATTGGTTTGCCGGCGCATGTAGGCCTTCCAGGAATCCGAACCGCTTTCGCGTCCACCTCCCGTTTCTTTTTCCCCACCAAAAGCACCTCCAATTTCGGCTCCACTGGTGCCAATGTTCACGTTGGCAATACCGCAATCGGAACCTTCTGCACTGAGGAATCGGTGGGCCTCCTGCATCGAACCGGTCATAATTGCGGAACTAAGTCCTTGTGGAACGGCATTTTGCAGGTTGATGGCTTCGGATAACTCGCGGTACTTCATCACGTAGAGCAGCGGGGCAAAGGTTTCGTGCTGCACAATGGACCAGTCATTTTCAACTTCCGCAATGGAAGGTTTTACGTAGCACCCGCTGGCGTATTCCGGTCCTTCCAGTACGCCGCCGCGAAGGTGAAAGCTTCCTCCTGCGGCCTCAACACGATCGAGTGCCGCGACATACATCGCCACAGCATCTTGATCAATGAGCGGACCCACATGGTTCTCCGCGCGCAAGGGTGAGCCAATTTTTAGTTGACCGTAGGCGTTTTTGATGGCGTCCAACACTTTATCAAAAATGCTCTCGTGGATAATCAAGCGACGGGTAGAGGTGCAGCGTTGTCCAGCTGTTCCCACCGCACCAAATACCGCTGCCGTAACGGTCATTTTAAGGTCTGCGGAAGGCGTTACGATGATGGCGTTGTTTCCGCCCAGTTCCAAAATGCTGCGTCCAAAGCGGGCGGCCACCTTTTGACCAACTTCGCGGCCCATTCGGGTGGAACCGGTAGCAGAAACTACCGGAATTCGCGTGTCTTCAGACAGCAGGACCCCAAGGTCGACGCCGCCCGTTACAATGCACGATAATCCCGCGGGAACCTGGTTTTCGGACGCTACGCGGTTCCATAAAATTTGGCAAGCTACGGCGCACAAAGGCACTTTTTCGGAAGCCTTCCACACCACGGAGTTTCCGCAAACCCAAGCAATACACGCGTTCCATGCCCAAACGGCAACCGGAAAATTAAAGGCTGAAATAACTCCAACTACGCCTACGGGATGCCACTGCTCCATCATAAGGTGGTCCGGCCGCTCGGACTTCATGGTGAGGCCTGCGAGTTGGCGAGAAAGACCAACGGCGTAGTCGCAGATGTCGATCATTTCCTGGACCTCACCCTGCCCCTCAGCCAGGGACTTGCCCATTTCGTAGCTTACCAGAGCCCCCAGGGCTTCTTTGTGTTGGCGCAAGAGGTTTCCGTATTGGCGCACCACCTCACCGCGTTTGGGGGCGGGAACCGTTCGCCAATCCAGGTAGGCGGCGTGGGCGGAATCAATGGCCTTATGGTACTGTTCTACGGTGGTTACCGAAACACGGCCAATTACGTTGCCGTCTACCGGCGAAAAGCTGGTTAGGTATGCTGCGCTGTCAATGGATTGACCGCCGATCCAGGTGCCCGCGTTGTCGTGCTGAATTCCAAGATCGTGAAGAAAGGAGGGGGTTGTGCTCATGGTTGAAAAAACTGACGCCACAAAGGTAGCCCCCCAAGGCAAGACTAAACCTGTTCCTCAAAATGGTGCCGGGCCTTCATGTACTCCTTCGGAGTTTGGTTGGTTTGGCGCTTAAAGGCTGAAATAAAGTTGTTTACGTTGGTGTAGCCGACCGTGAAGGCAAGTGAAGCTACGTTGTTGGATCCCAACTCAATAAGGCGCATGGCCTGCTGAATTTTGTGCTGGGTTATGAGCTCCTTGGGCCCAATTTTAAAGTGGCGTATGCACGCGCGCTGAAGCGAGCTGCGGCTCATGTGCAGGGCGCGGGCCAGGCTTTCAACATTAATATTCTGCTTGAGGCTTTTCTGAATCATGGCAACCACGCGTTCGCGTTCCGTCATCTCGGCGGTCGGCGCGTACTTGCTGCGCGGACAAAGCGTTAAAAAACGCTGAAGTTTGAGCACCAACTCTTCGGGGTCCACGTCCGCACAAAGGCAATCAAGGGCCCCGTTGCGCAAACTTTGAATTCGGTGGTTGATGCTGCAGGGCACCGAAACCATGAGCACCCAAAGCATGTTGAGGTCTTCTATTTCGCTTAACTCGTCCATTAAGGACGCTCCGGCATCGGCCGTATGCGAAATGTCGACCAGGGCAATATGGGGAAGTTTCAGGCTGTTTTGCTCGGACCACGAGGCCACGGTCGGCGCGGCCGCTACGTCAATGTGCTGGGCCTTAAGTGTTTCTTCGAAACGCTTGCGCAGGCCTTCCTGGGGAGAAAGGACGAGGATCATAGGTGATTTGGTTCATTGGTTGGTATAACGAATATAGGGAAGCCCCGCTAATTACCCGGCCCACCCCCGAGGACCCCCGGGGATGAACAGCATCCAAGCCGACTGGGCACAAAAAAAACCGGCAGTCACTGACTGCCGGTCGTTTTTTGGAGGTCTCGAGCGGATTCGAACCGCTGTACAAGCTTTTGCAGAGCCTTGCCTAACCTCTCGGCCACGAGACCATGGAGGAGTGCAAAAGTAGGGAAATCTAGTGAACCGCGGGCGTTGAGGCCGAATATGGACTAGCGGCGCACGTCCCAGACCACGCGGACGGCCTGAACGTCGCCGTCAAGGGGCGGGTTGAGCTTGGCCAGTGAAATCTTAACGCGCTCAACACTAGGGTGTTCCGCAAAAACGCGCCGCGCCATTCGTTCGAGCACGGTTTCGAGAAGGTTGGCGCGAACGGCCATTTCTTCGCCGACAATGCGCCGAAGGGCCACGTAGTCTACGGTGTCACCCAAGGCATCCGTCGACGCGGAATCGGTCACGTCGGCCCAGGCCCGCACGTTGATCAGGTAGTCGCTGCCGATCAAGGCCTCTTCGGGCAAGCAGCCGTGAAAGGCGTACTCGCGCTGATTTACGAGGTCAATTCGGGTGCGGCGCTTCATGACGGCAAGCGAAAATCAGCCTAAGGTGGCGATGGCTAATTCAATGCGGGCTTCGCACTCCGCGCGGCCCAAGAGCTCCATGACGCCGAAAATGCTCGGCCCCTGGGTGGTGCCGGCGATTGCGAGGCGAACAACAGGCCCCACTGCGCCAAAACCTAGGCCGGTTTCGGTCAAAAACGCTTTGAACGCGTCTTCGAGGGCGGACTCCGTGTAGTTCGTCGCGGCCCAACGCGGCGCCAGGCTGCGCAGGTGCCCCGCCGAGTCCGGAGTCCACTTTTTGTCCACCATCACGGCGTCGTATTCCGCGGGCTTGGCAAACAAGTAGGGGGCGGCCCCCACGATGTCGCCCATAAACTCGGCGCGGTCCATGAACAGGGCCAACGCCTTGGCGGCAAAGGCCGAGTCGACCGAAGCTCCGTAGGCCTCGGCAACGCCCGCCCGGTACTCGTCGGACAGGATTTCGGCCGAACGCTGGCGCAGGTGCTGCTGATTGAACCACTTGGCTTTTTCAAAATCAAAGCGGGCTCCGGCCTTGTGGACCTTGTCGATCGAGAAGGCCTCGACAAGCTCGTCGAGGGTGAAAATTTCTTGGTTGGTGCCGGGGTTCCAGCCCAAAAAAGCCAACATGTTGACAAAGCCTTCGGGGTAGAATCCGCGCTCGCGGTATCCGCTCGCGGTTTCGCCCGTCTCGGCGTTGGCCCAGTTCAACGGGAACACCGGGAAGCCAAGGCGGTCCCCGTCGCGCTTGGAAAGCTTGCCGTTTCCGTCGGGGCGCAGCAGCAAGGGAAGGTGCGCAAATTCCGGCTGCTCCCATCCGAAAAACCGGTAGAGCAGCACGTGGAGGGGCGCCGACGGCAGCCATTCCTCGCCGCGAATCACGTGGGTGATGTCCATCAGGTGGTCGTCGACCACGTTCGCCAGGTGGTAGGTCGGCATCCCGTCGCCCTTGAGCAGCACCTTGTCGTCGAGGTTGAGGGTGTTGACGCTGACCCATCCACGAATGCGGTCCTCAAACTTAACCTCTTCGTTTCGAGGCATTTTCACGCGGACCACGTAGGCCTCGCCCGACTCAAGTCGGCGCGCAACCTCCTCTTCGGGCAGCGTCAAGCTGTTCTTCATCGACGTGCGCGTAATGCTGTTGTACTGCCAGTTGGGGTTTCCGGCAGCCTTAGCCAGCTCGCGAATCGCCTCGAGCTCTTCGGGTGTATCAAACGCGTAGTAGGCGTGTCCGGCAGCCAAGAGCTGGTCCGCAAAGGCGCGGTACATGGGTTTGCGGTCGGATTGGCGGTAGGGCGCGTGGGGACCGTGGTCGGCAATCTGGCCGTTCACGCCAATGCCTTCGTCGGGCGAAATTCCGCACCACGCCAGGGCGTCGACGATGTACTGCTCGGCGCCCGGAACGAAGCGGGTTTGGTCCGTGTCTTCGATGCGGAGCAGGAAATCGCCGCCCAACTTTTTGGCAAACAGGTAGTTGTAGAGGGCCGTGCGGACTCCGCCCATGTGGAGCGGGCCGGTGGGGCTGGGGGCAAAACGAACGCGAACGCGGCGGTCAGACATAGTAAAATCCTTGAAGGCCGCAAAGATACGGCGCCGGGAATCGCCCGCCCCCGCGCGAGGCCGAGCCCCTATCTTTGCGCCATGGACCGCCAACTCAGCGAACAAGAACTTTTCCGCCGCCAAGCACTGGGCGAGCTCCGCACCCTGGGTGTGGATCCCTTTCCGGCGGCCGAAGTGCCCGTGACCCACCACGCGGCCGACATTCTCCGCGGATTTCCCGCCAACCCCAAGGACTACGCCAGCGTGTGCGTGGCCGGCCGACTCATGGCCAAACGCATCATGGGCAAGGCCTCGTTCGCGAGCATTCAAGACAGCACGGGCCGCATCCAGGCCTACGTCAACCGCGACGAAATCTGCCCGGGCGACGACAAAACGCAGTACAACGACGTTTTTAAAAAACACCTTGACCTGGGGGATTTTGTCGCGGTGTACGGCCACGTGTTTACCACCCAAACCGGCGAAATCAGCGTCCACGCTACGCGCATCGAGCTGCTGAGCAAGTCGCTGCGCCCGCTTCCGACGGTGAAAAAGGACGCCGACGGCACCGTGTACGACGCATTCAGCGACCCGGAGCTTCGCTACCGCCAGCGCTACGTCGACCTGGTCGTCAACGAAGGCGTGCGCGACGTGTTTGTCAAGCGCACCAAGATCTTTAGCACGATGCGCCGAATGTTCAATGAGGCCGGCTACCTGGAGGTGGAGACGCCCATTCTTCAACCGATTCCGGGCGGAGCTGCTGCCCGGCCCTTTGTGACGCACCACAACGCCCTCGACATTCCGCTCTACCTGCGCATTGCCAACGAGCTCTACCTCAAGCGCTTGATTGTGGGCGGCTTCGACGGCGTGTACGAATTTGCCAAAGACTTCCGCAACGAAGGCATGGACCGCACCCACAACCCGGAGTTCACCGTCATGGAGATTTACGTGGCCTACAAGGACTACCGGTGGATGATGGACTTTACCGAAAAGACGCTGGCCCAGATTGCGCTCGAAGTCACCGGAAGCCACGAAATCACGGTGGGCGGAGCCAAGATTTCCTTCAAAGCGCCCTTTGCCCGCGTGCCCATTTTGGAGGCCATCAAAACCCACACCGGGCTGGACCTTATTGGGAAGTCTGAGGCGGAACTTCGCGCCGCGGCCAAGTCGATTGGTGTGGAGGTTTCCGACGAAATGGGCTCCAGCAAGATCATTGACGCCATTTTTGGCGACCGCTGCGAGCACCACTACGTGCAGCCCACGTTCATCACCGACTACCCGGTGGAAATGTCGCCGCTGTGCAAGCGCCACCGCGACGACGAGCGCCTGACGGAGCGCTTCGAGCTCTTCATCAACGGCAAGGAAATCGCCAACGCCTACTCGGAACTCAACGACCCCATCGACCAACTCGAGCGCTTTGAGGAGCAGCTCAAGCTCAGCACCAAGGGCGACGACGAGGCCATGTTTATTGACCTGGACTTCGTGCGCGCACTGGAGTACGGCATGCCGCCGACCTCGGGCATGGGAATCGGGATGGACCGCCTCACAATGCTCTTCACCGACCAATCGAGCATTCAGGAAGTGCTGTTCTTCCCGCAGATGCGCCCCGAGAAGGCGGAATAAGCTTTTTGATTCATGCTCTACCCGCCGGAGGCTGCCGACCTGCTTGACTTTCAGGCCGTAAAAGACCTTGCGGCGGAGCACGCGGCAACCCGAAAGGGCCGGCTGCGGCTGCGCGAAGCCATGCCTTCGGCGGACCGTGCGGCCGTGGAGCCCGAGCTGCTGCAGGTCGACGAACTTCTGCGGCTCATGGAGCGCGGGCACTTTTTTCCGGCGGTCGCGGCCGCAGAAGTGGACGACGCGCTCCCCATGCTGCGCATCGAGGGGGCCGTCCTGACTTCGGAGCAGTGCCTGGCTATTTTGGCCCAATCCCAAGCCTACGCCAACGCCTACCGCTTTGTGCTGACCCACGCGGAGTTTGCGCCCACGCTGGAGGCGCTGGCCCGCCCGTTTCCGCCCGAGGACGAGGTTCCCCGGCTCATCGAGGGGGTCTTTGAGCGCAACGGGCTGGTGCGGAGCAATGCCTCGCCCGAGCTGGCGCGGATCCGCGCCGAGCTTGCGAAGGCGCGGGTAGCGGCCGACCGCATTTTTTACAAGGTGCTGCGGCGCTACGAGGCCGAAGGCTGGCTCGGCGACATCCGGGAGTCGGTGAGCAACGACCGCCGGGTACTCGCGCTGTCCGCCTCCCACAAGAACAAGGCCCGCGGAGCCTTTCACGGGTCGAGCGCCAAGAATTCCCTGGTCTACCTGGAGCCTTCGGAGTGCCTGGAGGTGAACGCCGAGGTGGGCTTGCTGATCGAGGACGAGCGCAAGGAGGTCCGGCGGATTCTCAAGGCCTTGACCCGCGCACTTCGGCCGTTTCGCGAGGTCATCGCCCGGGTCGACGAACGGCTTACCGATTGGGACAGTCTAGCGGCCCGCGCTCGCTTTGCCCGCGCCGAAGGCGGGGTGCTTCCGCAGTGGAGCGACGAGGTGATTTACGTGGAGCAGGGAGTGAATCCGGTGCTGCGCAAGGTGCAGCGCGAGAAGGGCCGCGGGGTGGTTCCGCTCAACGTGCGCCTGGACCCCGACCACCGACTGCTCCTGATTTCGGGTCCCAACGCGGGCGGAAAATCTCTGGCCCTCAAAACCGTCGGCCTCTTTCAGCTGATGCTGCAGAGCGGATTTTTGGTTCCGGCCCACCCACGCACCACCATGCGCTGGTTTGCCCGCATCATGGCCGACATCGGCGACGCGCAATCGGTCGAGAACGAGCTGTCAACCTACAGCGGCAAGCTTTCGAAGATGCGCGAAATCCTGGCGTGGTGCGACCCCGAAACCCTGGTGCTGGTCGACGAATTCGGTTCCGGATCGGACCCCGACCTGGGTGCGGCCCTGGCGGGCGTGTTTCTGCGCGAGATCCACCAATCCGGCGCAACGGGCATTTTCACTACGCACTACAATTCCATCAAGGCCTTGGCCGAGGAGCTCGACGGCGCCCAAAACGCCAACATGGCCTTTGATGTACAGAGCTTTGAACCACGCTACACGTTGGAACTGGGTTCACCCGGCTCGTCCTACACGTTTGAAGTGGCGCAGCGGGTCGGAATTCCCAAGCGGTTGATGAACGAGGCCCGGTCCGCGCTCAACGAACAAACCCACCACGTCGACCGCTTGTTGGTGGGCTTGCAAAAGCAGCGAAGCGCCCTCGATCGGGCGCGGAACGAGCTGGACCAGCGCCTTAAGGACCTTGAAGCACTGAAAGCAGATCAATCCAAGCGCATTTCCAAGCTCGAAGACAAGTTGGCGAAGGCTGCCGAGGCCAACGCCTCGGGCACCGACCGCTTGATGTGGGGCAAGCGCTTGGAACAGCTGTCGGCGTCCTGGGCTAAGGCCAAGAGCAAAAAAGGCAAAGACGAGGTCATCGAGCGGGCGACCAAGCTCTTCGCCGAACGCAACGGTGCCGAAAAGAAGGCCTCGCAGCGCAAGGAGACCGCCAAGCAGGTCGAGGCCCGCCACAAACTGGAGGCCGCCTTGGCCATGCCCGTCAAGGTTGGCGACAAGGTTAAGATTGTCGGCGGCGGACGCCAGCAGGGCGAGGTTCTTGAAATTCGCCGCGATAAATTCCTCGTGCGGCTCGGCGGCGTGCTTTCCACCTGGGTGGACCGCAAGCAGTTTGTGCACTGGGGCGTAGACCTTTAAGTTTACCAAATGTTTTACGCGTTTAACGGCATGCGCCCCGTGGTCCACCCGACCGCCTTCGTTCACCCTCAAGCGAACGTGACGGGCGACGTATGGATTGGCCGCGACGTGTACATCGGTCCAGGCGCGGTTTTGCGCGGAGACTGGGGCCGCATTACCGTGAAGGACGGGGCCAACGTCCAGGAGAACTGCATCGTCCACGTCTTTCCGGGCCTTGATGTGGTGCTCGAGGAGTCCGCCCACATTGGCCACGGCGCCATCGTTCACGGAGCCCATGTTGGCCGCAATTGCCTAATCGGCATGAATGCCGTCCTGATGGACCAGGCCGTAATCGGCGCCGAATCCATTGTGGGCGCGCTCGCCTTTGTTCCCCAAGGCATGAACGTCCCGCCGAGGTCCGTTGTGGTGGGCAATCCCGCCAAGATCGTCAAGCAAGTCAGCGACGAACAGCTCGCCTGGAAGACCGAAGGAACGGCCTGGTACCAGCGACTTCCGCGCGAATGCGACCAAACGCTTGAGCCCTGCGAACCGCTTGAAACGGACCGCGAGGACCGGCCCAGAGCCGCCCAAGGCTATGCGCCCCGCAAGCGGTAATTAACCGCCTCGCTGCGGACTGCGCAACGAAAATTTGACTTTATTAACAATCTGTCGTACGAACGTGCGAAAATTTGTCATAGATTTAACGCCCAACTATTAATCACTTAAACATGAACCACCTTACTCAATCGTTGCGTAGACTGGTCGCTGCAGCCCTCGTGCTGTTGACCATGCCTGCGTTTGCGCAGCTGAGCGGTACGTAC
>JACCDW010133806.1_pt1 | contig 23161 bp, 19 predicted proteins | sample 7449781 | NCBI WGS metagenome assembly JACCDW01 (sample SAMN15323449, study PRJNA562643) | freshwater metagenome | isolation source: river surface water | place: USA:Blue River Watershed | collected 2017-08-18
GATGTAATCCCTTCAAAGTATCAATATAACCTTCAAATCCAACAGCATATCGTATGGCATTTCCATAATCTTCATTAGAATATAACTCGTAATAACAGCGAAATAAATAACCCAATTCATTTAATTTTGAAACTGAATGAGAAAAAGGTCGAATCGGCGACAATTCTTCTCTGATTTTCTTCAAACTAAGAATCCATTTTTCGGTTTCCAAACAAAATTTGCCATAAGTTTTTCCAACCGATTTATTACAACCTACAAACTTCTCCATATTAACTATTGAATAATCAACAAAGCGATTCATATCACACAAGTGTTCATTTATTTTCCGGATATTTCTATAGTATCTAGTAAAAGAAATTACACTCTGATAAATTTGCAAAAAATAAAATCCCAATGAAAATATGATGTATGTCAAAGTTTTAAAATCCAGCCGATCCAATCTATGCAATGTTTTTCCAATAACATGATTTTTGGCAATATCCTTCAAAACTGTAATATATGTATTGAAATCTACAGAAATACGTTTTATTTTTAAAATGACAAATGGTATTATAAGCATAATAAGTGGGAAAATTAGAGTGGTTAATGGCGATACCAAATTTATGGTTGTCATTAATTGCAAAAATGGCGTAGAACTATTCAAATACTTTAACATATCCCACTCCATAAAATAATATCTCTCTAGAAATCCAGGGTCACGTTTAATAGAAGTCCATATTTCTTCTATTCTGCCACAATCTACTTTATAGGTTTCAGATACAGACATAGGAGAAGATTCCATATATTTTTCCATATTCTCCAAAACAGATTGACTCTCTTTCAAAAATCCGACATTTGTAGTGTATTTTTTGGACCAATCATTTAACATTTGTTTCCCAAATGAGTGAGAAGGTTGCAATAAATAATCATACATAGATTGTTTCTGTACATCACCAGAAATATCGAAAAAAGGTTCCAACTCTAAATCCTCTTTTACAGTGGATGATAATTTATGAATATGTTTTCCCTCTAAATATTCTATTGGTAATTTAAAATTCGTGTAAATTTTGTTTTGAATCTTCTCTGTTCCTTCATCGAAATTTTCCGATACCCCTTTTTCCAAATCTACTCCCATTTTTTTGGCTTTTTCTTTTTCCAAAGATTCAATCATTTCTGGCGGTAAAAGTTTTTGAATTCCTGGAGGTAAAGAATCAATGTCAATTTTATTCACCAATAATTTCAATAGCATTAGATATAATATTTATCGGCAATAAATATTATATAATAACGAATTTTTATGTATTTTATTTCTCAATAAATTTATTTCTATTATACACATAATTATAAACAGAAATAGGAATCCAAATAGGATATAAATATCCCATAACATACCCCCAAATTCCTCCACCAAACGTATTTATAAATATAGATGAAGTGTTAAAACCATGAGTCGTAACATATGTAGAAAGAATTATACCATCTAATATACCCATAATTGTGCTTATAGGTAATGTATAATATAGAGGTTGAGTATATATATCATATAATCTAGTAAAATAATCCATTTTTTATTTAATATCGAATAAGTAATATATTGTAATATATGAATAAATCTTTATATCTTTTTGAAATTATTTTTCAACAATGTTCATGTAATGCAATCTGTAAGATGCTTTCGCATATTTATATACAAAATATGGAATAATAATTGGGTATAAAAACCCGACTCCTCCACCAACAATTCCACCAGCAATACCATATCCAATATTAGAAGGAAAGTCCCAATTTTTTTTATTCTTAGTTTCTAGATGCGTTATGAATCCATTGATAGTTCCAAGTGCAATATTGAGGCCAACAGATAATGGCAAAAATTGCATATAGAGTTTTTTAGATTTTGAAAAAAAGTCACGAGAAGACATTATTTATGTATATTATAAGACTGAATACTATTTAGATGATATAAAGTATAATATATTTATATTAATTTTTATGAAAATATATCAGACAAATATATCCAAAATATTTGGCATAAATCCCTTCATTCTATTAATTTTATAACCATCATCCCATTTAGCGCCAATTAAATAGTGAGGTTTATGTAGTCCATTTGCAATAACTGCAAAAGAAGAAAATCCAAAAATACCATATTCACAAGAATTAATCATCACAACAGTTTCTTCAAAATCTTTTGGTTTATAATATCCAACATGTATTCCAATTAATTTGGAGAAGTTAATATAATGGTCTGGTTCATTGGATATAAAAATACAATCTTCTCTATTCTTATTTATAATATTTCTAATATTATTTATACAATTAGGACTTAATGACCTATATCCAGGATTATTTATGATAATTTTGTTTTTCCATTTTAAGTCACAAGGAGAAGATAACCATGGATGACTTCCCCACTCTATTTCATAAACAGTTTTATACATTGTATTCCAATTACAAAAAGGCAATTCTACTTCTATTCTTTTAAGTATATTTCTCCAAGATGATAAATCTATATCAATATCTTCTCCATTATAAATTAAATATTTTGAAATATAGGGTAGAGAAGATATTATACTATATGTATCTTTATGAGCATACTCTAGTCCATATCCAAAATGGTCGCCTGGATTAGCCAAATTATATATGTATAATTCGCCCTTTCTTCCTGTTTTATAATAATTTTCACAGATAACTGATAGTTGATTTAAATAATCTCCCATTTTACCTGCGGATTTATATTTTATTGGAGTAAAATCAAAATCTTCTCTAATAGTCCCTTCAAAAACATATTCAGACAAGTTTATAATCTTATATTGAGAAGATTCATTGAATTCTATTCCCGATTTTTCCCCAAAAAATCCCGTAATTATATCCCTCCATTTATTTGCAAAGCATATTACATCATAACTTACAAATAAATGCGTTAATTCTGGTATATGAGAATAAAATTCTGATTCATTTTCAACATGAATAAAGCATTTATTTTCGGAATAACTTTTATGTTCACGAACTTCTGACGAAAATATATTATTAAAATACTTTTTAAGCCGAAATCTTCTCTGATTATCTTCAAAAATTGCATGAGATATTCTAGCAAATTCTTCATAATTTAAAGTATAATCGCCGATTGCCTTGATTTTGTCAGTATTTTTCCAAATACAATCATTTATATTAACCAAAATCCTATAAAAAGGAGATTTTTTGGCTTCAATAACATGAGATTTCAATACTTGCATTTCATGTTTTATATCTTCTCTCTTTTTCTCATCAGAAATATAACGAAGTTTAAGTTCTAAAATGGAATATTTATCTATTATTTCTCCGATAGATACTTCAATTGCATTTTTTGAAACCTGACCAAAAGAAGAGCCCTGAGAAGACACTTCCGATTCTTTGGATATATGATATTCAATAAAAGAAATAATATTATTCCATGAAATAGTAACTCCTTCCTGTTGTTTTAATTCAACAGAATAATCCTTCTTTTTAAAATTAATATACAAATATTTTAAATAACCTGAAATAGTGTCGCCAAAAGTTTGATTATTAATATCAAATGCGTTTTTTCCAGTGGATTTAAATTCTTCGAATAACTCCATTATTTTTTTGGTGACATTTCCTTCTTTTCTATAATTTTCGGTGTAATAATATGCGGAAACTTCAAACCCGAAAATTAGATTTTTATTTTTCTTCTCTAGAATTTGAGAAAAATCTTTTTGTAAAATCTTCTCAAATTTGTTGCAAAAATTTGAAGCAGACCAATCCGATTTCATTTGTAAAACTCCCGGAAGTGTTTTTTCAATGGCTTCTTTTATTGTGATATTGGGATAATAATTGATATATTTATGTATATGTCGAAAAGTGTTGTCGGCAGTAACTAACAATGGACGTTCAGCAATAATAGATTGGTCGGCAGTTGCACATAATCCTGTATAATGTATTTGATTACGGTAATAAAAAAAACAATTAATTGTATTTTGAGCACACCAATTAATCAATTCTTCTCTAGTAAAATTATTGTGAGTTATTTCCAATTTTATTTTTGAATCAGGAATTAAGACAGAATTACATTTAGTTATGATATCATTGATTCTAGATTGATTATCAGGAATATGAGTAGCATATGGAATATTAAAACGTATAATTGCTTCATCAAACTCTTTTTGTACTTGTTCTATAATTAAATCCCATCTTTTTCCTCCAGTTGCAAACCCAAAACTTCCTATTATAGGAATTGAAGGTTTTATATAAGGAATAAAATTATGTGATTCTAATGGTCTAGGAAATCCATAAATATTGCGAATATCTGATATAGAACTATCTAATACAATATATCCTGTAAAAAATTTGGGACTTCTAGATATTACATCTTCTCTATGGTCAACCTCTGTAACAATACAATAAACAGGTTTATTAAATTGCTTCATCATTTCTTCATTAACCCAAAAATTAACAACATCATGATAATTCACAATAGCAAAATCATATTCATATAAGAAATTGCGATTTTCTGTATATTCCAAAGAGAAGAATGGAGAAGATTTCAAACAATTATAAACCATTAATCCAGATTCATAAATACTGCAGGTTGCACGTTGACTATTATAAAAAATTCCCCGCATTTTTGGCATAGAACTAAATCCAAGAATTTTATCTACCTTTTCAATAAGATTTTTATTGCTATATTTATTGCGAAACTTCTCCCCAATAATTTCAGAATTTTTTATACATTCAAATATCGGAGTTTTATATACACATATAGAATCTGAATATATATTGCGAAACATTATACTATCGGAAATAATAAATGGTACATTTACAGATATGGCATAATCAATTACACTGGATATTCCAACAACTTCTCCTCTATCAGGAGAAGTATCATATAAAAATATATTGCAGGTATTTGATGATAAAAACATGAGAATTTCCTCATTTGTAAAAAATTCATGAGTTATTATAAGTTTTATTCCTGATTTTCTTTCTATAGATTCACATCTATTTACAATATCGCGAATATTGGCTTCTCTATTGGAATCAAAATGCGCAAAAGTAATAAGTAATTTAATAATTGCTTTATCATATTGTTTGTTAACTTCTTCAATAATCTTCTTAAACCCTTTATTATGAAATCCAAAGCCGAATGAACCAAATATTGGAACATCTTCTCCTTCATTGCATTCTATAAAAGTTTTGATTTTGGAATTTTGAATTACAGTATTAGAAATTATAGAGTCTACTTCCTCAAAAATCGGTCTAGGAATATTAAATTTTTTGTCAGTTTCGGTTTCATTTGGGTCAATTGTTAATACATAGTCAAACATAGTTTCATTGGTTTCATGAGGAACACCAATATTGATACCAGATTTATATATTGTTGTTTGATTTAACCAATGCATAGTTGCTCTATGATAATTATAAATTATACAATGTGGTGATTGAGAAGTGATGCATCCAATATATTCTTGATAATTTTCAACTTCGCAATAAATGTAAGTATATTGAGTTGATTTTTTTAGTATATCATATAATCTAAGACCATATTGATATACTCCACATGATTTAATTTTATGATTTAAAAATAAGATTTTCATAATTAAATAATAAACTAATATAAACAAGTCTTTATATAATTGTTATAATTTTATAGATAATATGAGAAGTTATAGTCAAGCAAGTCAGGATATTTTTGTAAGAAAATTAACAAAAAATAAATACAATGGAACATTTCTAGAAATTGGATCTAATCATCCAATTACACACAATAATACATATATTTTAGAAAGCGAAAATAATTACAAAGGAATTATGGTTGAATATGACGTATCATTTAAACCTCAATATGAAATTCATAGACCAAATTCTATTCATATATTGCAAGATGCACAAACTGTGAATTATAAAAGTATTTTAGATTCAAATAATTTTCCAAAAGAAATAGACTATCTACAGATAGATTTAGATGTAGACAATAGATCTACATTAAATACATTAGAACTTCTCAATAATACAGTTTTTGATACATATAAATTTGCAACTGTAACTTTTGAGCATGATATTTATACAGGAAATTATTTTGATACGCAACAAAAATCAAGAGAAATTTTTGAAAAAAGAGGATATATTTTAGTTTTTCCCGATGTTTCTGTATTTTGGGAAAATAAATGGCGTAAATTTGAAGATTGGTATGTTCATCCTGATTTAGTTGATGCTGATATTATTAATAAAATAAAATCAGATATTAGTTTAACTCATGAAGAAATAGTAAAAATACTCGATAAATTATAAAGAGTTAATGTATTCAATACTATGATATGGTTTAAAAATTTCATTATCTGTATATGATGAATATCCATAATTATTTGGTCCTCTATAAATTATTTGAAAACTGGGATATGTAATTCCAAGAAAAACATTTTTTAAAATTTCATTATTTTGATTAATTAGCATTCTAATATGATCTAATAATTGTCTTTCTGGACATAAAAAATATAAATTATTATATGAATTAATGTCATATGTCCATGGAGGAAAAAAATAATTAAATATTCCATCTACATTATCAATCGTAAATTGATATGATCCTATAAAATTTATAAAATTAAATATATCTTTATAATCTTTGTCAGATATAATTAAATGGTCATGTTCCATACATATTTTTTTTTGTTTATTAATAATGACATATAATAATTGTGTAAAATTTTGCATAAGTCTAACATCTAAACGAATTTTAATAAAATAATCGTATTCTATTCTATTTGAAATTTCATAATCTAAAACCATTTTATAACAGCAATATATTCTATAATTTTGATAAAGAGGTTCTATATAATTATTATATTGAGGTAAATTTTTAATAGTCTCCAAATATTTATCATAAAAATATTCGTATTTTTCTATTTCAGTTGATATAGGACTATAATACCAATTTTGTTCAGTAAAATTAATATTTTTTAAATTTTCTCCAAAATAATTAACTGTTTTATTTATATCTATTTTGTCCGTCGATATAAAAATATCATAATCAAAATTTTCTTTAAATTCAGCATTTATTAAATATTTTGAAATAGAATCTAATATAGTATTATCATTATTATTTTCACCTAAACTATTATTTCTTATTTGTCCAGTAAACATTATGGCAATTTTTTTCTTCATATTATATAATAATAATTATTATATAATATACTATATAAAATAAATATGAAATTAATCTTTAATCACCTGACAATAAATTGTCAGGTGAGTACCTGAATTGTGCATAGCATAATTCAGGTTAAAGACATGCCTCTATTAACTAGTCTGATACACCGGTGTATCAGACCAGGCGAATAGAGGTTAATATTGCATATAGGTTAAATATTTTTTGGCACCAAGAAGATAACTATACATTAACAAGTAAAGGGTTTATATGGTCATATCCTAAAATGAAAATAACAAATAAATATATAATTATTTAATGCCTGAATTAAATAATTATAAAATAGATAAAAATGCGTATGCAGTATGTAGTGATTATATAATAAAATTTATTGAAACTGATGCGTAATTATATATAAAATATAATATATTATATTATATTGTATTTAAAATGAATATAGTAGAATCTGATAAAAGTATTTCATATACATTTGTTAAACATACTATAATTGAAGAGTTTGTTAATTTTACTGTAAGAGAAATAAATCAAAATGGATTATCAAGAAAATATTCATGTTATGACCAAGATGATACTGATTTTGGCTGGTATCCAATAGTTGCTGGACCAGGAAGAATTAACGGTCAAGAATTTTCTATTGATAATCAAGAAATTTTAAAAAAATATTTAACTGAGATGAAACAAAAAAAAGAAAAACTCTCAATTATTGAAATTGGAGTTCATCGAAATGAATATGTTTTATCTTCAACCAGTATTTTTTTGGATAATAAAAGAGATACTGATATTTATTTAGGAATTGATATAGAAGACAAATCTATATTGAATAATCCAGACAAAAATATTTTTACAATTAAATCTCCTTCTCAAAATACAGAATTAATTTTTAATTATTTAAATGAAATTGGTATACATGAAATAGATATTCTAATGATAGATGGATATCATTCAATTAATCAAGTATATTTTGAATGGGAAAATTATACACCATTATTATCATCAAACGGAATAGTTATAATGCATGATACAAATTCTCATCCTGGTCCTTATTTTTTAATTAAAAGTATAAATACTGAACATTATGATGTATATAAATATTTATCAGATGTTGTTGATTGGGGAATAAGTGTAGCTATAAAAAAAAATATTTAGATTAACCTCTATTCACCTGGTCTGATACACCAGTGTATCAGACTAGTTAATAGATGCATGTCTTTAACCTCAATTATGCAAAGCATAATTGAAGAACCCTATTTACAATTAATTATCAGTAGATTAAAGGTTAAAAAAAAGTTAGCAATATTCTTTCAAAATACTCATCGTATTAATTTGTTGTCTCCATCCCAAATCATACAATTTTTGTGATGTTCCGCTTATATTTATTGGCTGAGTATCCAATCCATGATGTCCCTTTTCAATTATCGCCACAATTTTACCACCGGAATATATTACATTATCCATCATATATGCATCAATTCCATGTAATCCATACATATGTATAACATATCCACTAACTGTGCTATTTAAATCACCAGCAATAATATAATCATCGCCCACCGGTTGTTCCATGATGACTCTGATGGCTTTTGCCGCATCAGATGCATGTAATAATGTTCTATAAGAATCTAATGGACCTAATTGCAACGGTTCTCCAGTCTTCTTCCATTTTTTGGCATGATCAGCCACACGACGTAGTAAAAAATTTCCTGTTTTATTTTTAGATTCGACCGTAAAAAGAACTCCATTAGAAAATTTCATTCCATGTGCTTCCCGATAAAAATCCACAATAGAATGTCCCATAATTTTGGCTATAGAATACGGATGACAATGATACATATTTTTATCATTCTCTTTCACTTCATAATTAATATGTCCCTTATAAATTTCCGCACTAGATGCATTAAACAATTTCACATCTTTCCAACCATTTCGATGGATAATATCACATATATTTGCAACTGCCATTCCATTTAATTCTAATGCTTTAATAGGAGAATTATATGCTTCGACTGCACTGGAAATTCCAGCCAAATGTATAATAATATCGGGTCGAATTATATCCAAGTTAACTTCTAATTTCGATTTATTGCCAATATCAAAATACATTTTTGTAATGTCTTTCCCACAAATATCTCCGCAAATTGTGTGCGCAAATCCATATAAACTATGTTTTCCATCTGAATATTCTTCTCTAACATATCGCCCGATCATTCCGTCACAACCTGTAATTAAAACTTTGGGTTTCTTACTATAGATTTCAAAATGAGGAAAAGGAAAAATTAATTGTCCACCATTCTCCAAAAATTCATCCTCGCGTTGAATAATTTCTTCTCTAAAATGCCATGGCAAAACTAGTAAATAATTCGGCGGGTTTGCTCTCATAGTTTCCTCCGCAATAATTCCAATTCCAGTTGATGTCATTTTTCCGACTTTACTTAGATTTCTTTCTACTGCATAACGAATCTCGCGTTCTCCAATTCTTCCATATTGCAAAAGACAGTTCCCCTTAGTAGATGCCCCATATATTTGAATTGCCTGTCTGCATTTATTTACAGCATTAATAAATTGATTAAGTTTAGTAATCTCATAATCACATCCCTCCATAAATCGGGTATATAAGTCGGGATTTTTAATACCATATTCGCGTTCATCTTCAATAATTTTTGAAACCAAATCAGATGCTTCTGAATATGAATCACACGATTTTTTGGCGAAATAAATGCGAAAACTTCCTCCATTGCATTCGTTGAATTTTATATCGATTATTTTAAAATCAGCCATATCGGCAATTTGTTTTACTGCGGTAAGAGAATAATATTCCAAATGCTCATGACAAATGGTATCAATACTATTGCGTCTTAACATGGTGAGAAGATAACTTTGTTCACATGTCCAAATACCATCGTCCGCCAAAATTGTATGAATATCTTTGGCAAACTGAACTGGATCTGGCAAATCATAGAACATAGAAATTGATGAGACTACTTTTGGTCTAACATCCGAATAAACATTTCGAAAATTGACCAAAGTAAAATAGGTGGGAATTAACTCAACATCTCCGTAATATTGGGCAAACTGTTTTCCAGTTGGATCAACGCCGATTCTTTTCAATTTTGAACTGTAATTTTGTAACATAGTGGAATCATTACTTCCGATATCGACAACCGCATCTCCATCGACCAAACCAACAACTTTGCTAAGTATTTCATCATTATATGATTTAAGATGTTGGCGCATGGTATTATTAATTCCAGAACGATAACCATATTCATATTCATATAATTCGGAAGCATTAGTAGAATATTTTAATTGAACTAGACTGCATTCTGTACAAAGAGAAAGAACAATTGGCGTAGATGGAGTACTAAAATCACCGTATAACGGAAATCGGGATGTGATAACCTGTTGTCCAAGGTCAATTACATCAACCAAATTGGAATTTTTACATATACGGCATTCAGTACAAATACTTTGAATTTCAATCATTTTCAAATAAATATATATCGAAATATATGTTTATTTTTTTAAGTTAATTTTACATATTACTTTATTTATGGTCTTTTTATATTTTTATGTTTTTATTTGTTAGTTGTATTTTTACGTATTATTTTATCTATAAGAATTGATAACTTCTCCCAAATTTCCATCTAACTGTAATTGTTGAATATTACATTTATAATGATTTTCAATATCCTTCATATATCTAATATCTTGACGAGTAATGAAATTAATTGCAACTCCTTTTCTTCCCCAACGACCACTTCTTCCGATTCTATGTAAATAATTATGAATACAATGAGGAACATCAAAATTAATTACGACACTTACTTGCTGAATATCTATTCCTCTAGAAGTAATATTAGATGAAATTAATACTCTTGCGTGACCATTTTTAAATTGATTAAATGCAGTATTTCTCTCTATTTTTGTCATAGAACTATGCATACAAATAACAGAAAATCCCTCTTGTAACATAACATTATATAAATCAATCACCCGTTTTACACTATTAACATAAATAATACATTGTGAAACTGTTAAATGTTCAAATATCAGTTTAACAGCCTCTTTTTTGGCAATATCATTGGGTAAAGCAACAAAATATTGTTTAATTCCGTCCAAAGTCAATTCTTCTGCCTTCATAATAATTTTAACAGGATCTCTCATAAATTTGCTAGATAACTCAAGAACATCTTCTGGCATTGTAGCACTGAAAAGTGAAACCTGAATATCACTCGGTAATTGCTGGAAAATATTATAAATTTGCTCTTTAAATCCAGTGGATAACATATCATCCGCCTCATCAATAATAAGAATCTTAAGAAAACTGACATTTAATTTATCACGTTTAATCATATCAAAAATTCGGCCGGGAGTTCCAACGATAACTTGAGGTGTATTTTTCTGCAAATTAATAGAATCCTCATTAATAGAAGTTCCGCCAATAAGAGTTTGAACACGCAAATTAGTCATCATACTTCCCAATCCAGTAATAACATTAGCAGTTTGCATGGCTAATTCATGTGTAGGCGACATCAAAATTGCTTGAACTTTGTTTAATCCAGTATCAATGGATTGTAATGTTCCTATGGAAAAAGTGCCAGTTTTTCCAGTTCCAGATTGAGCCTGGGCAATAATATCACGTCCCTTAACAATTGGAAGAATAGCCTTTTTCTGAATAGGACTTGGTTTTTCAAACCCCATACTATAAATACCTCGCAATAGTTGTGGATTAATATCAAAATCATCCCAATTTTCGATTGTAAATTCGGATGATTGCATGTCTTCAGTATTTATAGAGTTAGATGAATTTTGTTCTATTGTATTAATATAATCTGTCATTTTTAGTATAAAATTATATAGAGTATAATAAATATAGCATTATCTTTTTATATTTATTATTATATATTATATATTATATATTATATCATATTATATACGATAATAAAACTATATAAAAACTTCTCCCGATAATAAGATATACTATAAGAATAAAATATAATATATCTCTAATATAAAATATAAAATGACAGATATACATAATTATTATAATATTTCCGATTTTCAAAATATATATAATGCTGGGATAAGTTATACTTTACCAGAATCGGTTACAAATATTTTCAAATATTTATTACAAGAATTAAATATTAAAGAGCCTACAAATTTTACTAGGACAAGTGGAGAGGGATTCTCTAGACCGGATAATAGACGGAGTCATATGTCTGGAAATTCTGATAGAAAACCTTCTAGAAATGATAGAGGTGGTCGAAGTGGTGCAAAAGAAATCAATAATGAAGATTGGGAGGCACTCACCAGTTTCAAAACTACAAAGATTGTTTCGGCGGAAGGAATTGATAAGCGTATTAATGAAATTCGTGTTGTATTAAATAAAATATCTGCAAAAACTTATGAAACACAGAGAGAAATTATTTTAAAATCTATTGGAGAATTTATTGATTTAGAAAACTACGAAACAAAATCACAAGATATTGAAAAATTAACAAATATAATTTTTGATATAATTGCACACAGTAAGTTTTTATCAGAATTAAATGCCGACTTATATTCACATTTATACAATAAATTTACTGTTTTTAAGGATTTATTAACCGCGAATTTAGAGAAGTTTCATCATAGTATTGATAGTATTAATTATGCAGATCCGAATACCGATTATGATGAATATTGCAAATATATTAAGATAAATGATTCTAGAAAATCAGAGACACTTTTTTACATAAATTTATACAAAAAGAAAATTATTGATATTACACAAATATTTACAATTTTAGAATATTTTTTAACCAAAAGCACTGAATATGTTAATATGGAAAATAAGTCAAATGAATTAGAAGAAATAACGGAGAATGTTTTTATTATAATTTCAAATATTGTTCAGGATTTAATAGATAATGAAGATTGGGAAAATAAGTTATTTCCAATGGTAGATAAATTGGCAAAAATGAAGGCAAAGGAACATAAGAGTTTAACTAATAGAATAGTATTCAAATATATGGATATTATTGATTTAGTAGACGAATAATTTATATGTTGCCGTAAAAAATAAATAAAATAATAATTTTGTTATATATAGATTATATTATATATAACAAATGGTTTCATCAAAAATTAACACATCTATAAATTATCCAGAAATAAAAGCATTAGATCCGGAAGATAAAGGACATGCTTCTTCTTTATATATAATCGAAGTTTTAGATACTGAAATAATAATTGTTTTAGGTAAACCAAAATATACTTTTTCTAATAAAGGAATTGTTTATTATCCGATATATATTGTTTCTGATGAGAAAATAAAATCCCAAATTGGTGTTTACGAACATAAAATTTCTAATACTATTAGTTTATTAGATGAAGATGGTGATGTAGATATAGAAAAATTAGATAAACCATTAATTTATAGTTTTGTTACTAAAAAATATTTAGAAAAATCAAATACTAATCCAGGTGAATATATGAGTAAAGAATTAAAAGCGGAATCGGAAAAAAATGAAAAAAAAATTGAAGAAATGATATCAAATAAAAATGAACCTAAAGAAGAAACTGAAGAAGAAGATGTAATGAAATTAAAAATTAATCGCGATAAAATATCTGAACAAAAAACAGAAGAAAATAAGGTTTTAGAGAAGGGAATTTTTACAGTAAATTCTAATTTTAAACCTCCATCGCAATTAGAAGAAGAAACCGAAGAAATTGCTGATAAAATAAAGCACAAATACAAAGAATCATCATCAAATAATTGGATACAGAAATTTATGAAAAATGAACATTATAAAATAAATGAAGTGGAATCTCAAGGAGATTGTTTTTTCGCGGTATTACGAGAAGCATTCTCTAATATTGGCCATAATACTAGTGTATTAAAATTGCGAACTCTTCTCTCATCTAAAGTTACTGATGAAATATATCAGGAACGAAAAGATTTATATAATCAATTTGAAACTTCCAAAATAGAAATTAAAAAAGAATTAAAAGATTATAAACAGGCAAATACTGAATTTATAAAAAGAATGAAAACCGTTAGTGATAAACAAGAGAAGGAGAAGATTATTGAAGAAACCAAAAAAATAAAAGATGCATATGATACTAAAATGACGGAATTAAAAGAATTGGATAAACTTCAATCTGATTATATTGGATATATGAAAAATATAGATTCTTATGAAAAATTCAAAGAATATATATTAACGTCATCATATTGGGCAGACGAATGGGCAATATCAACATTAGAATACTTATTAAACATTAAAGTTATTATATTATCAGAAGAGGCATATAAAGAAAAGGCATATGACAATATTTTAAATTGCGGAGAAATTAGCAAGGAATTGCAACAGGCAAATAGTGCAACTTCTCGAAAGTTTGACCCAGAACACTATATTATAACAACTTATTCGGGAAATCATTATCGCCTAGTTTCCTATAAAAATAAATCGATTTTTACTTTTGGAGAAATTCCATATGACATAAAAATTCTAATTATAAATAAATGTTTGGAGAAGAATTCCGGTATATATTATCTAATTCAAGATTTTCGCAATTTTAAAACTCGTTTTGGAATAGATGCTGATGAAGGAAATCCAGAAATGGAAGATGAAGAATCAGATGGAGAAGGTAATGTTTCTGTGAATTCTTCTAGTAGGTCTGCATATTATAATAAATCTACTGTGTTTACATTTCATGGAAAGGCACTTGGTACACCAAAACCTGGTAAGGGGTCTAATGAGAAGATAGATAAAGAGCGTGTAAATGAATTTGTTGGATTATCTAAAATAAAAGATTGGAGAAAAAAACTAGATGATACATGGGCAGAAACTCAATTTACAATAGATGGAAAAAAATGGGCGTCAGTTGTCCATTATATGGAAGGAAGTAAATATCGAAAAGGATTTCCAGAATTTTATGAAAAATTTTCACTTGATGAACCAAGTGAAATATCGAGAGATGTAGAAATAGCAAAACATGTAGGAGATATTAGAAAGTCAAAATATAAAGAAATGCGTCCACAAGGAATTAAAATGGATGCGGATTATAATTTAGGTCGCAAAGAAACAGAACGAGAATTAGCATTAAAGGCGAAATTCACACAGAATGAAGATTTAAAACAATTATTAAAAATGACAAAGGATGCTTTATTGCAAATATATAATAGACGAAGTCCGCCAACAAAAGATCATTTACTTATGAAAATACGTTCAGAATTGTAAATCTTCTCCTTATATTCAATAAAAAATCTATTTAATATTATCTTCTCAATGTAATATAATATGAAACTATAAAATGCATGAAGTTACAAAATATTTAAAATCTTTCATTAAAAATGAATTTGGAACTGAGATACGTAAAGTGGTGAAGATGACAAATAAATCAAATAATAATATGTTATCGCAAATTTTAAATGATATTATATCTGCAGAAAAACAATGGAATAAAATTCATGATCGAATTATTATAGAAGATATGCATCAAGAATCTACAAAAAAATCAATAACATCATCATTTATGCCAAGCGAAATTAAAACATATTTAATAAAACATAATATTTTAACACAAAAATGTTTTTTTAATATTAATAAACAATTGATAACTGTTTTTTTATCATATTTATCATCTTCTCAAATACAAAATATAAATAATCCAAAAATAAATAAATTCTTCAATGACAGATTTAAATTAATATATTTATGGTTATATGTTTCAAATAAATATCGAGATTCAAAATGTTCTAATACTGTTACAATAAATATATATTTATCAGATTTATATAAAATATTGCCTGAAAAGGGAGTGCCATTAGACGAAGAAAATGTAAATACGGCTATTACAACTAGTTGTGTTAAAAATGGACAAATATTTATATATAGAGAAGAAGAATGGTTTAAGGTTTTAATGCATGAGACATTTCATGTATATGGTATGGATTTTACAAATAGAACACATATTTTAGAGGATTTTCAGAATATAATGGATAAAAAAGTATCTGATATAATATCTGTTAAAACTGAATTAAGATTTTTTGAAACTTACTGTGAAATAAGTGCAGAATGGCTGAATATATTATTTTATACATATTTTAATTTACATGGACAATCTTCTCAAAATATTATTAATCAATTCTATAAAAATTTGGGTTATGAGAAGATCTTCTCAATTATACAGTCAGAAAAACTATTAAATCATTATGGAATTGAATATATAAATATTTTTAATAGAGAGCCAACAAACATTAAATCAATAAATACACAATATAAGGAGAAGACATATGTTTTAAGTTATAATATATTCAAATCGGTTTATATGTTTAATTTGGAGAAGTTATTTGAATGGTATGAAACAAAAAACGAAAATAGTTTGCGAATTAAACTAACAGAAGAAAATATGAATTCCTTTTTAAATCTTCTCAAAGAAAACTATCAAAATACTGAATATTTAAATCTTCTCCAAAATGCTAGAGAATGGATTATGGAAAATGAAAATAGAGATAGCATTGAAACAAAAACATGCAGAATGAGTATGTTTGAAATATAATATATTGTAAATCAAGATAAAAACATCTTATACATATATATCATTATATATATATGTATACTGAAACAAGAATGGAAAGAGCAATAAATTTATTATCAACTATAACTGAAAAATCGGTTCCTTATTTTACATTTAAGGGCAAATCTTTTTTTGCAAAACCATGTAATATTTATGATGGAGATACATTTTCAATCATTTTTGAATATGGTAATGAAATTATGAAATATAAATGCAGAGCCATGGGATATGATACAGCAGAAATGAAACCCAGATTAAATGTGGAAAATAGAGAGCAAATTATTGAAAAAGCCCAATCCGCAAAAAATAGATTTACTGAACTTCTCCAAAAACATCCTAGTGGATTAGTTAAAGTAGAATGTTTAGAGTTTGATAAATATGGAAGAATTTTGGTAAATGTTTGGAATATGGTAGACACGAAATCTTTGAATGAAATTATGATTGAAGAAGGTCACGGAAAAACATATTCTGGTGGAACTAAAGAAGAATGGTAATAGCACAAAATAAAAAAACCATGTAAAATACACACATCACATCACATCACATCACATCACATCACATCACATCACATCACATCTATTATTTAACTCACAATTGCCCTCACTCAATTTACATATGATATGATTTAACTAATCTAACATTTACATTATATACATTTTCATTTTTCTCTAGTTTTAAATTACTTTGAATATGTTGAACTACTGCATCATACATTACACTTTTAACAAAATCCGAAATATATACATTATTTGTAGTATTAAATTTTATAGCGAACATATTATTTTTGTGATGATAAATTGAAATATTACGTATATTTTGTATTTTTTTAAAATTTTTTACGTTTAGTAAATGTAATAACATAAAATTTATTTGATTAACATATTCATCATTTCCTATAAGATATGAATCTTTATAGTATTCATTAATTTGATTTTCATTATCAATATCATTAATTTCTACGTATAATAGATGTGTAATATTAACTGGCTCATTTGTTTCTCGAGTTAATATTGGACGATTTGCTATAAAATCTAGATTTGTCCATTCTGATTCACATGTAGTTTCTTCAAATTTATTTTCATTTTCCGAAACATTATATAATATGTTATGTAATTTAATGTTTTCATTTTCTAATTGTGCAATTTTATTTTTTAATTCTTCAATTTCTTTATCTTTTTCACTTATTTCTTTAATTTTAATTTCTAATTCATTTGCAAGTTGGGGGGCATTCATTTCAGTATCTTTAATTGGAGTCTTATTTATCATAAAACGTATAAATTTTGTTTTATGATCTATAAATCCAATATAATTTAAATCAACTAAATTAAAATATTGGAGTCTTTCGCGTAATGATTGCGTAAAATCATTATTATTCCAATAATCGAAATGTATAAATGCCATGTATTTGGTATTCGAATTTTCTTTTTTTGTAAAATCAATTCTTTTTACTTTTCCTAATCCATAAATGAATTCAATGAGATATTTTAATCTACCTTCATCAATTAAATCATTTGGTAACATAGGAATAAATAAACTGTTCCAATTAGATGGAACATTAGGAATACGATGTTCAAATAAGATATTTTCGGTTGCCATTGTTATAGAGTAATAGAATAATAGAGAAATAGAGGAACAGAAAGTATAGAGTAAAAGTATAGAGTATAGAATATAGAGTATTAGATTATTAATAATACATATGCCACGAGGGGGATATTAATTTTATATTTAAAAAGGATTTCAATTTTTTATACGATAATCTAATTTATTGTATAAAAATATAAATATATATTTCTGTCAATTCTTTTTTCCAATATAAATTTCATATATTTTATATTTGTTATATTATTGTAAAATTGATTTATAGATTAACTATGTATATATATATAAAGTTAACAAAATAACAATTAAATTATTAACAAAATAAATGGGAATAAAGCATTTAAATAAATTTTTAATGTCAAATTGCTCAAAAAGAGCAATATCAAAAATAAATTTCGCAAGTTTATTTGGTAAAACTCTAGCAATAGATACAAGCATATATATCTATAAATTTATTGGCGATGGTAGTTTAATAGAAAATATGTACATGTTTATTTCGATATTAAAAAAACATAATATTACGCCAATATTTGTGTTTGATGGAAAACCGCCAGAAGAAAAAAAAGACTTAATAACTCGCAGAAAAAATAAAAAACAAGAAGCTGAAACGGAATATAATGAAATAAAACTAAAAATAGAAATGGAATCAGAATTAAATGAGAAAGAAATTCGAGAATTAGAACAAAAAATGGAAATACTTAAAAAACAGTTTGTCAGAATAAGACAAACTGATATAGATACAACAAAAGAAATATTAAGATCTTATGGTATAAAATATTTAGAATCAGAAGGAGAAGCTGATGTTTTATGTGCAAAATTGGTTCTTTCTGAAAAAGTATGGGGATGTATAAGCGATGATATGGATATGTTTTTGTATGGGTGTAATCGAGTTATAAGACAGGTAAGTTTACTTAATCAAACATGTTATTTATATAAATTCGATATTATTTTAAAAGAATTGGAAATGCCGATGAATATTTTTAGACAGATTATGGTTATTTCTGGAACTGATTATAATATTGGAGATAAAACTAATCTAGATGAAACTATAAAGTGGTATTATGAATACCAAAAATATATTTATAATATGTCTAGATATTGCCAAAAAAACGTTACTCATACAGAATATTCATTTTTTGAGTGGTTAAATAAAAATACAAAATATATAGATGATTATGGAAAATTGATAAAAACATATGATATGTTTATATTTTATGATTTTATGGATGTAAGACAGTATGATGAAATAATTGAGAAGAATCAAAATTTAACTATACGAGATATTAATATGGCAAAACTATACGAGATTTTAAGAGAAGATGGGTTTATTGTTTAGATTCATTTTCAAATTCATATATAGATTGAATCATAGACATCATTTCTTTCATATTTTGTGTAAGTATTTTAATTTCTTCTTTTAGAGAAATAATTTCATTTTGCATATTTATTTGAATGTTTATATCATTTTTTTTTAATTTGTTTTTTTGGGTTTCCGATTCAGGTATACTTGTGTTTATTATTTTTTCTTTAATAGATTTTTTGTATTCTTCTCTAGAAAAATCCGTTTTAATTCGGTTATCAATTAATTCTTTTATTTCTATTTCATTAATTCCAATAGTTTTTGATATATCTTCAAATGAACTACCATTTTTATACATATTATAACATAAATCTCTGATTCGACATTTTATTCCTCCAATAGTTCTTTTATGATTATTTGCAATAATACTATAATCAATCTTATTTTTTATTTCTTCTAATAACATATTATCCTCAGTTTCTTTCCAAGGTTTGCCTTTATTTTCTAGAGTATTTTCCATTTTATTATTTATAATATTGTAGATCGTATAACAATATTATATTTTAATGTCAATTTTTTACACTAATGACGCAATAAATGAACCATTAAAATCCTCAATACCAGTATGTTTCAAATTAATACTAACGTCCATATAAACATTTCCTCCCATCTTTGACCAACGATGACAAAATAACCAATCTTCTGAATAATAATGGTCATCCTCAACTCCACAATCAAAGAGAGCATATGCCCATTTATTCTCATCTCCCTTTAAAAATCCAACATCATCGGTATATTTTGTCTTTGGATAAGCTTTCGCCATTTGTTCAATAGTGTTGCGTTTAATCATCATAAATCCAGTTGCAATATGCTTTACTTTTGTCAAATTATTCTCAATAGTAAGTACATTATTTAAAAAATTCGTATTGTATTTCAATAAATTATGCTGAATCATATTTTCATCGCTAATTACATTGCGCAATTGTGATGCATTTTTACGTTGTAACATCTTCTCAACATTTGTATTCTTATCTAATAAAACATTCCAATTATATTTCTTTAATGGATACACTCCTCCAATCAAATATTTATCTGCAATAAGTAACTTCAAAATATCAACTGGATCCCACGTAATATCACTATCAATAAAAAGCATATGAGTTACACTGGGATTACTCATTGCCTTAGCAATTAAATTATTTCTGGCACGAGAAACTAAACTATCATTCTTGCAAAATTCAACTGTAAGATTAATTCCAATTTGGCGAAATAAATTCATAGTTTCCATTAAACAATGAACAAAATTAACATAACAAAGGCTTCCGTAACAGGGTGTTAAAATACAAACATGAGGATGATTTAATTTAACATAATCTTCGACTTTTTTTGTGAACATAACATTTGCTTCTTGTACCAAATTAGATTGAGCAACATTAGGAGGAAGAGGAATATTTTTCAAATCTGGTTGCTGAATTTGATTTGTAATATTTATTGGAGAAGACTGAGATGCAGAAGGCAAAACAGGCAAACTAGGAATGTTTTCATTAATAACTATTTTAATATTATCTTCTGATGAACTCATATCAATATTTTATATATTATTATAATCAGTAATAATTTTTTATATTGATTTAAAAAGAATATATATTATTTTATTATTTATTGAATATACGTTATAAAATAATGGAAATATTCTGTGATTATTCAAATAAAGAATGTTTTACTTTTAACTATGATAAAGTATTCAAACAAAATTTAGTATTATTAGAAGATAATATTACGCATAGAAGATATAAAATAAATCTTCCTGGAAATTATTCTCAAATATATTCTTGGATGAATATTATAGATTCTAGTAAAGGATATAGTTTTTATAGAATTGATAGAAAAATTGTATTGGTTGTAATTCCTGATAAAAAATTAGATTATATTTCATGTAATTCAGAAAAAAAACTGTATATTAGTAAAATTATAAAACATAATCGAGAAGATTTAAATCAATATTATTTATCGGATATTTTTTGTACAAAATATGAAGAAAAAGTATTTGAAATTTATTGTGATGAATATATAGAATATGACCCTGAAACTGTTAGGATCGAAAATATATATAATGTTTCTGAACTAAAATCAATTATTTGTTTCCTTCGAGAAAAATATTGCAAATAAACATCATGAATTTTATTATTTTGTACATAATCATATATTTTATAATAAATATTCCTATACATAGAGAAGATTCATAGATATTAGAGATCGTTAGATTCATTTGTGAGAAGATTATATTATAGTGTATTGTTTTTATTTATATTAGTGTACACTATTATAAATAAAAATCAATTTTATAATAAGTATTCAAATTTTTTTATAGTAAATAAAAAATATAATTATTTATTTTTTATTTATTTTTTACTGCTTTATTTTATGATAATTTTTATAATATTTTTTGTTTTTAATAATTTATTTATTATTATTTCACCAATTTTTATTTATTTATTTGTTTGTTTGTTTTAAGCAGTGGCAGTAGGAGTAGCCTTAATGAAGTGATGCTTCATGTACTTCTGGAGATTGAAATAAGTGAGTTGGTCATCCTTGCCTAACTTAAGGAGACTAGTTAACTTAGCATCGGCATTAATCTTGCGACCATTCTCCTTGTCCTGAAGACCATTAGTACGGATATAGTTATTAATCTCACGAGAAACAGCGGTTCTAGCGAGTTCAGTGCCATGAGCCTTGCCTAAGAAAGTGGCTAACTCGTCAGAAATCTTGGTAGGCTTAACAAAGCCAGAGGGTTGACGATTGACATTAGTCTTTCTCTTCTTTGAAGATAATTTTTGAGCAGTCTTTAACTCCTTGGATACTTGCTTCTCAAGTAACTTAAAATCAGCTTTCAATGATGAGAAAAGACCATTAAGTTGTACAAGTTTTGCTCCAAAAACACTGAGTCTAGAAACCATAGTTGACTCCTCAACAGGGACAGATTCAACAGCAACGGGCTGAGAAACAACAACGGGCTCGGGAACTGGTGCACTCACGGGAGCACTGGCAACTTCAGTCTTCTTAGCCTTAGGAGCCTTCTTAGGGGCGGGAGTCTCAACGACTGGGGTAGAGGAAACAGCGGGAACACTAGCAGAAGGAGTAGATTTAGATTGACGGACCATTTTATAGATTATACTGGGTTATATACATTATAATAACCTATTTTTTAAGTAGTTTTAACGCATAATATATTTAATATATATAAAATGGCATCATATGTCCAGTATTTCCTAAAGATTTTCCTATAAAAAAAGAAAAAACGCGGAAAAATAAAACATATTTTCATATTTTTTATAAAAAAATAAAAAATATAATATCTTCTCAATTATAAATAATATAAATCAAGATAAGATGAAATTTTCTCAAATCTAAAAATAAAAATTCCAAATAAATTTAACCTCTATTCACCTGGTCTGATACACTGGTGTATCAGACTAGTTAATAGAGGCATGTCTTTAACCTGAATTATGCTATGCACAATTCAGGTCCTCACCTGACAATTTATTGCCAGGTGATTA
>JACCDW011463362.1_pt1 | contig 23148 bp, 24 predicted proteins | sample 7449781 | NCBI WGS metagenome assembly JACCDW01 (sample SAMN15323449, study PRJNA562643) | freshwater metagenome | isolation source: river surface water | place: USA:Blue River Watershed | collected 2017-08-18
CTGCATTGAGAAATACACCTCCTGCATTCAAAAATTTCATTCCATTCCATTCAGATGGATTATGCGATGCAGTAATTGAAATTCCACCAATGGCTTCTGAATGTTCTGTTTCAAGTTGTACTGTTGGGGTTGGAGCAATGCCTAATGCGATCACATCTCTACCACATGAAATCAAAGTAGAAATAATCACTTCTTCCATCCAAACACCAGAAGGTCGGCCATCCCTTCCAATTACAATAGGACCCGGTGGAAGATAAGCTGCGAAAGCCCTAGAATATGAAGTAATCAACTCTTGAGTCAATTCATCATTTGTAACTCTAAGCCCTGATATTGAGCGTATACATGCCATGATAATCTAGAATAAAATGCTGCAGAAAGGTATTACAAATATACCGTGTTCGACGGTTATGTGGACATAAAAAAAGGCCATCCGAAAAATCGAATGGCCTTAGTTTCTTGAAGATGATTTTATTCCTCTTCAATAGGAGTCTGAATATTGATTTGCACTGTTCTATTGTACAATCTGCCTTCTGGCAATTCATTCACATAGAATGGCAATTCTTCACCTACACCTTTTGATTCCAATACTTGGAATTGACCTTTTGTAGCATTACGAATTGCAGTTTCAACTGTCTTTGCACGATTGGTTGACAATTTTCCATTGGACTCAAACATACCAATAACATCAGTATGACCTTCAACCGCAATTTCAGATTTAGGCATTGTGCGAGTGAACACAAATTCCTTCATGATGCGCTCATTGAATGGACCAGCATCATAACGATTGAATGGGAAAAGAACGAGTTTATAACTTTCGCGAGTTTTTGCACCAGCTTTCTCAACTTTTACGCCAGGCTTATTCTTCACGATCATGACTTTAATCATAGTTGGTTCAGAAGTACATTCAGTGCCATTGATACTTTTAACGATAAGTCTTGCTGTAAAGGCACCTTCATCTGTTACAGATTCCTCTAACTTGGCACCAGCAGCATTTTTCCAATCCCATGTAAAGGTCTTTTCAGTCTTACCTATTTTGGTTAGTGTTACCCACTCACCGTCACCACGCTTCACTTCTATTCTACGTGATTCAACCAATCCTTCATCAATACCATTGTCCAATTGGAAATCCATTGTCAAAGGTGATGGGAAGATAGTCGGCTCGCGGTCGATGAGAGGTTTGCGCACTTGCCAAAGATCTTCTTCTGAACTACTTGCAAAAGTGAGCTCAGTTCTACGGTTTTCAATATTGCTGTATAACTTGCTCTGAGGATCTTTATCACTTGTTTTTGAAGCAACCAATGCATCAGGAAGATTACGTTTTTCGAGTTTCATTCTGCTCTCTTCAATACCCCAAACATTTTTGAGATAATCATATACAACTTGTGCTCTTCTTTGAGAAAGATCCATATCCTTCTCACCAGGAGAAGTTTCATCATTGCAACCTGTTACTGTTACAGAGACATTTGGATGTTTCTTCAAACGATATCCATAGATATTTAAAATGTCATAATACTTCTCAGGAGTATTAGCATTTTTATCACCCACAACTCTTTCATCAGAGAATCCTGATGTTTGAGCAGCTGATGAGAATAATCTATAGCGTGATGGGATGGTTGATGAAGTTGAATCAAAGAATACATAAGGAAGCAATGGGAACAAATCGATAGTCGCAACTTCTTCCAAAACCAAGCCTTTCCATGATGCAAGATTTGGATTTTTCTTGCTAATACGCTTGATATAGTCAGCATATTCCATTTCTGCGGAAATTTGCGGCTTTCTTCCTAAAGTGATTCGAACAGGTGGTTCTTCTTTTGATTGCTTTGCTTTTTCTTCATCATAGGTTGTTTCAGGCTTGATGATAGTAACAGTTTGTGATTTTGTGCCATACTTATCATTTTGTGCTACGATCTCAAACTCGATCTTTTCAGAAGCATTATCGCCTGTACCATAATCAGCATTTTGAACGATATATTGCAATTCAGGCTTACCTTGCTTCAATGAATCTCTCTTTGAAGTTCCGATATGCTTATTCTTGATAGTAACAAGTGCAGGAATTCCCTCACCGGTACATTCATCTAACACAATCACTCTGAGAATAACTGCTCTGGAGAATGGCGGAACAAATGCCATGAAAACATCTTGGCCACCTTGTGAACGCTCAAAAGATCTATCGGATGAGAAATAAATAACATCACCTGAAGCAGGGAATGAAATAAATTCTTCATCATCTTTTGAATTGATACCTGGATAAGGAATTGGTTCAGGTTTTGACCAAATATTTTTTTCAGCATCTTTCAATGTTGTGAAATAGAAATCCTTAGCACCAAGATTTGGAATATGACCTGTAGAGGCAAAGTATAAAGTCACTCCATCCTTTGCGATAAATGGTCCAAGTTCTTCGCCTGCTGTATTGACAGGAGCACCAAGATTTTTCGCAGGTTTCCAATTACCAGTTTCCTCGTCAAAGTCTGCATACCAAATATCATAATTGGTATTGCCTGGATCAGAGTCTGTATTATTTGGACCCAAACGATTTGAAGAGAAATAAATACGGTTTCCATCAGGAGAAAGTGAAGGTTGTGAATCCCAGAAATTTGAATTCACTTCTTTTCCTAGATTTGATGGTCTACCCCATTTTACTCCATCAATTTCAGTCAAGTACAAATCACATGAACCAAAACCATCAGGACGATCACAAGCAGTAAAGACTAGTCTTTGTCCGTCGGATGAAATAGATGCAGCACCTTCATTATAGATGGTGTTAACAGTATTCTTACTATTCTTTGGCTCGGGTTCGATATTGAAGAGTGAATCTGCTTGAAATTCATCCAAACGACCTTCTTTTCTAGATGCCCAAAAGTCATCTGAAGCTGGTCCACGATATTCAACATCATCACTTGCCTTACTACCCTTGCGATTCGAAACGAAAAATAATGTTTTTCCATCGGCAGTAACTGTTGGCGCATATTCATCAGCGTCAGTATTGATTGCAGGACCAAGATTGATAATTTTGATATTCTTGGTTTTCAATGCATTAGCTGCATTGTCATCATCATCTGCTTCAATAGTTGCAGAATAAAGATACAAAGGTTCATTCGGTGCTGATTCACCGGCCTTTGTAACAGCATTGAGCAATTTGCCTTCCAATCTTCCTGCAATTGCAGTCTGTGTGACAGTACTTGCAATAAGCATGAAGCTGAAGAGAAAGAGTAGTCGTTTTTTCATGGCTTAACCTTGAAGTGAAAAACGTAATGTATCTAAATGTACTTTTATTCAATTGGACCGATTGTACAAAGGGCAAATCCTTTCTCAATCGCTGATCCTGTTTGTGCATAGATTTCTTTGATGATACCATTCATTGGAGATTTCAGAGCATTCTCCATTTTCATGGCTTCAAGTACAAAAATGGCCTCACCTTTCTTAATAGTTTGACCTATTGTAACATTGATTGACTTCAATAATCCAGGCATCGGGGCATTTACTTTTACTGTAGTGTTTGATAAATCAGCACCCGACATGATGATTGCACCATATTCGAATTGCCGAGAATCACTCACTTGTACGGAATAAGTATACCCATTTAATGATATGTCAATTCCTTCATGAGTTTTTGTGGCTATGACTATATGTCTTTCGCCAGATGTTTGATTAATCAATTCAAAGCAAGATGGATAATCAAGCAAAGAATTAACAATGAACGCATCTTTCCCAAGAATGATAGATGAACCTTCCACAAAGATTGGATTATCTTTGTTTTCAATGGAAAATTCTGCTTCGGCATGATAAGAAATTGCCATGACAGGATTGAGTAAGTGCAAACAGGAACTATTTCAACGCGGAAATTTAGACAAATTTTTCATTTTAGGCACCCATATTGCTTGTAAAGTTGTCCACATTATGAAAAATCCATATTCAATCATAGATGAATACATGAAAGAGAATATTGACTTTTACAGTAGAGTATATGACATAGTGCGCTCCATTCCCCATGGAAAGGTAACAACTTATGGCATTATTGCTGATTTTTTAGGAGCAAAAAGCTCCTCAAGACTTGTTGGTTGGGCTCTCAATGCAGTCATAGACAGAATTGACATCCCCTGCCATAGAGTGGTTAATCGACTAGGTGAATTATCCGGTAAAATGCATTTCGATCATCCCAATCAAATGAAAGAAAGACTTCTTGCAGAGGATATCACGTTTATCGGAGAAGCTGTAGATTTGTCAAAACATCTTTGGAAGCCACAAGATGCACTTGATGATTTTCTTTCATTTCCTCAGGATTGAATACTCATGAAAACAGATCGCAGAACATTTCTTGGCACCGGAATTGCACTCGCTGGTATGGCCGTAACCTCTAGTTTGACTTCTGCTCAAGATACCGATCCAAAAGCAGGTACATTAACGAAGCATGTATTACCCACTCTTCCCTATGGTTATGGCGAATTAGAACCATTCATTGATGCCATGACAATGGAATTACATCACTCAAAACATCATAAAGCGTATGTTGATGGACTTAATAAAGCAGAATCAGAACTTGCAAAAGCTAGAATATCCGGGGACTTCTCACTTATTCAATATTGGTCAAAACAATGCGCTTTTCATGGTGGTGGGCATGCACTTCATTCATTATTTTGGCAATGCATGGCACCTCAATCGAAAGGTGGAGGAATTATTGATTCCTCTCCAATCATGAATGCAATACATGCATCATTTGGATCTTTTGAACAGTTCAAAAAACAATTCACGGCAGCGGCAATTGCCGTCGAAGGAAGTGGGTGGGCATTATTGCACTATCGCAAAGATGATGGAGCACTCATAATCTTGCAAGCAGAGAATCAGCATAAGTTATCAAGTTGGAATACAGTACCCATTCTTGGGATCGATGTTTGGGAACATGCTTATTATCTAAAATATCAGAATAAAAGAGCTGACTATGTAAATGCATGGTGGAATATCGTCAATTGGAAAGCAGTAAATACTTTTTATGAGCAAGCAAAATCATGAGGAAATTGATTTCTTCTTCATGATTGCCCAATATAGAAGAACTGACAATCCAATACCCAAACAATCTGCAATAATATCACCTATTTCACTGGTTCTTCCAGGAACAAATGATTGGTGAAATTCATCTGAAATAGCATATAAACATCCTATGATCAGTATCAATAGGATGTTTTTTTTTGTATTGCGGTTTTTATGAAAATGTATGGAAAATACCAATGTACATCCATAAAAAAGATAAGCAAAGAAGTGGTAGAATTTGTCCTGCCATTGAAATGTGGTCATGACAAATGGAGCTTGTGGCAAAGAAGAAAAGTAATAGATACCCATCGAACAAATCAATGCCGGTATCTTAGAAAGGTACTTGACTGTAGTTTGAGATATCAACGAATGATGCCCTTGCGGGATGATCGAATGAATTCCATGCAAGAAGCAACCTCTGGTAGCATATTTGGATGCAAACGCAGATATTCTTCAAGTCCATCTGTTGTATTCATGCCGGAGAAAAATACAGCTGAATACAATTCTTGAATTGCATCAATAGCATCATTTGAGAATCCCCTTCTTCTCAAACCAATTTTATTAACACCTTCAACTTTTGCAGGCTCTCTCCCTATAAGTGCATATGGTGCAACATCTTTAGTGATTTTACAATCTGCGCCAATCATTGCATGATCACCAACAGTACAGAATTGAATAACCTTTGCCAATCCACCTAAAATAACCCAATTACCAATTGACACATGTCCCGCTAATTGGGAAACATTACTCATGATTACATGATCGCCAACTGTGCAATCATGCGCAACATGACAATAAGCCATAATCAAGCAATCCTTTCCAATTATTGCTCTACCAGTTGCCTCTGTTCCACGATTAACTGTGGCACATTCACGGATAACAGTTCTATCACCAATAATGGCAAGTGTTTTCTCACCTTTGAATTTTAAATCCTGTGGCACAGCACCAATAACTGCACCTGGAAAAACCGAACATTCGGAACCAATGCGCGTTCCATTCATGAGAGTTGCATGCGCAGAAATATTTGATCCATCACCAATTTCAACATCGGATTCAATTACCGCAAAAGGACCAATTGTGACATTGCTTCCAATTCGAGCTTCCGGTGCAACGCTTGCCAAAGGATGTATGTGTACAGACATAAGTTTTGAATCGTGAATTAAGCAGGTAATGTATCTACAATTGCGGCTGAAAGTTCGGCTTCGGCAACTAGAGTATCGCCGACATACCCTTTAGCGCTCATTGCAAATGTATTGAATCTTTTTCCAGTCATGGTTACTTCCATCACCAATTGATCACCAGGAATAACTGGTTTTCTAAATTTAGCATTATTGATAGCCATGAAAAATACCAATTTTCCTTCTTGATATGTATCAGAATTCAATAAATATAATCCGCCAACCTGAGCCATAGCTTCAATAATCAATACACCAGGCATGATTGGTCTTTCAGGGAAATGACCAGGGAAAAAGGGCTCATTAATCGTGACATTTTTATAGCCAATGATTTTCTTATTTTCGGTGTCAACTTCAGTAATTCTATCAACCAATAAAAATGGATATAGATGAGGCATCACTTTTAAAATCTGATTGATATCCAAAACAGGGATTGAGTTCTTAGTAATTGACTTCTTCTTGTTCTTTTGATCTTTGTGCAAAGCTCTAATTTTCTTTGCAAATTCTATATTAACTGCATGACCGGGTCTTGCGGCAAGGATTTGACCTTTGATTGGAGCACCAATCAATGCTAAATCACCAAGCATGTCCAAGAGTTTATGTCTGGCAGGCTCATTCTTGAATCGTAATAGTCGATTATTGAGAATGCCATTGTGACCCAATACCGCATTCTGTTCAATATTAATCTTTGTGAGCATAGAGCGCAATTCTTCATCTGGCATTTCTTTGTCTACGATTACAATCGCATTATCTAACGATCCACCTCGAATCAAACCTTGTTCGTGAAGTGTTTCCACCTCTGTGAGAAAACAAAATGTTCTTGCAGGTGCAAAATCTCTCAAAAATTCAGATTGTAAATCAAAAAGTCCAGAATGTTGACTAGCCAGAGCTGAATTCTGATAATCAATCATCACAGTAATACGGAAATCATCATTTGGTAATGCAACGATTTCAGTTTGTTTAGATTCATTGACATATCGATGCATTTGATCGATTTCAACAAATTCACGAGGTGCCTTCTGATCTTCAAAGCCCGCTTGAAGCAAAACTTCAGCATATGGGAGTGCGCTACCATCACCGATTGGTGGTTCATTAGCTGTTAACTCCATGCGACAATTGTCAATCTCAAGTCCAACAAGAGCTGCAAGCACATGCTCAACGGTATGTACACTTGCTCCATTGCAAGTGATTGTTGTACCTCTTGCAATATCCGTTACATAATCAACAAGCGCTGGGATTTCAGGCTGACCTTCCAAATCCATTCGAATGAATCTAAAGCCATAATTCTCAGGCGCTGGGTGAAATGTGATAGTTGAAGGGTTTCCAGTATGCAGACCAATGCCACTTAGTGACACGGATTTCTTGATAGTTCTTTGATGGACATTCATGCTGTGGCTCAATGTAATTTGAGGGCAAATTACGAGGTTTTTTGATTATCTAAAGCCTGTTCCAATTCTTTAATGCGTTGTTCAAGCGATGTAACCATACGCATTAATTCAGGCAATTGCTGTGAAGCAAATATTCTTCTCATTTCTTTACTTCGTTCAATTGCGGGACTTCCGAAGTAAATTCCAGATTGTTCAATGCTTTGTGCAATTCCAGATTGCCCTAGCACAATGACGCCATCTGCAGTTGATAAATGACCAACGGTACCAACTTGACCCGCGAATCGATTTCTAGCTCCAATTTTTGCACTTCCTGCAATTCCAACTTGCGAAGCAAATGCTGAATGTTCGCCAATACTAACATTATGTGCAATCTGAACTAAGTTGTCAATCTTCACGCCTCGCGAAATAACTGTAGAATTCACCACAGAGCGATCGATGGTGGTATTGGCACCAATTTCAACATCATCCTCTAGTATTACATTACCGACATGCTTAATTTTCTCATAGGATCCATCAGCATGTTCGATATAGCCAAATCCATCGGAACCAATAACTGCTCCGGAATGAATAATTACTCTATTGCCTAAATTGCTTTGAGAGTAACAGACAACATGTGGATAGAGAATGCAATCTTCGCCAATGATTACATTATCACCTAGCACAACATGTGGATAGAGAATACTTCCTTTTCCCAAAACGCAATGTTCACCAATAATAACGCCGTCCATAATAGTCACATCAGATGCTATCTGAGCAGTTGCATGAATCACTGCATTGGAGGAAATGTATGATTTTCTATTTTTCTCTGGGAATAAAAATGATATGAGTGATGCAAATGCAGAATGAGGATTCTTTACGCGTATGAATGCTTGATGTTCTTTGGGTTGAAGTGGTGCTGAATGAGGTAAAAGAATAAGATTCAGTGTGCATGACTCAACAAATGGCAAGAACTGTTTTCCCGAAACAAAAAGTATTTCACCTGGATTCGGTTCCTCAATTCTTCCAATCCCATTCAAAATAATAGCCGAATCACCTTCAAATTTTGCTTGAAGAAATTCGGCTATTTCTTGAACAGTATAATTTCCAGTTAATTTCATACACTATGGCCTTTTTCCACCGGTCGTATCGACAGGATTCGGTTGAATAGGTTGCTCTGCCGGGACTGTTGGAGGTTGATTCGGAGTATTTCCACCTCCGGCTGAATCCAAAGTTGGAATTTTGATCATATCCTGAAGACCATCCATAACTGAGTCCTTCAGCTTGTCAAACATTCCTTTTTCATCCTTCTTTTCTTCTTGAACCTCTGCAGGCTTGCGCGAACGAGTTCTTTTTGTATTTGAATTAGAGCTAGCAGGCGTAGATTTTTTGCTATTTCTTGGATCTTTGTCAATGGCTTCCTGCTGTTGTTTTTCCATATCATCAACATTGATACCAAGTTTTTTCAGGACTTTGACAGTCAAATCATACTTTGGGTTTATGAACACCAAAGGCTGAGTTGATTTATCCCATACGATATCATAACTATCATCAAAGGATATTTCCTGAATTGCAGCATAAATCTTTTCTTCAACTCCTCTGAAGACTAATGCAATAGCGGCATCATATTCACCATTTGGACCTAACTTTCTGGTGGCATACTCTTCGCGCTCTTTTTTCTTTTTTTCAAGATTTGCAATCTTCTCAGTTTTCTCTAATTCAGTCCAAACAAGACGATTTTTCTTAATTTCTAACTCGAGTTCATTAATTACTTTTTGTTGATCTTCAAGTTCTCTTTTCCAATTATCAACCATTGTTTGAAGGCGCTGTTCTGCTTGTTTTGCTTCGGGAAATTTCTCACGAATTGTTTGTGAAGACACATATCCAACTTTCTGTGCTAGCACAGAATTGATACCAAACAACATTACTATGAATGCTAGCGAACAATACCGAATGGTTAACATAGTAGCCCCTTGAACAGTGATTATTTACTATTTCTACGAATTTTGTCCAACACTTTAAAGGTTAAATCAAATTTATCATCGGCATATAGCAAAGCAGGATTTACTTTGTCGAGGATAAAATTAAACTTCTCGTCTTTGGATACTTCTTTGATTGTCAATAAAATGCGATCACGAATTGGAGTGAGAAAACTCTCTTGCAATCGACGAATCTCCCCTGTATTGCCGAATTTCTCTTCTTGATATTGAAGCATGCTTTGTTGAATTGCTTTCAATTGATCTTCTTCTTTCTTCTTTGCATCAGGAGTCATCATTGATTCTTGCTTTTTATATTGTTCGAGTTTCCCTGTAAGATCCTTTTGCATAGCCACTAATGTGTCTTGATATTTCGTAGCAATATCTTTCAATTTTTTATCGGCTTCTTGTGCTTCGGGTAATTGTTTCAAAATAACTTCCGTATCAACATATCCGATTTTTTGTGTTTGCGCAATCATTGAATTATTGTTGGAAACAAATGCAGCAATGAAACATGTGAGAATTACAAATGAGTATTTCATAAATACAACCTATGATGAAATTGAATAAAGTTTATCTTCCAAATTGAAAATGAAATTGCCAACCAGATCTTGGTCCCGTACTACCTTGAGGATCAAATCCATATCCATAATCAAACCCTAAAAGTCCAATCGGATTAAGCAATACTCTCACACCGAGTCCAGCAGATCTTTTTAGATCAAATGGATCTGCACTACGCAGATTTTCCCATACATTACCTGCTTCAGCGAATGCAAGCAAATAAATGGGCATGGGATTGAGAGATAATGCAAAACGTGTCTCTATGACATGTCTAGACATTACTCTACCTCCACCACTTGGACCAATCGATCTATCAATATATCCTCTAAGGGGAGTTATGGCAAAACCACCAAGACCATTTCCACCCATAAAGAATAATTCATTACCTAAAATATTTGTATCACTCTTTATCCCTGCAACATATCCCATATCAGTACTTAGATACAGCACCAAACGGGGATTCCCATCCACACTAGCAAGAGGATGAAACATCTCTAGATTAAATGTATTCTTAAGATAATCCACTTTTCCGATTCCAATTCCACCAGCAGCAAATGTGGAGGAATATGTGAATCTTGATCCAGATGTAGGAAATATTGCATTATCCAAACTAACTCGAGATACAGAACCAGTAATGCTAAGCTCACCGCCATTGAATGCTCTAAATACACCTTGTGATGCGGTTTGCTCATTGTATTGAGCGCGAACAATTCCATCAACTCTGAAATAATCATCCGGCCAGCGCAATCTGCGTCCAATATTGACGGAAGCACCATAGCGCATAAGATTAAATACAAAGTTCTGGCGAATTGAATATAGATTCACACCCAAGGTTGTTGGTGTATTATTAAGCCAAGGCTCTGTGAATCCTAGTTGAATTGTTTGATATCTACTTTGCTGACCGAATTCAGCATTGATATTGAGTATTTGTCCCCCACCACCACGAAGCGGCTCGGAGAAAGAAAAATTATTCAATGTAATACCGATAGAACCTGTCAAGCCAAATGTTCCAGCATATCCCATAGATGCATTGAATGTGTCAGTTGATCGCTCTTCAACTCTGTAAAGGACATCGACTCTGGTATTATCAACAGGCTTGATATCTGGCTTTAAGGCTTCAGGATTGAAATAATTCAAAACGCCAAGCCCCCGAACACTTCTAATGATTGCTGAACGATTAAAATACTCACCAGGTCGAGTGAGCAATTCTCTTCTGATGACTTTGTCCTTCGTTTTTGAATTTCCAACAATCTCAACCTTTCTAATGATATAGCGATCTCTTTCAAAAACTTTAACTACTATATCAAGTGAATCCCCTTGCCCTTTCCTTTCTTCTTTAATCAAATTTGCACCCAAATATCCATTGTCCAAATACATCGAAGCAACATCGGATTGGTCTTCATTTCCAGAAAGATTTTTGTCAAATCGTTCTGCATCATAAGGTTCATTTAAAGGAATATTGAGTCGGCGGAATAGAATATCTTGAGGATACACTGTATTACCCTCAAAAGCTACTGATCGTAAATAATACTTTTTGCCTTCAATGATATCCAAATGTATACTGACTTTTTGAGTTTCAGGATAATAAATCACGGTATCTTTGATGATATCGGCATCTATAAAACCTTTAGATCTAAAAAACTGAAGCAATTTCTTCTTGTCATCCTCATATTTCAATTTGTCAAACTTCGAAGATGACCAAAACTTCCACCAAGTTTTTGTTTTGGTATCTTCAAATGCACCAGTTAGATCCGAAGTAGTTAGCAATTGATTGCCCGAAAAAAGAATGCTATCAACATAAAAGTCAGCACCTTCTTCTATTGCCATTTCCAATCGAACGTATAATCCAGTATCAGTGGGAATGAGATTCGGAGTGATCTTGGCATACATCAAGCCCTCCTTTTCATACAGTGCTTTGACTGCATCTTTAGCTAAATCAACTTCATATGCAGAGAGAATATCCCCTTTTACTTTACCTATCGCTTTTTCAATGTCTTTAGAGCTGACTTTATCATTTCCCTTAATTTCAAGCCAACTAAATCGCTTGAATTCACTGACTTTTATTGTGAGGAAAATACCACTTGCGGTGATTTTATCAATCACTATATCTATTGATTCAAACTGATTCCTCTGCCATAAATTCCGAATTGCCTCTTGTTGCTTTGGTCCAGGAATTTTCATTTCCTCACCAACTTTGAGTCCGGAGATTGTAATGATAGTTTGGGCATCGGCATAGGTATTTCCTTCAACAGAAACACCTGCAATAAGATATGATTTTGCTTGACCTTGTGCATATACAGAGATGTGTGATGATAGCACCCAAACTGAAAGTATGGAAAGCAATAAAAGACACAATCTATTTCGTAAAATTTGCATGCCCCTGATCACCTAGATGAAAATGATGATATGATTCTTCGAAGGGAACCTTGCTGACTCTCCTTCTCATCGGATTCACGTAATTGCTGACCGGTTTTTCCAAATCGACGTTCTCTATTGAGAAAATCTTTCAATGCACCATATAAATCATCTCTTCTGAAATCAGGCCATAATTGTTTGGTGATATACATTTCAGAGTATGCAGATTCCCATAGCAAGAAATTGCTCAAACGCATTTCACCAGATGTTCTAATCATCAGATCTGGATCAGGAATCGAATCGGTCAATAGATACTTTGAAAATTGTTCATCAGTGATATCTTCAGGAGATAAAGTTCCACGGCGAATATCTAAAGCAATCATTTGTACTGCACGGACTATATCCCATCTACCTGAATAACTCAAAGCAAGGGTGAGGGTCAATCCCGTATTCTTTGAAGTACGCTCAATTGCATCATTAAGAATTATTTGCACATTCTTGGGTATAGCATTGATTTTACCAATTGCAAGCAGCCTAACATTATTAGCATCCAGTTCATCAATCTCTTGCAATAGATATGTTTTGAGTAGCGACATTAGTATTTGGACTTCCATTCTTGGCCTTTTCCAATTCTCCATGGAAAAAGCATAAACGGTGAGGAATCCGATTTTTAACTGAGAACATGCTTTGACGATATCACGCACACTCTCGATTCCCTGCTGATGACCTGCTGCTCTTGGAAGATTTCTATCCATTGCCCAACGACCATTACCATCCATTATGATGGCGATATGCCGTGGCAATGCACCAGCCTCCATTAATGTGGCTTGTACTTGTTTGTCCTCGGGGGATTGACTATCTGTCCATTGATTAATCATGCTATGCTCAATGCCATTCTTCGACAAAAACAAATGATTGACACCCATCGGTGTACAAATTGATTTTCAACATCTGGGATCAAAGAAACATAGGCAGTAAACTGATAGTCGCTTAGTGCGGAAAAAATCTTGGCAAAAATACTGTTATATGATGAAAAAACAATGGTACTAGACGAATTTTAATCAATATCGCCATAGTTTTTTCTTAAATGATGCGCAGAAGAAGTAATGTTTTGTCATCTACAGCTACATTTGATTGTTCTGTAAATTGCTTGTGTTGAATATCAAGTAATAAATCTTGCGCTGAGAGTTCATAATTGCCTGGTATTTGAGCCAAGTATTCAACAAGTTTATTATTATCATGGAGAGAAGAGTCAAAAATTCCATCGGTATACAGACATAGGATATCTCCGCTTTGAATGGAGATCAGTTCAGATTTTATTTGAGATAATTCATTCAATACTCCAAGAACCATACATCCTTTGTGTAATCTCATGATTGATCCATCTGATTTTCTAAGTAATGGAGCTTCATGTCCAGCATTGATTGATATTAAAGCAGTTCTATCAGCATTAACTTGGATAAAATTGCATGTCACAAAAATATCAGATGCAGTATGCTCATAGATAAGAGCATTAATTTCTCGAATTATATCTTCTGGATTTTTTCCTTGCTTCACGAGTAAAGAACATGCTGACTTAACCATGGACATAATCATCGCAGATCCAATTCCCTTTCCAGAAACATCAGCCATTATCAAAGCAATTGAGCCATCTGGATATGGAATAATATCCATATAATCTCCACCAATTTCCAAACTTGGAATATGAATCCCCGAACATTCACAATGTGGGTATTGTATTTGAAATGAAGGTAACAGATTACTTTGAACAATGCCGGCAATTTCCATTTCTTTTTGTAATTGCGTCAATTTCTGTTCCTCAGCATGTAATCGAGCTCTCTCAAATGAAACTGCGATTACCATTCCAAGTATAGATACAAAGTACATGTCATCATCTGAATAAGATCTATATGTTGACTTCGGACCTAAAATTATCGCGCCATGTGAATGTCCTCCATGCATCATGCCAATACAAGTGAAGTCATCTACTTTTGAGTATTCAAGCTCTATATCAATTCGAGATGTGATTTTGAGTATCTCATCATGAGATATTCCATTTGAAGAAATACAGTCGGGAGTCCCATTATTTTCTTTAACCAATATTCCATATTTCCCAATCATGAGTTGCCCCATGAGGAATTGTCCACCAATATCAGCTATACCCTTGGGATTTGATTGCAATACTATCTCAGAAAGCATTTCCATTATTGTTGTCATCAATAATGAACTACGACCTAAATTTCGAGCACTGCTAGATGCAATATTTCTATTTTTCATTGCACTCAACATAAGCGAGGTTATTGCATTCAATATTGAGAGTAATTGAATTTGCTCCGGATTCAACCCTATTGTTGAATAATGAATCTCACCATGCACAATCTCAGCATGTTTCAAGTACATGATATCATATTCTTGGCCAATTGCCTTTCCTTTTCGCACAATGGAATGTAATCCGGAATCTGAATCTCTTAAGAAGACTTCAAATGATAATGAAGTATTGGCTGCAGAAATTGTATCTGCGAATATGATACAAGCTTGATACTCATCATTTGCTTGTGACAATTCGCGTAGAAAATCAGGAAGAATTAACCGAAGGGAATTCATATTTTTGAATAATTAAATGCACTAAAACTGTATCAAAAGTACAGTTTTCAGAGGAGATTGGAGACAGTCGCTTGAGTTGCCAACTGAAGATCTTGGGGTTGAATCAATATTTGCATACCCCTCTGACCCGGACTGATACTGATCTTGTCAAAAAGAAATGCTGTTTCTTCCAAAAATGTTGGGAAGTGCTTTTTCATTCCTATGGGTGAACATCCACCTCGAATATATCCGGTAAGTGGATATAGCTCACTAATTGGCAGAAGAGAACATGCTGTATTTCCAGTCGATTTCGCTACCTTTTTCAAGGAAACTTCTGCATTTCCTGGTACAATTATCACAAAAACAGCTAGGTAATCTCCCCGTAATACTAAGGTTTTAAATACTTGCTCATGAGGCATTTGTATTTTATCCGCAACAGTTATTGCATCAAGTGCATCTTCAGACCAATCATAGGTAAGCAATTCATACGAAATATTCTGTGCATCTAATATTCTGCAGCAATTAGTCTTTTTCGGAGTATTCATGTATCAATGGAAGATAAAAATCCATCTATTGTTTCTGATGCTTTTAGGCTTGCCTTTTTACGAATATTCAAGCGATGTGTTTCTACAGTTCGAGTACTTATGTCCAGGAATATAGCTATTTGATATGTAGAAAATCCAGATCGAATAAGCATGCAAACTTCCGATTCTTTGATAGTGATTTCTGGAATCAATGATTCAAGTTTTGTCTGAAATCCAGGATATGTTTGATGGAACTCACTAAAAAATAATTCTCTTTCAATGTCAGTACCTGACAAAGGCATGAGCAAAGTACTAATTTCTTTTAGAACTTTCGCTTTAGTTCCATTCTGCTCCAAAATCTCAAGCACTTTAGAACGCACCTCTCCATAGCGATTTAACTCTTTCATGATGGATGAAGTTCTATCCAATAATTGATGCCTCAAACCCTTTGTTTCTCTACCCAATTCATGATTTTGTTTTTTTAATAGTTCATTCTCTTTTTGATGTAAAGAAGAGACATATTGAATTTCTAGGTCTTTAATATTTCTTTGTGCTTCTTTTCCAATGATGGCATTCTGTACTTTATAAGATTCATGTAATAATGAAAAAGCTCTTTCCCACTGCTTTCTTTTTCTAAGCCATAATCCCCAATACCTTAATATCCAAACACGTAATTGAAGAAAATTATGTTGTTCAGTGATCAAATGTGCTTGTTGGAAATGATGCTCTATTTTACCATTCTTAGATGATGAAGGTTGCATTTCCATGAAGAGTCTGGCCAATTTATAATGCAATGTTGCTTCATGAAGTGGAAAAGGAGACTTTTTATATAGTTTTCCTGCCTCATGAAATGACTCCAAGGCTTCTTTATGAGATCCAATTTTTGATAATGCAGATCCGGCCATGACATGCATTCTTGAAAGGTCATGATATGCTTTTCTCTTTTTTGCAATACCAATACAATACTGTAAGATTTCAAGTGCTTTGTCAGGACTTTTCTTCGTTTTCATCAATGAAATGGAAGCCATATTCGATAATGCAATAAGCTCTGTTCGCCAATTCTTCTCCAATCTAGATTGAGTAATTGCATTCTGAAGAAACTCCTCGGCTTTTTCAAAATCCTGAACAGCAATATTGAAATTTCCCATGCCCAATTGAATTTGAGAATTAAGAAATGGTTCACTAGGCAACTCTAATTGAATTTCTTTTGCCTTTTGGAGGAAGTTCAAGCAATGATCATATTTATCAATTTTCTGTGCATGCTGCGCCAATGTCATTGCGCATTTAAAAGCGTGTAATAATTCTCCATGGATGATAAATGTTTCTAGGGATTCACGTAAAATCCTTTCATCATCAGGCATTATCTCGATATCTGATCGTAGTCTGTATTGCTCTCTAGCCAAATGTGCATGTTGAATAGAATTATCAGATTTGATTACAATTTCCGACATCTTCTCAAGTACATCATATGCCTTCTCTCTTTGCATCATTCCGTGTAGGATATTGCATCGTATTCGCAATAAATCAAATATGTAATGGGAGAACCTATTCTCGCTAATCAATTCGCGAGAATGCATATCCTCAAATTTATGCTCTAGAGCAGTGAGGGATTTCATTACGGAAGACATTGAATCCGTATATAATCGCCGCTCGACCCTGAGTATCTCTTCCCTTCCGGACAGAACTCTATTCATACTTAACCAATGTATTAACATCCCAAAACGATAGCTGGAAGCCTTATGGCACTTGCACTTCCCTTTTTTGACAATTTACTTTTTTTTAGAGACAATCAACTTAATAAGATTGGGGAATTTATAGATTCTCATGTATGTTTGTTCTCCACTTATCCACCATATTCCGGAGTTTCTCATGGATTTTCTCATAACGCTTCATGGTCATAATCGCTGGCTCATGCTCAGTTTCGCTTTATTAGCAATCGTCTCCATTATAATAAACATGAAAGATACAGGAGAGTACAAGAAATTCACCAAACTATCAGGGTCACTGTATGCATATGCTCTCGCCATCCAATTTTTGATTGGATTGATACTATTCTTCCCTAAAGGTAATGCTTTAGATTGGGATATGTCAGCCCTAAGGATACAATTAGAACATGCCACAACGATGATTCTTGCTATTGCAATTGCACATTCACCGGCAGCATGGAAAAAGTTAGAAAATAGTAAAAGACTTCGCAATACTCTGATAGCATATGTAGTTTCGATGTTTTTGATCTTTCTTGGCGTCATTCGCATCGGTGGAATATCACTCTGGATTGGATCATGAATTATCGGCCAAACCTGATATGAATGAAGCAATCATCATTGCTGCTAATCTCGATGTTCTATCATCAATATCATAATTTGGATTCACCTCAACGATATCTATCATTCTACATCCTTCAGCACCTGCCCAATATGCCATTTCGACAATCTCATCGGATGTGAATCCAATTGAGGCAGGAGCGCTGACCCCTGGTGCAAATGCTGAACTCACTGAATCCATATCGAAACTAACATATGTACTTAAATGTGAGTTATTCATTGATTTGAGTATTTCTTTCAATTGTAATCCAACATTGCCAATTGATCGAATATGTTGATATGGAATAACTCTTCCACCATGAGACTCCACAAAATCTCGATGATGTGCGGAAGCAGTGAACTTTTGGGTGCCAAATTCCACAAATTCCGATGGAAGTTGATATTCCAACATTTCTCGGAATGGTGTACCAGAATGTGGCAATCCATCAATCTTTACTCGTACATCAAGATGAGGATCAATATTCACAATACCAGAATGATCACATATATCCAATAGAGCCTTGGTATTGGGAAATGCAATATCATGCCCGCCACCAAGAATAATTGCTGTGGCACCAGTACTTAGTATGCGATGTAGAACTTCATAATGATCATTCCTTATCTCTTCCAGATCTCTACTCTCACAATCAATATTTCCAGCATCGTAGATTGAACCTGAAAAATGTTGAATACCAAAAACGGATAATTTCCCCAAAAATTCACGAATCTTGAATGGTGCAGTTGATGCACCAGGTCGGCCTCCATTTCTCTTTACTCCGATATCCTGAGGTATGCCCATCAGTACAATATCATCTTTTTTCAAAGATTCATAAGACTCCAAAACCATAATCTTGGATGCGAATCTCTTATCCTCCTGCTCTATGGGAGCTTTAATTGTAGACCATTCATCATAAGGTATAATTTTTTCTATCATTTGATCCTCTTATTGGGGTTCACTGCCAAGCGATTTTTTGTATTTTTGTCTGCAGAAAACAATTACAGCGGAGCGAATACAATGATCTTGACTGACAAAGAAATTCTTGCAAATATAGCGAGCGAAAGAATCGTTATCACCCCTTTTCGTAGAGAATGCCTCGGATCTAATAGCTATGATGTTCATCTCGGCAAGCTTCTTGCCACTTATGATGAAGATATACTAGATGCTAAACTTCATAATACTATCACCACTTTTGAAATTCCTGAAGAGGGTTGCGTATTGATGCCGGATGTATTTTACCTTGGTGTCACTGAAGAATACACAGAAACTCATGATCATGTTCCCTTTCTTGAGGGTAAGTCCAGCATTGGCAGATTAGGAATTGATATCCATGCAACAGCAGGAAAAGGCGATGTAGGATTTTGCAACTATTGGACTTTGGAAATTTCCGTAAAACAACCTGTGAGAGTATATGCAGGTATGCCAATTGGACAGCTCATCTATTTTGAAGTAAAGGGTGAAATTGAAACCCCATATAATGTAAAAGGCTCTGCAAAATATAATGCCAAAACACATGAGCCTGTCGAATCAATGATGTGGAAGAATTTCAAATGATCAGTCTTCAAGACTTGACATATATCTCAAAGACATTGCTCTTTGCAGTACTTATCTTAGCCTTTTCCTCTTGTACATTCGAGGAAGATAATGCCCTTATCTTTGATGAGTCAGCAATTATTGAAAGAAGAAAAGATCTTGATGATTTCTTCAAAAATGATCCTTCAACTCCCTTGAAAGAGATTCAAAAAGAAGGTTTTACTGGTATGCAGTATTTTCCTCCTGCTGAGGATTTTGCATTCTATGCTGAGTTCAAATTGATATCAAAACCTGACACAGTCCAATTATTAACCTCAAAAGGCTCTGAAAAAAGATCAATGTTGCGATATGGGATATTTACTTTTCATGAACAAGATGGTCCAGGTTACACATTAACTGGTTTCAAATCATTGAATCAGGATGATGATGTTATTTTCATACCTTTCAGAGACAAAACAAATGGCTTTGAAACATATGATGCAGGAAGATATTTAGAAGTGGAAGAATCCTCAGATAATGGTGAATATTTACTTGATTTCAATAGAGCATATAATCCATATTGTGCCTATAATAAAGAGTATGTGTGCCCATTGGTTCCAAAGGAAAACATATTACCTATATCCATCAAAGCTGGTGAAAAGAGGCCGATTTTTCAATGAAGCAAATCACATTCATTAGACATGCTAAATCAAATCATATCATGGGCCTTCGAGATCATGATAGACCGCTTAATGATCGTGGATTTATTGATGCCCCTTCGATGGCGAAGAGATTACGAGCAGAAGATTTCCATCCGGATGTGTTTTTTACAAGCACGGCACTTCGAGCACAAACAACTGCAGAATTGATCCGGAATGGCATCGATATTGAGATTCCTCTTGAAGAGCATGCACTTCTATATCATGCATTTATCAATGATTATACCGCATTTATTCATCAAGTAGAAGATTCTCATCAGCATATTGTGATTGTAGGACATAATCCAACAATCACATTGATGGTAAATCTCCTTGCTCGTGACAATGTCACGGAATCCATGCCTACATGCTGTATAGTTTCGCTAGCATTCGAAGATTGTACTTCTTGGAATGCAATTTCACCGCATTCGGGTACAATTACTCGACATGCATTTCCCGGTCAATAAGTAGAAAGGAATTGTACTATGTCTGAACATCATCAAATTTGCATCATTGGGAGTGGTCCCGCTGGCTTCACAGCAGCATTATATGCATCAAGAGCACGATTGGATGTCGTGGTATTTGAAGGACATCAACCTGGTGGTCAATTGACAATCACAACAGAAGTGGAAAATTACCCTGGTTTTGAGCATGGTATTATGGGTCCTGAAATGATGGATGTATTTCGCAAACAAGCTCATCGATTTGGAGCTCAGTCCATCTATGAAACAATCACTTCAGTGGATACTTCCAAAAGGCCATTTACCTTAACAAGTGATCGTGACAAAACATATACTTGCGATTCAATCATCATTTCAACTGGAGCAGCCGCAAAATTGTTAGGTTCAAAAGGTGAACAAGAATATATGGGATTCGGTGTTTCAGCTTGTGCAACATGCGATGGTTTCTTCTTCAAAAATCAGCATGTATATGTAGTAGGCGGTGGTGACACAGCAATGGAAGAAGCAAATTATTTAACTCGTTTTGCATCTAAAGTTACAATTCTTCACAGAAGAGATGAATTCCGTGCTTCAAAAATCATGCTCGAACGTTGCCAGAATAATCCCAAAATTGAATTCATGATCAATACAACGGTAGATGAATATCTCGGTGAAACCCTTCCCTCAGGTTTAAGAAAGCTAACATCTCTTAGATTGCGTAATACAGTTACGAATGAAGAAAATATCGTACCAGCAGATGGCATCTTTGTGGCGATTGGTCATAAACCCAATACTGATTTATTCAAAGGTTTGATAGACATGGATGAAACCGGATATATTCAAACAATTGGTAAATCTTCCTACACGAATATTGATGGTGTATTTGCTTGCGGTGATGCTCAAGACAGTGTGTATAGACAAGCAATCACAGCAGCAGGAAGTGGTTGTATGGCTGCAATTGATGCAGAGCGTTGGCTTGAAGCTCAACATGGATGATAAGGCATGAATAACGATGAAATAAAAAAAGCGCCGGTTTTAGTCCGGCGCTTTCCATATGCGATTGAAGCTGAAATGGCTCAGGCTCTTCTTGCTGAGCACGGAATTTCAAGTTACATTTATGATCTCAATGTGAATTCCTGTTATGTTGGTGCAGTCATGGGCGTTCGATTATTCGTCGCTCAGGATGATTTCGAACAGGCAATCATGATATTGGATTCAGAAAATCAAAATCCTACAGAATAAATTCAATAACATTTATTCTTTCTCAGCACCCTCTTCTGACTTTCCTTGCATCAATTTTTTGAATTGTTTGTCAAGGAAATAAAGATTCTTGGAATCATAACCTACCCGCTTTACCATAACAATAAGTTCCTCTACACCACGCTCAGAATCTTGCTGTTCCTTGATGAATGGTTGCAGAAATTGCAATGTTGCATAATCAAGTTCTTCATGACACATCTTTGCAAGCTGATTGATTGCAATTGTGTTTTGCTGCTCGAGGAAAAGATTGTGCTCAAGAATATCGAGCACGCTCTCAAATTCCGATCTCAAGCTTGGCACAGAACCGATACTGGCTCTACATCCATTTGCATTAGCATATCGATAAAATTCAAGCATATGCTCACGTTCATCTTCTGCACTGAAATAAAAATACTCTTCCAAACCCGGTAAATCATTGTCCGCACACCATGATGCCATTTCCAAATATGCCATTGATGCAATATGCTCATTGGTAATTTGAATATTCAATTGCTTACGAATTGATTCACTCATATATAACTCCATATACATTCATTATGATTGATATTCTTTTGGTGCTTCCACTTTACCATTTCTTCGAAGGGTATTGAGCTCCTCGAGTGTAACTGTATGAAATGTTCCAGTATTTTCCCCAATAACAGTAATGGTATCAGAAAAAATGTCAATCTTAATCATACGAGCTCTTCCTTCGGTAAGATGAACATATGAATCAAGGGGAGGATAATTTTTCAATGCAGACACATAATTATCTATTTCATATAGCAAGCAGCATTTTAAACGACCGCACATACCACTGAGCTTACTAATATTTGGGGGCAAAAGTTGAGCTTTTGCATGTTCAAGATTGATTTGTTCAAACTCATTCAGAAATGTTGAACAACAAAGTTCAAGTCCACATGGACCAATTCCACCCAATCTTTTAGCTTCCTCACGGGCAGGGATCTGCCTTAATTCAATACGAGCATGATAGGTTCTTGCTAATTCCTTAACCAACTCACGAAAATCAACTCTTTGTGGAGCTGAAAAATAAATTGATAAACGAGAACGATCAAATTGCCATTCAGCATCAACGATTTTCATGTCAAGACCAAATTCCTTGGCTTTAGCTTTTACTTCACGAGTAATCGCCTTCTCATTTTCACGATTCTCTTTAATCTGCAAGATATCTTCAGGAGTTGCTAATCTCTGTAAACTTAATGTAGGCGATTCCTGATTATTCTTCTTCATCTCTGCAATTGATCCAACAGCAGTAATAGTACCTGCATCAGATCCATGTTCAGATTGAACAATCACTGTATCACTCAGTGCATATCTTCCATTTCTATTTTTCTTGTACAATTGTTTTCTTCGAGCTTTAAAACTCACTTCCACAAA